>R04__coassemble_545_pt1 | contig 13481 bp, 8 predicted proteins | sample R04__metabat2_low_PE_037 | metagenome-assembled genome bin R04
CGCGGTGGGTGATGATGCTGTCCTTGATCATATCGTACGCCGGGATGCGCTTGCCGGCGTAGCGGGGGTGGGGGAGTTTGGTGAAGGGCAGGTCCCAGAAGGAGTCCATCTCTGCTTCGGTCGCGGGAGGGCAGGGGGGATTGATCTGCACATAACCGTCCCCGACCGGCTCGACGATTGTGCCGGAGTGCAGCATATTTGCGTGCGTCTCGATCAGGTGAAAATTCTCGGCCAGCGCACGGCCGCTCTTCAGGCACTCTTCGTACGAATGCAGCACAATCGTGCCTTCGCCCTGCTTTGGGGCGCCGTCGCGCAGGAACGCGATCTGGGGCAGAGCTTCGATCTGGCGGCGGCTCCAGCCCTTTTCGATTGCGCGCGTGAGTGCGAGCATCGGCTTCTCGCCCATCCCGTAGCAGAGCCAGTCGGCGCCGCTGTCCACGAGAACCGAGGGCTTCAGGGTGTCCTGCCAGTAGTCGTAGTGGGTCAGGCGCCGCAGCGAGGCCTCGACGCCGCCGATCACGACCGGCACTTCGGGCCAGATCTGCTTGAGAATCTTTGTGTAGACCGTGACGGCGTAGTCGGGACGGGCGCCGGCGCGGCCTTCGGGGGTGTAGGCGTCGTCGTGCCGCAGGCGGCGGGCGGCGGTGTAGTGGTTCACCATCGAGTCCATCGCTCCCGCGTTGACCCCGAAATAGAGCCGCGGCGCGCCCAGTTTGCGGAAGTCGCGCATGTCGTCCCGCCAGTTCGGCTGGGGGACGACGGCCACCCTGTAGCCGTGTTTCTGGAGCCACCGCGCTATGCAGGCGGTCCCGAAACTCGGATGGTCCACGAAGGCGTCGCCCGTGAAAAGGATGACGTCCAGATAGTCCCAGCCCAGTTTTTGGACCTCCTTCGCGGAGGTGGGAAACATATAATCGCTCATATCGATGCAAATTTAAGAAAAATTGCCCACAGAGGGTTTTTTCTTTGAAATATTTGATTTAATATTGCAGCCGCAAACAACACAGTGTATGAGAGCCGACAATAAACGCAAGCGTATAATCAGCCTGGAAAATCTGCCTGAGGACATCCTCGCGGCATTCAATGAAAAATACCCCGGAGGCTATAACGAGTACCTCCCCGACGTCGAAAAATTCCCCAAGCCGGACGGCACTTCCTTCTACGCCGTGACCGTCGAGACCGAGGAGTCCATCTGCCTTGTCAAGATCAAGGTCAAGGTCGACGACGCCGAGGACATCGAGCGCTGGCTTGAAGGCGAAGAGGAGGCCGAGGCCGAACAGGTGGCCGGAACCACCGGCGGCGACGACTCCGAGAATTCCACCCTCCCGGATGACAATATCGCCCAGTACGGCGGCGATGACGACGGGGCCGACGCATGAAAGCCCCCCGTCAGTTCGCTCAGTTGACAGAGCATCGCAAACTGCTCATCCTGAGCTTGCTCACAGGCCTGCTTGCAGGCCTTGCTTCGTCTTTGCTCGTCGGTGTGATAGAACTGATCGGAAATCTCGTCGCCGGCAGCGTCGATTCAGGTGACCAGTGGCTCTATCTGGTGCTCCCCGGAGCGGGTATGCTCATCTCGCTGCTTCTGCTGCGCTACGTGGTGCGTGACGACATAGGCCACGGAGTCACCAAGGCCCTGCTCGCCGTGTCGCGCGGCGAATCCAAGATCAAGCCCCACAACACCTGGAGTTCGCTTCTGACCTCGTCCGTGACCATCGGGCTCGGCGGTTCGGTCGGAGCCGAGGCTCCCATAGTCTATACCGGAGCCGCCATCGGTTCCAATCTGGGCCGGGTGTCCGGACTGTCGTACCGCGGCATCACCATCCTTCTGGGCTGCGGCGCCGCCGGAGCCGTCGCAGGCATCTTCAAGGCCCCGCTTGCAGGCGTTCTCTTCGTGATGGAGATTCTGCTGTTCAACATTTCGATGAATTCGATGCTGCCGCTGCTGATTTCGTCGATTTCGGCCGCCGTTGTCGCTTATATCTTCAGGGGTCAGGCTCCGATGTTCGCCGCCGATTTCGTGGATTTCCGGATGGCGAACGTCCCTTATTATCTGATACTCGGCCTTGTGTGCGCCGCCTGCGCGTTGTATTTCACCCGCACCACCCTCTGGATGGAGGAGAAACTCAAGAAATTCAGCAGACCATATCTGAAATGGGTCCTGTGCGCCGCCGTTCTGGGTCTTCTGATATTCCTTTTCCCCCCTCTGTACGGCCAGGGCTATGATTCGCTGTCGATGCTGCTGTCCGGCGACGAGTCAGGGGTCGAGGGGGGTACGGTGCTTTCTTTCCTCTTCCGAAGCCCCTGGGGAGTGCCGGTATTCTTCGCGCTTGTGTTCTTCTGCAAGGTGCTGGCGATGACGCTCACCAATGCCGGAGGCGGAGTGGGAGGAACCTTCGGTCCCACGCTGTTTGCCGGTGCCATCTTGGGTTTTGTGGTCGCGCGCGTCGTCAACCTCGCGCTCTCCGGCTCCGGCGTGAGCGTGCCCGAACAGAATTTCGTGCTTGTGGGAATGGCCGCGCTGATGGCTTCCGTGATGCAGGCGCCGATGACCGCCATCTTCCTCATCGCCGAGCTGCTGCTCACCTCGACCGTCTCGTTCGGCGTCGTGCGCATTTTCGAGCGCTACTCCATATACACCAAGCGTATCGCCATGTCAGGCGACCTGCTCACCCACGACAACGACCAGGCGGTGGTCGCGCTGCTCGACACCCGTTCGCTTGTGCGGGACAAGTACCCCCGCATCCAGGACACCGCCACCTTCGCCGAGATTGCAAAAATCACCACGGAAAGCACTGCGGCGGTATTCCCCGTCCTGGATTCCAAGGGCCGTTTCGAGGGTCTGATCGATATGGATACATTCCGCCGCTACCTGACCGATCCCGAAAGGAACGCCGGCTTGTACGCATACAACGTGATGGAGCAGCCGCAGGCGTATGTTTATGCGGACGAGAAGATGTCCAGCGTGCTCCGTAAGTTCGATGTCACGGGCGCCTGGCGCATCCCCGTCGTCGAGAAGGACCGCACCTATCTGGGCTTCATCTCGAAGTCGCGCATACTGATGGCCTACCGCAGCGAGCTGCAGGCCATATCGGTTGGTGACGAATAATCTTTTTTTACTGCTCCAGAGGGAGCGTGAGGTAGAACCGGGCCCCGTCCGTGTAGGACTTGTCGAGGCCGATGTTGCCGCCGAGCCTGCGCGCGAGGTCGCGACAGATGTCCAGACCAAGTCCGTGGCTGTTGGATTTCCCGTTTGTGTTGAACCTCTTGAATATCAGCTCGGCCTTGTCGGGCGACACGCCGCAGCCGGTGTCGGTCACCGAGAAGGTCACCTGGCCCGGATTTTCTGAGGTCGAACAGTGCACGTGTATCTCGCCTTCCGTCGTGTGCTTGCAGGCGTTTGACAGAAAGTTCACGATGATCTGCTGGACCCTCTTGGGGTCGGTTCTGAACTTGAAGGAATTGTCGACTTCTGAAGTGTAGTGCATGTCGACGCCCACCTGCACCCTCATCTTGGAGCAGTTGATGGCCTTCATACACACGCTGTTGGGGAAGGTGTCGCCGATATTGATGCTGAGGATGTCGTGCTCGATGTCGGATACGCTCAGGACGTCGTCGATGAGCATCGTAAGCATATCGGCGCTGTCGTTGATGTATTCCGCGAATTCTGATTTCTCATCTTCCGACAGGATGTCTCCGGGCATTGCAAGCAGCTGCGAATAGCCCACTATGGCGTTGAGAGGAGTGCGGATGTCGTGGCTGAGGTTCTGGACGAAGCGGCTCTTCATCCGGCTGGCCTCGTTGGCCTTGTTGGCTTCTTCGACTGCGCGCATACGGGCTTGCTCGGCGTTTATTTCTTGCGTTATTTCCATAAATCCAAGCGCGGCGTGATCGCTGTCCGCGCCCCGGATGACCATAAGGCGGAAGACCCTTTCATTTTCCATGGAAATGTCCCTGTAAGTCTCGGAGTACGACTGAGCCGTCACGAGGCGGGCGCGGATGTTTTCCGGCTGGATTGCGGCGCGGATCTTGGCGCGGTCGTCGGGGTGGACCTCGCTGCGGACGTAGTCGAGCAGAGAATCCAAGTAATTGTCTGTTTGGGGATAGCGCAAATTGTAGTATTCGGTGCGCTTGTAGACCTCGTACGAAAGGTCGGTCAGTCCGATATAGTAGGTCGACGTGAAGGAATCGGTGAACGAGTCGGCTATGACGTGCAACTGGGCGACCTCCCGGTTCAGACGAAGTCTCTCGACCTGCTCTTTCTCGACGTTCGAGAACATCATTATCAGGTTGACGGGCACTCCGTTCTGCCTGTCGGCGACAAGCAGCGTGCACTTTACCCAGCGCAGTGACCCCGTGATGTGCGAAGAGTAGATGAATTCGGTGGAGTCATCTTCCGACAGCACTTGTTTGAGGTGGTCGATGCTGACGAACTGCAGCAGCGCGGGCCTGTATTCCTCGTCAGCGAGCGCCATCAGACCCTTGACGTTGTTTTCGATGCTGCTGATGCCTCCGCCGCCCTTGAACTTGAACACCGGCGAGGTCTTGACCTCGGTGATCAGGTTGAGGTTCAGGTTGACGTAGTATACCGATATGTAGCTGGACAGGAGCGTTTCGCCCGCCATCCTGCTCAGGATGCGTTCATTACGGTCGGCGAAATTGAGCAGCACCTCGTCGTCGGAAATCTGGGCCGCCGTGAATGTGGACCAGGAAGGTCGTCCGCTCTCGCCTGTCTGGCGGAAGTTGAACGTGAATCTCTGCTCCGCCGCAAGTTTTTCCGACAGGAATTCCGCGCTAAGGATTTCCCTCATTATGAAGCGGTCGGCGTCAAAGACCAGGTTGTCGATGAACTTGCCGATCATTTCGCGATAGGGCTTGACCGCGGAGGATCCAGTTACGGCCTTACACCTCTCGTCCTCCTTGATCACGCGGGCGCTGTCGTCGGCGAAATTGACCAGGAAGGTGGATTCCGAGTCCTGGGTGAAGAAGTTTATCAGGTTGTCGGCGCGCAGTTTGGCCTCCTGGCGGCGCTCCTGCTCCCTGAGCTCATATTCCTTGTTGATCTTGCGGGCCTGGTATCCGGACACGGACAGGGACAGGATCCTGCAGATCTCTTCGAGGGTGTCGCGCTCCAGATCGGAGTATTCGTGCGTGCTACCCAGATAGTGCGCTGCAAGGTAGCCGAAGGCCTTGCCGTCCAGGTATATAATCCTGGTGAGCGAAGCCTTGACCGGGCATTCGCAGTATGTCGGCACCCCTTTGTAGCCGGCGGCTGTGTCTGACATTTCAGTCCAGCCGTCGGCATAGACGGGGGCGTCGATTTCGAAGTGGGGGCACTGTCGGCAGAATCTGGCCGGCACCCTCCAGAGTTTGTCCATCCCCGGTGCATTCTCGATCAGGCAGATTCCGTTGATGTCGCGGTACAGCAGCTGGTCGCACTGCAGCAATTCGCGCAGGCGCGCGGCGAACTTGTCGTAGAAGTTGCGGACCCCTTCGCCGCCGCTGATGAAATAGTTGTAGATGTCGGCGCGCAATTGCGTGTGACGCAGCGCGAGCTCATGCTCGTGCATCTGTCCGCCTGTGTTGCCTGATTGGTTCTGCATATCGGGGAAATTTCAGTTAGTCACGGAAGTCGGGGCTGCGAAGGATCTCGGGAACCTTTTTCGGGTCGACGTTGCCGAAGACCTTGCCGCTGACGGTCATCACCGGGGCCAGGCCGCAGGCGCCTACGCAGCGGATGCAGTCAAGCGAGAATACTCCGTCGGGAGTGGTCTCGCCGACCTCGATGCCGAGTTCCTTCTTGACGGCGTCGAGCACCTTGTCGGCGCCGCGCACGTAGCAGGCCGTGCCCAGACACACCGAAATGGGGTGCTTGCCCTTGGGCTTCTCGGTAAAGAATGCATAGAAACTCACCACGCCGTTGACGCGGCTGGCGGGGATGCCCAGATTGCGGGCCACCGCCATCTGGACTTCCTTGGGAAGGTAGCCCAGGGCGTTCTGGGTCTCGTGGAGGATGTTGATGAGTTCGCCGGCGTCGTTGCCGTGCGCCTCGCAGATCTGCTTGATCCGGGCGGCTGCGCTACAGGATATCTTGTTGTTGTCCATATCGTTACTTCTTGAAATAGTGGGTGTGCAGGAGGTGATGGGACTTCTCGGACAGGGGCTTGCCCAGGTACTCCTCGTACAGCTGCTTGATCCAGGGATTCTCGTGAGACTTGCGCAGGGGCATATTGGCGTCCTCCTCGTAGATGGCCTTCTGGCGGGCCTTGATGACCTCGACGTCGCCGTGGTGCAGAGGCTGTCCGCCGCCGCCGATACAGCCGCCGGGGCAGGCCATTATCTCGATGGCGTGGTACTCGCTCTTGCCGCTGCGGATGTCTTCGAGCATGCGGCGGGCGTTGCCCAGACCGTGGGCGATGCCGACCTTGAGGGTGAAGCCGTTCAGGTCGACGGATGCCTCGCGCAGGCCCTCCATACCGCGCACCTGCTCGAAGTCGACCTTGTCGAGAGTCTTGCCGGTGTACAGTTCGTAGGCGGTGCGCAGGGCGGCCTCCATCACTCCGCCGGTGGCGCCGAAGATGGCGGCGGCGCCGGTCGAGGCTCCCAGAGGAGCGTCGAATTCGGCGTCCTCAAGCGCCTGGAAGTCGATGTTGGCCTCTTTGATCAGGGACGCGAGTTCGCGGGTGGACAGCGAGTAGTCCACGTCGGGATTGCCGTTTACCTTGAATTCGTCGCGGTCGCACTCGTATTTCTTGGCCAGACAGGGCATTATCGAGACGACGACGATCTTTTCGCGCGCCACGCCGATCTTTTCGGCCCAGTAGGTCTTGGCGATGGATCCGAACATCTGCTGCGGCGAGCGGGCGGTCGACGGGATGTCGATCATGTCGGGGAACTGGTGCTCGAAGAAATTGACCCATGCGGGGCAGCAGGAGGTCAGGATGGGGAGCTTGACCTTCTTGTCGCCGCCAAGGAAGCGGGTCAGGCGGTCCAGCAGTTCGGAGCCTTCCTCCATGATGGTGAGGTCGGCGGCGAAGTCGGTGTCGAACACATAGTCGAAGCCGAGCTGGCGCAGGGCGCTGACGAGCTTGCCGGTGACGATGGAGCCGGCGGGCATGCCGAATTCCTCGCCGATGGCAACGCGGACTGCGGGCGCGGTCTGGACGACCACTATCTTGTCGGGGTTGACCAGGTCGTCGATCAGGCGGCCGGTATTGTCACGCTCGGTCAGGGCGCCGACGGGGCAGACTGCCACGCACTGGCCGCAGTAGGTGCACTCGCTCTCGGAGAGCTTGAGTCCGAACGCGGGGGCGATGGTTGTGTCGAAGCCGCGGTTCATCGCGCCGATGGCGCCCACGGTCTGGACGTCGTTGCACATCGTCTCGCAACGGCGGCACAGGATGCACTTGTTCATGTCGCGCACGATCGACACGCTCTTCTCGACCTCGTGGCTGGAGCGCTCGCCGCCCTCGTAGGGGGCGTCGTGGATCTTGAGCTTGCGGGCCAGCATCTGGAGCTCGCAGTTTCCGCTCTTGGGACAGATGAGGCAGTCGTGCGGGTGATTCGAGAGGATGAGCTCGAGGATGGTGCGGCGGGCCTTGAGCACGCGCACCGAATTGGTGCAGACCTCCATCCCCTCCATACAGGCGGTGGCGCAGGCGGGGGCCAGGTTGCGGCGGCCCTTCACCTCGACCACGCACACGCGGCAGGAGGCGGGATGGTTGTTGACGCAGGTGCCCTCGAGGTTGATGTGGCACAGGGTCGGGATTTCGATGCCGATATGCTTGGCGGCGTCGAGTATGGTCGTCCCTTTATCGACTGATACGGGGCGGTTGTCTATGGTGAGATTGATCTTGTCCATATCTTCAGGCTATTTGAGGGAGATTGCGTGCAGACGGCAGTTGCTGATGCAGGTGCCGCACTTGATGCACTTGCTCTGGTCGATGGTGTGGGCCTCGCGGATATTGCCGCTGATGGCGTCGACGGGGCAGTTCTTGGCGCACAGGTGGCAGCCGACGCAGTTCTCGGCGTTGATGACGTAGTTGAGCATCGAGATGCACTGCTTGGCGCGGCACTTCTTCTCGACGACGTGCTCCATGTACTCGTCGCGGAAGTTGGCGAGCGTGCTGAGCACGGGGTTGGGTGAGGTCTGGCCGAGTCCGCACAGGGCGGTGTCCTTGATGACTCCGGCGAGTTCCTCGAGCTTCGAGAGGTCCTCGGGAGTGCCCTTGCCGGCGACTATCTTGTCGAGGATCTCGAGCATGCGCTTGTTGCCGATGCGGCAGGGGGTGCACTTGCCGCAGGACTCCTCGACGATGAATCCGAGGTAGAAGCGGGCGACCTGCACCATGCAGTTGTCTTCGTCCATCACGATCATTCCGCCGGAGCCCATCATCGAGCCGGCGGCGCCGAGGCTCTCGTAGTCGATGGGGATGTCGAGGTGCTTTTCGGTCAGGCAGCCGCCGGAGGGGCCTCCGGTCTGGACGGCCTTGAACTTCTTGCCGTCCTTGATGCCGCCGCCGATCTCGTAGATGACTTCGCGCAGGGTCGTGCCCATCGGGACCTCGATCAGGCCGACGTTGTTGATCTTGCCGGCCAGGGCGAACACCTTGGTGCCCTTGCTCTTTTCGGTGCCGATGGACGCGAACCACTCGGGACCCTTCTGGAAGATTATGGGGATGTTGGCCCAGGTCTCGACGTTGTTGACGTTGGTGGGGTACTTCTTGTAGCCTTCGACGGCGGGGAAGGGCGGTTTGAGCGTGGGCTCGCCGCGCTTTCCTTCCATCGAGTGGATGAGGGCGGTCTCTTCGCCGCAGACGAACGCGCCTGCGCCGTAGCGGATGTCGATGTCGAAGCTGAAGCCGGTGCCGAGGATGTCCTCGCCCAGCAGACCCAGCTCGTGAGCCTGGCTGATGGCCACCTTCAGACGGTGGATGGCCAGGGGATACTCTGCACGCACATAGACGAGGCCGTACTTGGCTCCGATGGCGTAGCCGCAGATGGTCATGGCCTCGACTATCGAGTTGGGGTCGCCCTCCATTATCGAGCGGTCCATGAACGCGCCGGGGTCACCCTCGTCGGCGTTGCAGACCACGTACTTGATGTCGGACTGGCTCTTGGCGGCGAACTCCCACTTGTTGCCGGTGGGGAAGCCTGCGCCGCCGCGGCCGCGGAGTCCGCTGCGCTTGACGACGTCGATCACCTCGGCGGGAGTCTTGTGCAGCAGGCAGTCGGCGAGGGCGCTGTAGCCGTCGCGGGCTATGTATTCGTTGATGTTTTCGGGATCTATCAGACCGCAGTTGCGCAGTGCCACGCGGACCTGCTTGCGGTAGAAGTTCATATGCTTGGAGTCGCTGACGTGCTCGCCGGTCTCGGGATCGGTGTACAGCAGACGCTCGACCCTGCGGCCGCCGATGACGTGCTCCTTGATTATGACGGAAGCGTCCTCGGGCTTGACCTTGGTGTAGAAGGTGTTGTCGGGCAGAATCTTGACGATGGGGCCCTTCTCGCAGAAGCCGAAGCAGCCGGTGGTGATGACGTCCACCTTGTCGGCGACGCCGAACTGCTCGAGGCATTCCTTCATCTTTTCGGCGATCTTTGCGCTGTCAGAAGCCTTGCATCCGGTGCCCCCGCAGGTGAGGACCTGAATGCGCTCCGTGCCTTTCTCCAGGCCGCAGGTGTCGCCGCCGCCTGAGTAGCCCTCGTCACGCAGTTTCAGCGAGCCTTGGGCTTCAAGTCTGATCTTTTCCAGATCTTGCAGTGTAGAGATTTTCATTGTGTGTTATATGATTTTGTTGATATATGCTATGGTGACGCCGTAGTTTGTCATCGGCACGCCTTGCGAGCGGGCTTCTGCGACCCTTGCGAGCATCTGGCGGCGGGTGAACATGCACGCGCCGCAGTGGATCACCAGGTCGTAGGGGCGCAGGTTCGAGGGCCAGTCGGGGCCGGAGGCGAAATCGATGCGCAGGTCCTTGCCGGCGCGGGCGCGCAGCAGGGCGGGAATCTTGACGCGGCCGATGTCCTCGCCGTCGGGCACGTGGGCGCAGGCTTCGGCTATCAGCACCCTGGATTCTGACGTCAGAGTGTCGATTGCGCGGGCCCCTTCCTTGAAATAATCCAGGTCACCCTTGGCGGCGGCCTGAAGTATCGAGAACGAGGTGAGGCGCGTTCCTTCGGGGGTGAGGGCCTTGACGGCGGCGAAGTCGCGGGAGTCGGTGATTATTGCGTCGGGAGCCTTCCTTACCGAGTCCAGAGCCTCTTTGAGGCCCGCGGTGGTGCAGCAGAGGGCTCTGCAGCCGCGGTCCAGCAGTTCGCGCAGGGTCTGCTGCTGGGGCAGGATCAGGCGGCCCTTGGGCGCTTCGCTGTCCTGCGGCATCACCAGTACGACCAGATCGCCGGGCGCGGCTATACTTGCGGTCAGCAGGGGAGCATTTTCCGCGGGAGCGGCTTCCTGCAGGGCTTTTATCAAGGCGGGGATGCCTTCGCCGGAGGTTGCGCAGGTGCGCACGGGCTCTGTGCCGTATTTGTCCTTGATGGCTTTTGTGAGCGCCTCCGCCTCTGGAAGGTCGCACTTGTTGAGCGCGCAGACGACTGGCGTGCCGGCGGGCTTCTCGGGCAGATGCCCGGTCGCGGCGTCGACGACGATCACCGCTATGTCGGCCTCCTTGGCGGCCTTGCGGGCCGCCGCGACCCTCTTTTCGCCCAGTGTCCCGGAGTCGTCGAGGCCTGCTGTGTCGATGAGCACGCACGCTCCCAGACCGGGAAGTTCGATGCTCTTGCGTACGCAGTCGGTGGTGGTGCCCGGATGTGCCGACACTATCGAAATCCCCTGACCCGTGATGGCGTTCACCAGCGACGACTTGCCGCTGTTTCTCTCGCCCAGCAGGGCGATGTGGAGCCTTTCGGATTGGGGAGTCATATCAGAATCTGAGGTCGCGCTGTCCTTTTTCTATTTTTTCCAGATCCCCCTCGACCGCTTGCCGCAGCGCGGGGTTCGTCAGTTTGCCCATCTCCTGCGCTATCAGCTTTTCGCCCAGCTCGCGGGTGTGCGGCGAGGCGTAGTCCTGCAGGTATTCCTTCAGGGTCAGAAGGGCGTTGGGGGTGCAGCAGTCCTGGATCTTGCCGGACTTGCAGATCTTCATGAAGCGCTCGCCCGTGCGGCCGGCCCTGTAGCAGGCCGTGCAGAAACTGGGGATGTAGCCGAGTTCCATCAGCCAGGCGACCACCTCGTCGAGTGTCCGGCGGTCCGAAAGGTCGAACTGGGCGGTCTCTTCGTTGTATTCGGGTTCGGTGTAGCCGCCCACGCTCGTGCGGGAGGCGCCGCTTATCTGCGAGATGCCCAGCGCGAGCACCTTCTCGCGGACGCGGGCGCTCTCGCGGGTGCTGATTATCATCCCGGTGTAGGGGACCGCGCAGCGGATCACGGCCACGATGTGCAGGAACTTTTCGTCCGGCACGGCGTCGGCGAACTCGTCGGGATTGATGTCGTCGGCGGGGCAGATGCGGGGCACGCTGATGGTGTGGGGACCGACCCCGAGGGCCGCTTCCATATGCTCCGCGTGCATCATCAGTCCCACGAAATCATAGCGGTAGCCGGTGAGCCCGAACAGCACTCCGAGGCCCATGTCGTCGATGCCGCCGGCGCGTGCGCGGTCCATCGCCTCGGTGTGCCAGGCGTAGTCGCTCTTGGGTCCGGTGGGGTGCAGGGCCTTGTATTTTTCCTTGTTGTAGGTCTCCTGAAAGAGTATGTAGGTGCCGATGCCGGCATCCTTGAGGAGGCGGTAGTTCTCGACCGTCGTCGCGGCGATGTTGACGTTGACGCGGCGGATGTCGCCGTTGCGGTGATGGATGCCGTAGATTGTCTTTATCGACTCGAGGACGTACTCGATGGGGTTGTGGACGGGGTCCTCGCCCAATTCGAGCGCCAGCCTCTTGTGGCCCATATCCTGCAGGGCGGTGACTTCCGCCCGGATCTCGTCCTGGGTGAGCTTGCGGCGGGGGATGGTGCGGTTCTTGGCGTGATAAGGGCAGTAGATGCAGCCGTTGATGCAGTAGTTGGACAGGTACAGCGGGGCGAACATCACGATGCGGTTGCCGTAGAATTTCTGCTTTATCTGCTCGGCCAGTTCGAAAGTCTTCTGTATGAGGTCGGGTTCTTCGCAGTCAAGCAGCACTGCCGCTTCGCGGTGGCTGAGGCCCTTGCACTGCGCCGCCTTGTCCAGAATGCCCTGGATCAGAGGGCGGTTGTGGCTGTTCTGCTGCGCGTAGGCGAGAGTCTGCAGTATCTCTGCGTCGTCTCTGACTGCCTCGGCGTGTGGTGACTGCGGGTTAAACATTTCTGGTTCTATTTGCGGTCGCGCGTCGCCCGCCTCTGCGGGCGCGACGCGCGTACCGGACTGCAAAGTTAGCAAATATTTCCGACGTAAACCAATTCGAGCGCGCTATCGCGCATAACTTTATACAAACCTGGCCAGGGTCTCCCAGAGCGTCTTGATGTCGATGGGCTTGGCGATGTGGTCGTCCATACCGGCGTCAAGGGCTTTCTTGCGGTCTTCGGCGAAGGCGTTGGCCGTCATTGCGACGATGGGCAAGCGCACACCTTCGGGGGCGGGGATGGCGCGGATGAGTTTAGTTGCCTCGTAGCCGTCCATCCTGGGCATCTGGATGTCCATCAGGATGAAGTCGTAGTAGCCCCAGTCGCCGCGGTCGGCGATCTTGCGGACCATCTCGACGGCCACGTCGCCGTCCTCGGCGGTCTCGACAATGATGCCCTGCTCCTCTAGGATCACGGCGGCTATCTCGCGGTTCATCTCGTTGTCCTCGACCAGGAGCGCGCGCCTGCCGCCAAGCACGTGCGCAACGGCACCGTCCGTCCGGGCGTTGGCCTGGGCCTCGGTGTCCCGGGCGAGCTTGAAGGTCAGGGTGACGGTTATCCTGGTGCCCTTGCCCTGCTCGGATTCGATTTCGATCGTGCCGCCCATCAGGTCGACGAGCCTCTTTACGATAGACATTCCCAGGCCGGTGCCCTGGATCTTGCTCACGGTGGAGGTGTTCTCGCGCGAGAAGGGCTCGAAGATCTTCTCCAGGTACTCCTTGCTCATTCCGATGCCGTTGTCCTGCACTGCGAACACGTAGGTCCCGCAGCCGGGCTTGTCGCAGGGCGCCTCGTACACTTCGTAGGTCACCTTGCCGCCTTCGGGAGTGTATTTCATCGCGTTGCCCAGCAGGTTCATTATCACCTGGTTGATCCGCCCGGGGTCGGTAATCACCCTGCTTCTGGACACGGCGCCGATCTTCGTTTCGAACTCTATGCCCTTGTCCCGGGCGCTGGGCTCGAAGATCTCGCCCATCTCGCGGACCTTTGCGATTACGTCGGCCTCCTGCTCGTCCAGCACCACCTTGCCGGCCTCGATCCTTGACATGTCCAGCACCTGGTTGATGAGCTCGAGCAGATTGTTTCCGGCGATGCCTATCCTGTC
>R04__coassemble_550_pt1 | contig 13455 bp, 7 predicted proteins | sample R04__metabat2_low_PE_037 | metagenome-assembled genome bin R04
TAAGGCGCCAGGAAGAGACCCCGGAGGGCGTCTCGCTGGGATTCGGCGGAGTGACCGTCGAAATTGACCGCGCAGCCGGCACAATGACCTTCAATGGCAGAAAAATCAGTTACAGCGCTCCGGGAAGCGACCTTTGCACTACGCTTGCGGGAGTGATCAACGACAAGTTCGCGGGACTTCACGTCGCCTCCAACGGCGGCATCATCGGCGACGATGACGGCTCCATTTCCGAAAAGGACCGCGCCGAGAGCGGCGACCCCCAGAAGAGCTGCGTCGTAAGCATCAGCCTGAATGACGGCGAAAGGTTCTACGGCGGCGGCAGCACCAGCCGCGAGCACATCCAGCACCGCGGCGAACTGCTCCGTATGCATACCACCTACCAGCATACTGAAATCCCTATGCCTTTCCTGGTAAGCTCCGAAGGCTGGGGAATATTCAACAATACAACGCGAAAGAATTTCTTCGACATCGGCTGCACAGACCCCTCGACGCTGAACATCTACACTCCCTCAGAGGGCGCGGATTTCTTTGTTTTCGTTGGAGAGAATATGGCCGACGTGATCGATTGCTACACAAAGCTCACCGGCCGCCCGTATCTGCTTCCCAAATGGGCCTACGGTCTCTGTTTCGGCCCCAATATGAGGGAGGACCAGTGGGATATCCTCAGCGACGCCGTGAATTTCAGGAACTGCGACGTGCCCTGCGACGTATTCTGGCTGGAACCCCAGTGGATGGAGAAGAGATATGATTTCTCGACCGAAAAGAAGTTCAACTCCCAGCTCTTCTCGCCCGAGCCTTACTGGCTGGAGAAGCAGTACCCCAAGCAGCTGTACAACAGGCTCTTTATCGGCAAGCTCCGCAATATGGGCTTCCATCTGGGACTGTGGCTGTGCGAGGAGTATGACCTCAGCCTTGTGGAGGAGGATGCCATTGCCGCAAGGACCGGCGCGCCCCAGTCCGGCGAGGAGCATTGGATGGACCACCTGAAGCCCTTTATGGACCTCGGAATCGAAGGATTCAAGCTGGACCCGGCGCGTACAATCGACGAGCACACCTTCCGCAAATACTACAACGGCTACACCGACCGCGATATGCACAACCTCAACCAGGTGCTGCTGCCCAAGCAGATGCGCGAGCTCTCGCAGGGCCATACCGGCAAGCGCAGCTGGCACCACTACTGCGGCGGCTGGAGCGGAACCCAGCACTGGACCGCATCCACCAGCGGCGACAACGGCGGCGGCAAGACTGCCCTCTTCGACCAGATCAACCTGGGTATGAGCGGCTTTATGAACACCTCGTGCGACGTGATGTCCGTCCCCGCCGAGCTGGAGATGCAGAGCCTGCACTTCGGAATGTTCCTGCCCTGGTGCCAGATCAACAGCTGGTTCTCGATGATGCATCCCTTCTATTACAACGATTTCCAGCAGACCCTGTACCGCAACTGCGTGAAGCTGCGCTACACACTGATGCCGTATATCTATTCAGCTGCGCTGGAAGGAGCCTTGACCGGTATGCCGATGGTGCGCTCGATGCCGCTGTGCTTCCCCGACGACAGAAACGTGGACGACATGTGGAACCAGTATATGTTCGGCGGCAGCCTGCTGGTGGGCATCTTCACTGACGAAGTTTATCTGCCCGAGGGACAATGGATCGACGCCTGGTCCCAGAAAGTGATCGAGAGCCGCGGCGAGACATTCAAGCTCGGTTACCCCGAGGACCGCGCGGGACTCCTGTACATCAAGTCCGGAGCTATAATCCCTTGCCAGAAGGATGTCAAGTACATCGGCACCGAGCCTCTGTCCCACTTTATCCTCAAGGTATATCCCGACGGCGAGAGCAGTTACACGCTCCTCGACAGCGACGCCGAGAGCTACGGCTACGAGAACGACCTCGTGAGCTTCACCCGTTTCGACTGCTCCAAGAGCGGCAAGAGCGTTAAGTTCACCATCAACCCGACCGAAGGGACGTTCGAGAATATGCCCGCGGTCCGCACCTACGACCTCGAAATCTTCTGCCCCGAAGGCAAGCCCTCGAAGGTCAGCGTGGACGGCAAAAAGACGGAATGGTCATATTCCGCCGACGGCAAGGTGCTCCTGACGCTCGCCGGCGTGAATGTGAGCGATACCGTTTCAGTTGACATTAAACTTTAAGGAAATGAAGAAATTTGCAGTTTCCGCATTGCTGCTGTCCCTGGGCTGCTTCTGTGCTCAGGGGCAGGGCTTCGATGCCGGCAACATTGTGGCATCATTCGGCGTACTGAGCGACGTGCATATCGAAAAGCCCGACAACGCTCCCTCGATCAAATTCAAGTCCGCCCTCGAGCAGCTTGTCTCGAAGGCCGCGGAGCAGGACCCCGACGGGCTCGACGCGGTGCTCTTTGCCGGCGACATAATCAACAACGCGTTTTCCAACCCTGCCAATTACGTGCAGGTGGACTGGTTCAAGGCCATCTACGAGTCCGTTCTGGACCCTGTGAAGGTCCCTATGGTCTATACCCCCGGCAACCACGACGTCTACAGGGAATGGACCGTGAACGACGTGAAGGAGGCCCGCAACATCAGCGACCGCCTCGGAGACGATTATTTCCGCACGGACCTGGACAACGACATACGCATAGCGAAGGAATGCCGCCATTGCCTCGTGAAGGGAGTGCACGTGCTCTGTGTGTTCCCCATCGGCCGCAACCCGGTAGTGTACGACCCCGAGGTCCTTCAGTGGCTTGACGGCCAACTCAAGGAAATCACGACCGCGCAGCCCGACAGATACGTCCTCATCCTCACCCACGCGATGATCACGGGGACCGTCTACGGCAGTATGCTGGGAGACTACTGGGCCACGGAGGCGCTGACTCCTGTCCTGGAGAAGTATCCCCAGGCCGTCACCTTCGGCGGGCACCTGCATTTCCCCCTCAACGACCCCAGAAGCATCTGGCAGGGCGGTTTCACGGCCCTCGGCACCGGCTCCGTGCGCTATATGGCAATCGAGGACGGGCAGTACGAGTTTATGCGCAGCAAGACCGTGATGCGCGACGCCGACGAATTCTCGCAGGGACTCCTGCTCCAGATGGACGGCAGCGGGAACGTGCGCCTCACGCGTATGGACTTCTACAACACGCGCACTATCGGCAGCCCCTGGGTGCTTGATCACCCCGCGGCCGACCTTTCGCACCTGAAGACCTATTCGCACACTCTTCGCCGCGAGGCCAACAAGGCTCCTAAATTCTCAGGATTCGAGGCCGCAGCCGCCGACGGGAAGATCTCCCTGAAGTGGGCCGCAGGCACCGACGACGAGTTCGTGCACCACTACCAGATAGTGATAACCAACAAAGACACCCGCGAAGTGACGCTCAAGAAAGTCCTCGCGGATTTCTACCGCGTGGACGACCCTTCAGAGATGAAAAAGGACTGGTCGCTCGACGTGAAGGGCCTTGAAAAGGGCCGCTACACAGTCGAGATGGTCGCCTTCGACTCCTGGGGTGCCTCAAGCAAACCTGTGAAAAAAACTGTCAAACTGTAGCTGAAACCCAAAAACCGGCAGCGGTCAGAAAGTCAGTTCGACTTTCTGGCCGTTGTTCTTTATCTTCAGGGTCGTGACATACCAGGCGCCGTCTTTAACGCTGCGCGCCGATACGGAGCGACCTCCGCAAACAGCTTTCCTGACAGGGGCGGAAGTGCGGATCACGCACTTTCCGGCCGCGGAGGCAGTGACGGAAGCCTTGGAAATCCTGCCTTCAGCCCAGGCGATATCCACGCTGTAGCCTCCCCTGCCCCTGATGCCGCGGACAGATCCGCTCTGCCACTTGGAAGGAAGCGAGGGCAGCAGATGCAACTCGCCATTCTGGCTCTGGAGCAGCATCTCGGCCATACCGGCCACGGCGCCGAAGTTGCCGTCGATCTGGAAAGGCGGATGCGTGTCGAAGAGGTTGGGAAGCGTGGATTTGCTGAGGAGCTCGCGCAACATCGTGTACGAATGGTCGCCGTCCAGCAGCCTTGCCCAGAAGCAGATCTTCCAGGCCTTGCTCCAACCGGTGCCGCCGTCACCCCTGATTTCCAGGGTCTTGCGCGCCGCGGCCGCAAGTTCCGGGGTCTTGGTCGGAGAGATCTGGCAGCCGGGATAGAGGCCGTAGAGGTGCGACACGTGCCTGTGGCGGGGATCGGTGTCCTTCCAATCCTTCCACCATTCGCAGAGGTTGCCTTCGGCGCCGATCTGCAGCGGGTGCAGACGGTCGCGATACTGCTTCCACAGCTCCCTCAGTTCAGGGTCGATGCCAAGGACGGAGCTCGACTCGACGAGGCTGTTGAAAACGTCCCAGCAGATCTCAAGGTCCATCGCGGTGCCGATAGTCACCTGCCCTTTCCTGCCGCTGTCGTCGATAAAAGCGTTCTCCGGCGAAGTCGAGGGCACGGTGACATATTCGCCGTCCTTTTCCACGAGCCAGTCCTGGAGGAACTCCGCGCAGCCCTTCATCAGAGGGTAGGCGAAGTCGCGCAGGTACTGCTCGTCGCAGGTATAGAGGTAGTGGTCGTACAGGTGGCGGCACAGCCAGGCTCCGCCCATCGCCCAACACGCCCAGCTGGGGCTGCCTGTCTTTTCGCCGACGGGATTGGCGCAGGCCCAGATGTCGGTATTGTGGTGCACGACCCATCCGCGCATTCCGTACAGATTGCGCGCTACCTTTGCTCCGTTGACGCTGCAGGCCCTGATCTGGTCGGACAAGGGGGCTGTGGTAGCGCTCAGGCCCAGTGGTTCGGCGGGCCAGTAGTTCATCTGGACGTTGATGTTGGTGTGCAGGTCGCAGCCCCATGCGGGGCGGCGGTCCTTGCACCAGATGCCCTGCAGGTTGGCCGGTGCGGGGCTGTCTTCGCGCGAAGAGGATATCAGCAGGTAGCGTCCGAACTGGAAATACATAGCCTCCAGTCCGAAGTCAGTGCCTCCGGCGGCATAGTCGGCAAGACGCCTGTCCACGGGGCGGCTGTCCTCGACGTCGAGCGCGCCGTTCACGTCAAGCTGCGTTGCAAGCGAAAGCGCCTCGAAATCAGCTATATGCGCCGCCTTCATTTCATCATAACCGCGGCCCCGGACGGCGGAAATGTATCCTGCGGCGAGCGCCTTTTCGTCGGCGCCCTCAAGGTCGGGATCCTTGTCGCGGCCGTTGTAGCTGGTGGCGGCGCTGACTGCCACCACCACTTCGCTTGCACCTCTGACGTGCAGGCCGGGCGTCGCATAGACGCCTCCGTCGCAACTGAGTATCTTGACGCGGAATTCATACCTCATTCCCTTGCGCCCGTCCGGGGAAGTGACGCTGAACGGTTCTTTCCAGTTGGTGGGCTGGAGTCCGCCGACCTGCCCGCGCACCGCGAACTCGTCAGCGCCCAGGCTCACAACCGAGCAGCCGTCCCACATCGAGGAACCGTCCAGGACAAACTCCAGCGCGCCTTTTTCGGAGGCGGTGAGCCTCAGCAGCATCACGCGGTCCGGGTGCGAGACGAAGATTTCTCTGGTATACTTCACGCCTGCGCGCTCGAAACTTACATTGCAGATGCCTGTCGTAAGGTCGAGCGTCCTGGAATAGCCGACAATGTCGGTGGAGACGGTCTCGGCGGCCTCTGAACTCCTGTCACCGTCGTAGGCGGCGTACTGGGACTGGTTCTCCTCGGCTCCGAAAGTCTGCCTCAGGTGAAGGCTTCCCATCGGGAGGAATGCGCTGACGTTGCGTCCCTGCAGGGGGACGGTGAGGTCGGCGCCCTCCTGCCACTTGCCTGCAAGCAGGGCCTCGCGCGATTTCGCGAGGATCGCGGGGCCGTCGGGATTGGGGTCGTTGTCCGGGTCGGCGCAGCCTCCCCAGAGCGAAGATTCGTTGAGGCGGATGAGCTCGTCCTCCACTTTGCCGTAGACCATCGCGCCGATGTGCCCGTTGCCGAGCGGGAAGGCTTCCTCAAATACCGTCGCGCTCCGGTCGAAGCGCATTACATAAGACGAAGGTGTCTGCGCCGCAATCGGACTGCAGATCAGGAGGGCGGCAAGGCCGCAGAGAATTATGGATTTATTCATTTTTCAAGCTGATTTTATGTGTGCCGGCCGGCAGGGTTTTCTCTTTGCCGGAGCGGTCGATATATTTGCAGGAAGTGCCTTCGGGGACGGTAACGACGGCTTGGATCCGGTTGCCTTTGCGGTCCAGGATCACAGAGATGACGCCGTACGCGGTCTCGAAGCCGGTGTCGATATGCTTGAGGCCGCCCATCCGGGGAGCAAGCCTGAAAGTCTTGTAGCCGGGCTCTTCGGGAGTGATACCTGCGAATCTGCGTCCCATCACGATCGCGCCGCAGCCGGCCCAGGGGTGATTGCAGGAGCCGTCGAAGTTCCAATGCTCCCAGAGGGTCGTGCAATCGTCACGCATTATAGTGGGATAGAGGCGGTGCATCTTTGCCTGCGCAAGCTCGGGGTAACCCATAAGACACAGCGCATCAAGCACATAGCGATGCATATAGGTAGTTGCGTGCTCCTGCTCGGACAGCACCTTCACAAGGCTGGGATATTTATCTTCGGAAGCCAGGCCGCTGACCACCGCCATCGCCTGCACGCGGTCGTCGGTGAGGTCAGTGTAGTCCGGAGAGCGGTATTCGCTGCCGGTCCAATATTTACGGTTGTAGCTTTCGGCGATGCGCCCCATCATCACCAGGTCCTCGACCGCGTCCTGCTCACGTCCTGTGCGGCGGGCAAATTCGACTTCGGCCTTGAGGGCAAGGAAATACCAGGGCGGGAGCAGAGCCTCGCGGTCGCGGTTGTCGCCGGAATCCGGCCAGTCCCAGCCGCCCTTGCGGTAGATCGGCAGCCCGTCGGCGTCCGTCTGCCACACTTCGTGGAGGTACTTGTGCAGGCCGTCATAGAGCGGCGCGACAAAAGACCAGTCATCCGAGTCCCAGGCATATTCGCGCCATCCGTACCAGCCCACGAATGCCAGCGACTGCATAGGCAGCTCCCTCGTCCAGTTGGAGGCCGGGATGGGGCCGTAGATCTCGCCCTCCGGCTTCTGCCAGCCGATGGATTCGTATATTCCCTTGAGCGCGAGCTTCCAGGACGAAGGACTGAGCATCAGGAACGCGAGTGTCAGGCTGTTGGCCTCGTCTCCGAGCCACTGCGCCCTCTCGCGGTCGGGGCAGTCGAAGTAATTGTCGCGCATATTGACATAGAGCGTGCGCTGCCCCTTCTGCCAGTATTCGTCGAGCAGGGGATCGTCCGAGCGCCACCATCCGCTGAGGGCCGTATCATATCCCGTCTCGCGGTATTTCACTTCCATGACGGTGCCGCGGAATCCTTCGGGCAGTATGTAATACATCCATTCGCCGTTCATCCAGCACAGGTGCTCGTAAGCCTGCTCTCCCCCGCAGGTCACATATTCTCCGCGGACGCACTGCGCGCCGCTCACGACGACATGGTCGGTCTCCAGACGCAGCAACTGCCCCTCGGGTGCGTCCAGACTTATCCAGGGAGTGATCTGGGCGTTGTAAGGGAGCTTGCAGACGAGGGTGTCCCCCCTGCGCTCCACTGATTCGTAGTCCTTCAGACCGGAATTTTTCCATTGGGGGACGGGCCTTTCGACAAGGTGGCCGAAGGGGGCGTCGCCGATCTTGAAGGGAATCTCCATCGCGGCGCCGAAGCTCCGGCCCTGACGGGTTGCGTACCAGTCGAAACGGAACTGCCGGGCATCGAACCTGACGCTGCTTTCGGGCAGCCTGTAATTGGTCTCCGGGGTGGATGCGGTCGAGAAAGCGGGGATGTCCCTGGCCTGCCAGTCGGCGCCGGAGCTTATCTCGATCCCCTCGCCGACAGCTTCGAAAAGGATGGCGGCCACACCGCTGTCCTGGTGGCTGAATCCGCCCTTTCCCATATGCCAGAGGAGGATGGAGATGTCGTTCAGACCCTCTTTGAGGAAAGGCGCGATCTCGACCCTGTCGAAATATCCGTCTCCGGGCGCCGGGCCCCGCTTGAGGCAGCCCTCGAAAACGACGGGCTCGCCGTTGATCCAGAGCCAGTACTTCGTGTCGGCCGAGATCCTGGCTTCGAGCGAGCCGGGGACTTTTGCGATGTCCACGGTCTTGTGGAACGCGATCCAGGAGTTCGTCTCGGACCGGCTGTATTCCCTGGTGATCCAATGTGCTTTCCAGCCGTTTTCTTCTCCGCGGGCGGAAGGCGCCGCCAAGAGAATTGCCGCAAGGCAGAGGATAAAAAGTCTTTTCATAAAATGATTGCGGTGTATTTATAACAAAGATACGACTTCTTTCGCCAAAATTCGTAACTTTACAATCCAAATCAATCGGAGCATATGAGAAAACGCCTTTTAGCCCTTTGCCTTGTCCTCACCGTCTGCAACACGGCCTTTGCCATCAAGATACAGCACGGCCCTTACCTTCAGAACGTCACCGGGAGCGAAGCCACCTTCGTGTGGATTTCGGACAGCGTGTCGGTCGGCTGGGTCGAGATTGCCCCGGACGACGGATCCGAGTTCTACGGCACCGTCCGCCCTCAGTGGTTCGACGCCCGCAGCGGCATCAGGAAGGAATCCCGCATCCACGCCGTGCGCGTCACGGGCCTGCAGCCCGGCACGAAATACCGCTACCGCGTGTTCTCACGCGAGGTAAGGGAGCACAGAGGCAACTATGTGAGCTACGGCAGGACGGCCGGCACCAGGGGATACGGAACCCCCGGTCCCCTCTCGTTCACGACCCTCGACGACAAGGCGGAGACGGTGAAATTCGCAATGCTCAACGACATCCACGGCGATATCGACAAATTGCGCACCCTGCTGGGCTACGCCGAGCTCGACAGCAGCGATATGGTTCTGTTTGTAGGCGATATGGTATCGGTGTTCGAGAGCGAAGAGAAGGTGTTTGCCGGCTTTATGGACGACGCAGTGCAGCTGTTTGCCCAAAATATCCCGATGTACTATACCCGAGGCAACCACGAGACCCGGGGCAAGGCCGCCTACAGTTTCCAGGACTACTTCTCTCCCCTGTCGGAGCACATCTACTATATGTACAGGCAGGGGCCCGTCTGCTTCATCGCGCTGGACAGCGGCGAAGACAAGCCGGACTCCGACATCGAATACTATGACCTGACGATGTATGACGACTACCGCACCGAGCAGGCCGAATGGCTGAAGGAGGTCGTGCAGAGCGAAGAATTCCGCACCGCCCCCTTCAAGGTGGTCACCTGCCACATCCCTCCCCTCGACGGCTGGCACGGCAGCATCGAAGTGGCCGAAAAATTCATCCCCATACTGAACGAAGCCGGAGTTGACATAATGCTCAGCGGGCATATGCACGAGCACATCAACTGCCCTGCGGGCGAAGCGGCGGCATTCCCGATCCTCGTCAATTCAAATGACGCCGTGGCCCTCGTGGAAGCAAATTCCACGACCCTGGAGATCAAGGTCGTGGATATGAACGGCAAAGTGCGTGACACGCTCACGCTCAAAGCGGAATAATTATTCCCCTATTATTTCCTTGAACCAGGCGGCCCTTGAGGCGTGCCAGGCTTTCTCGTCCCACTGTTCGTGGCCCAAGAGGGGCGCGCACCACCAGTGCTTCTCGGTCTTGACATTGTTGTAGCCGGCGAAGTTGGTGTGCGGCGGGCAGGTTGCGTCCTGCAGGCCGAATGACATATAGACGGGGCACTGGATCCGGTCGGTGAAATTCTTCATATCGAAGTACGAGAGCATCTTCATCAGTTCAGCGCGGTCGATTCCTTCGCTGTCGGCCTTGTCGAACACTCCCCAGAGGGGCCAGCGGACAATGCGCCAATAGTCCTCGAAATCGCTCAGGAAAGGCACTGCGGGGGCTATCGCCTTGATGCGGTGGTCCAGGCTGGCGCTTATCCAGGTGAACGCGCCTCCCTGGCTCTCGCCGCGGGCATAGAGGTGCTCCTCGTCCACTTCGGGCAGGCTGCAGACGAAGTCTATGGCCCTCACCACGTCGCAGAATGCTCCGCGGTAGTAGAAATTCTCCTTGCTGTCCAGTCCGCGCTCGATCCAGCGGTAATGGTCCTTGCGCTTGAAGATGCCCTGGTCGCGCACGCTCAGCAGGAACTCAACGCATTCGGGATTGGCGGAAGGATCGTATGTATAAGGCTGCGCCCCGTAGCCCAGGTAGTCGATGTAGGTGACGTACTTGCCGGGCTTGTTGGGCTTGCAGAGGGTGCCGCCGATGGTCACGCCGCCCAGGGACTTCATATGCACGGTATAAGTGGTACGGAGGTCGTTGGAAAGCTCCTCGACGCGTGTCAGTTCGGCGTCGATGCCCACTTTGGCAAGCTCTGCGAGGGTATTCTCCCAGAATTCGTCGAAATCAGGCTGCTTGCTCTGGGGCGAGACTATCCGCTCGGGATTGACTCCGATGTTGAACTTGCGGTCTGTGGTGCCGTCGTGCCCGATATTCACCTGATAGAAGCCGGGAGCCAGCCTGCCCATATTGAGGCGGACCTGCTTGGTGTCCTTGCCCAGGGTTACGTTCTTGCTGACGAATTTGACCGTGTCGCGCGTGCCGTCGGCAAGGGTCACGTCAGTGACCACAGCGAGGGTCAGGCAGGTTCTGGTGCCGGCATCGCCGCTCACGTTCACGTTCAGTTTGCAGGGCTTGCACCCCTCGAAGATCCACTGATGCTCAACGGGCACCTCGACTTTCGTCGTCTGGGCCGCGGCGCTGAAAACCATTGCCAGCAGCAGGGCCGGCAGTAAGATTGATTTCTTCATATATTTGTTGATTTCAAAAATCTACTCCTAGGCGGGGTCGTTCTTGGCGCAGGTGACGCGCACAAGGGAAATTGCAGAATCCTCGTCCCAGCCGGCAGGGAAGAAGTCGGTGGAAAGGAAGACGAAGGAAGTCTTGGTCAGGGATTCCACGTCGGCGCAGCCGTAATCGCCGTAGTAGAAGAAACGGGCGGCGCCGTTGTAGGAAAATTTGGTGGTGACCGCCGGGGACGTGTAGGCGCCCCACCACATCGCGATGTCTCCGCTTCCTGCCATCACAAACCTCCAATACGTGCCCTTGATGACGGAGAGGTCGGTGACGGTCTTAATGACCTCTTCTCTTGCGTTCAGGGCCTCGTACTTGACAATATCCCAGGTGCCGAGAATGTTGCTGTCGGTGGTGACAACGGTGGACTCGGAGCCCCAACTGCCGCTCGAAGAGCTTCCGATGGTCGAAGTTTCACAGGACTGCACTGCGCAACACAGGGCGGCAATGCAAATGGAATGGAGACAGATTCTTTTCATAATATACAAATTTAATTCTATTTCCCGTGAAAAAAAATAGAGGCGGCCCGGGTGGGTCGCCTCTGATGATATCAGACAAGAATTTTATTTCTTGATTATAGACATAGGCTCAGTGGTCGAGTTGTTGGTGTTAGCCTGATAGACAACATTCCAAGTGCTATGAACAGTGGAAGAAGTCACTTCCTCAGAGCTGCAGAGCACACAGGAGATACCTATGATGCAATTAATGGATGTGACCTTGTCGCCATCAGCATACTGCTTGTTCTTGAAGGAATTCCAGGTGAAGCCATCGAGCTCATCGTCATCGTCAAGCCATATCCACTCATAATCCTTTGTGGAGTCGAGGTCGGCCGGAACGAAGTTATAGGGGGAGCCCCAGTTCTGTCCTGCACCGGGATCGGTAGCCAGTCCGGGGAGGAAGCAGACATACTCTTTTCCGGAGATATTGCTCTTGGTGACCTTCTGGGCCTTGCGGGCATCGCAGAAGAGGCCGAGTCTGACGGTACGCTCATCGTAGTCGATGTCCACGCAAGCGTTCATCACAGCGGTGTCATAGAATCCGGTGATACCGACATTGTTGGTGTACTTGGAGCCATCGTGATCCTCGAGGGTCTCTTCACCACCAAGGGGATCGCCAAAGGTGATGGTGATGGACATCTTGTTGCCGGCCGAGACAATATTAGCGTTAGCAGAGAAGAACTTTGAGGTGAAGGTATAGTCACCATAGAACTCCTTGGGTCCGATCTGGCTGATGATGGCCTGAGCGCCCGCCAACTTGAGGGTGTCGGAACGGAACATGCCGGTCTCGTTGGCAGGCCAGACGAGCTTGCCGTCCTTGTAGGACAGGAAGTGGCCTTCTGCTGCGGTGACATTGGTGTCGCCGCCGTCGAACTCGAGTTCGCCGGCATTGTCATTGACCCACTGGTCAACGGTCTTGGGTTTCTTGACGGTGAAATCGAAAGAGCAGGTTGCGCCCTTGTCCTTAGCCTTGACGGTGATCGTTACTTCACCATCGGCGATGAAGGAAACGACACCCGCATTGTCGACGGTGGCGACTTCCTCGTCAGAAGATGTGAAATCGAACCACTGGGCATCTTTGTAAGAAGCGGCGTGGGCAGCATCTTCGGCAGTGATGGAGACAGCGTCGTAAACATTCAGAGTCGTATTCACTTCCTGTTCTGCGGCCAGGCTTCCGGCCAAGCTCTTGATGTAGTTGGGCTTGACTGTAACCTTCACGGTGGAAGAGATCTTGCCGTCAGCGGTGGTGGCGGTGATGGTTGCTTCGCCATTGCCGATGGCATCAGGATTGGAGCCGACGGCGACGACAGTGCCGAAACCATTGACAGTAGCAACCTTGGTGTTGCTGGACGTCCACTTCACATAGTTGCTGGTGGCATTCGCGGGAGAAATGGTGGCATTGAGTTCCTTGTACTCACCGATATTCAGGGTGATGGAGGACTGATCCACAGAGAGGCCGGTGGGGGCCACCACCTCCACTTCCTTGGTGCAGGAAGTGAGGATGGCCGCCGCCGCGATAGCTATATAAAGAATTTTTTTCATTTTCTTCAGATATTTGGCTAGTGTGTATCAGGAGTATTGAGGTTAGGGTTGTTCTGGACCTCTTCCTCGATGATGTTGCAGATCATATCTGCAGAGCTGATGGTGACGGTCTTGGCAACGTGGACGTTGGAATCGCTGCGCTTGACATCGATGCCCCAACGGCGGTTGTTGTAGTACTCACGGCCGTTCTCACCCCACATCTCGATGCGGTACTGGAGCTGCACGAGTGCAAGTCCGGTGGTGCCTGCATAATCGGCGCAGCTGGTGCCGCGGGCGTTGAGCAGTTTGTTGAGGGTGGCGGTGCAGTCAGCTCCGCTCTGGGCCTGGGCCTCAGCCTTCATCAGGACAACCTCGGAATAACGGAACTTGGTGAATTCGTTGATACCGACGGCGACGTCCTTGGTGGTGTGGCCGGCGCCGGTGGTCTCGTCGAGGCCATAGGTGGCGGCGAACTTCAGAGCGCCGTAGGAAGCTACGATGCCCTTGGTATTGCCAAGATAAGGGAAGTCGACGATTTCCTCGGGATACCAGGCGTCCTTGCGGCAGTCGTTGGCGGCAATCTTGTTGTACAGACGGTCGTCGATACGGGCGCAGGTGCTGGAAGCGTAGTAGCCGAAGGGGTTGGC
>R04__coassemble_568_pt1 | contig 13146 bp, 11 predicted proteins | sample R04__metabat2_low_PE_037 | metagenome-assembled genome bin R04
CTCCGCCTTCGCCGGTGATCAGGACCTGGGTGGTGGCAGTGGCCTCGGGGAAGGGATACTTGCCGTGCTGGTCCTTGACGAAGTATTTGCGGAAAGGAATCAGGAACAGGATGCCGAGGAAGCCGCCGAGCATCGAGCTCAAGAACATGTGCCAGAATCCGACCTGGTCCTCAAGCCCGAGGATGTAGATCGCGGGCAGTGTGAAGATCGCGCCGGCCACAACCACTCCGGAGCAGCTTCCGATGCTCTGGATGATGACGTTCTGGGCCAGGGAATCCTTCTTGCCCAGGGCGCCGGTCACGCCGACTGCTATGATGGCGATGGGGATTGCGGCCTCAAATACCTGACCCACCTTCAGGCCCAGGTACGCCGCCGCGGCGGAGAATATCACCACCATCAACAGGCCCATCAGTACGGAGTACGGGGTCACTTCCAGAGGTTTGCTCTCCGGACCGATCAGCGGGCGGTAGGTCTCCCCTTTCCTGAGTTCCCTGTGGGAGTTCTCGGGGAGCTTGATGTTCTTGCTCTGACTCATCTTTCGCTTTCTTTTTGAGATATCTGTCTATGTATTTCTGGCGCTGCGCGGAGTCCTTCGCCTCCTGCTTGAGCTGCGCTATGTACTGCTTGCGGGTCTGCTCGCGCTTCTTTTCAAGCGCTTTCTGCTCCTTTGCGGCCGCTTTTGCGGCGTCCAGCGAGTCGAGCCGCGCCCAGCGGGCGTCGCGCTCGGCGATGCGCAGGGCTCTGGCGGTCGCGCGGCGTTCCTTGCGTTCGGCGCGCTCCCTGGCCCTCAATTCGGCCTTGGAAAGAGCAGGAGGGGCTTTCAGAGTGGAATCAGAAGCGGCTACGGCAAGGGTGTCTGCGCCCGCCCTCGACAATGAGTCCGAGGTTGAAACCGCCGCGGAATCCGGCTGCGAAAGTGTCAGCGAGTCGACGGGGGCCGCGAGCGAATCAGCGGGCGAGCGGAGCGAATCCAGAGGCACCGCAAGCGAGTCCGGGACCTCCTCGGGATGCCGGTTGGCGGCCTCGCGCCTGCGCGCTTTCTGCTCCTCGAGGAATTTGTAGACTCCTGCCATATAGCCGGGGAAATAGATGTCCGTCTGGGGGAATTCCGCCTTGGGACGGCTCTCGTAAGCCTCGCGCTCGGTAGGCTTGACCTTGAGCGGAGTTATGTCTTCGGGGCAGGAAGGCCTGTTCTCCGGCTGCCAGTTGAAACCCTTCATCCGGAAGTCCGTCTTGGGCATCTGGGGGATGGGGTAAGCGTCGTTCTTGGGCGCGTCGAAGTAATATACCTTGTCCAGGTCGCCGTCCTTCATCAGGGCCGACATCATCTTGGTCTCGACCTTGTTGACCGTGGCGATCGTATCCTTCTCCTGGAGGAAGAACAGCGCCAGAGCGCCGCCCAGGGCATCGAAGCGCCTCAAGGCAGAGGTCGAGTCGAAGAAAGCCATCACTTCCGCGCCCTTGATCTGGTCGAAATAGTCGTCGGATTCCTGCGTTATGATGAAGGCGTTGGACATCAGGCTTGCCCTGTCCACGCCGCCGCCGCGTATGAGCACGGAGAGCGAGTCGGCAGTATATTGCCGGTTGCCGTCGTTCCAGATGACGGGGCTCTTGTACAGCCGGGCTATCGAATCCAGGTCGCAGTAGCGCAGCGAATCGCACCTCACCTGCATATCCTTGCGGAACATCCGCACGCGGCTCACCGCCTTGAGGAAGCCGACTTTGGTGGTGTCCTTCGGGGGCAGCGCAGCGAGCGAGTCGAGCTGCGTGGAAAGGGAGTCAGCGGGAGCGGAGAGCGAATCGAGTTGCGTGGAAAGGGAGTCAGCGGGAGCAGCGAGCGAATCGAGCTGCGTGGACAGCGAGTCCGAAAGAGCGGAGAGCGAGTCGAGCTGCGTGGAAAGGGAGTCACGCGGCTGGGACAAAGTTGCCAGAGAGTCGGAAGGCGCGGCGGGGGCTTCGCCTTCGTCGGCTGACGCTTCCGGGGCCTTGTCCTTCTTCTGTACTTGAGGCTGGCGGTTGGGATCATTCTCGGCGGCTTCGGCGGCCTTGCGCGCCGCCTCCTCGGCCGCCTTGCGCCGATAGGCAGTCACGGCGTCCGCGCTGATGTCCTCGAGCCTGGTCCGTGAAGCATTGATCTCACCTTCGGGGATATCGCACATCCGGACGGTCTCGTACACCAGGGTGTCGGCGCCGAAATAAAGCGTGTCTATCTTGCCGTCCTGGTCGGTGCGCAGGGCGACCGCAGCGTCGCGGCGCATAGTCACCCTCGCGAGCGAGTCCTGATAGAAAATATAGTTGGCAAGGCCTGATACGTGCCGCGAAGTGTCCTGGATCTGGGCGTGGCCCAGCATCAGCACGTCCTGCGGCACCCGATAGAAATACATCGAGTCACACCAGGTTTCCTGGTTTTCCGACAACCCGTGCACGTCACCGTGAAAGAAGAAAATCTCGTTATTATGGTCGTACCATCCGGTGCGGGCCGACAGCATATTTTCGTCCTTCCAGAAATCGATGTAGACGGGAAACTGCGCTTTGCCGCTTGCCCCGTCATAGACAAGCTGGGTCGTCCGCACGAACACGGAATCCGTGTACATATTGACCTTGTCCTTGAAGTTGAAGATCTTGGAGGCCGAATTGTAATCGCCGTTGCGGCTCTCGATCACCTGGCCGTCCTTGTCACGCATCGCGGCGCCGTTCCGGAATATGGCGGTGCTGTCCTTCGTGTTGTAGTCCAGATAGCGGGTGCGGAGGATATTGTCGTCCTTGTTGCGCAGCTGGACCACCTCGCCCCGGAACTGGGCCAGGTCGTCGTCGATGAAATAGTCGAGCTTCTCGCTGGTCAGCACGGTCTCGTCCTGAATCATCTGGACGTGGCCCCAGCAGTTGATCACTTTGGTATCCACGTTCCACAAGGCTGTGTCACAGATCAGGTAGGTCCCGTTGTGCAGGAAGGTGGCGTCTATAGCCTTTCGGTACGAGCGGCCGTTCTTCTCGATCAGTTCGACCGAAGTCCCCTTCATCAGGCGCACCAGCGAATCCGTCTGCTCCTTGTTGTCCTGGGCAGACATAGGTGCGGCGCACACCAGGGCAAGCGCTGCGGCAATCAGTCTTTTCTGAATTTTTCCGACCATTCGGGACGAGTGAACTCGCAATCCTTGAACAAAGGATCGATTATGATGTAGGTGGACTTTATCTTGTCGGAAAGGAATTTTTCTATGGCATCCATACGCTTCATCGCCGTCACCTGCTCAAGCAGGGTGGTGTAGTCGTTCTCGAAGGTGGCTGGGTGCCTGGGGATTATCTTGTCCAGACGTATTATCTTGTAGACGGTGTTGCCGTTGCGGCCTTCGTTGTCCAGGCTCTCGAAAGGTTCGGAGATTTCGCCGATCTGCAGGTCTTTGACGGCCGTGTAATCCTGAGGTTTGATCTGGTCGATCTCGAAATAGGCGGAGCCTGTGTTCTCGTCCGCCATCTGGCCGCCGTTGGTGCGCGTGGCGGGGTCTTCGCTGTAGAATCGCGCGGCGATCTCGAAGGTCAGAGCGGTTGTTGTGTCTATGATTATGTTGCGGAGGGAATCCAGGCGGTTGAATGCCTTGTCGCGGTCTTCGGAAGTATAGACCGGCTTCATCAGGATATGGCGGGCGTTGAACATATCGCCCTTCTTGTCCAGCACTTCGATGATATGGAATCCGTCGGGGGTCTCGACTATCTGGGAGATGGTGCCGGGCTTGAGAGACATCGCGGCGTCCGAGAAAGCGGGCCAGAATATGGATTTCGATGCCATACCGAGTTCACCGCCCTTGCGGGAACTGCCGGGATCTTCGGAATACAGGCGGGCCAGGGTCGAGAATTTCTCGCCGTTCTGGATACGTTCGCGCAGGTTCAGAAGCCTTTCCTTGACGGCGAGGCTGGCGGCCTCGCGGTCCGGATAGATGCATATCTGACTCATCTTGTACTTGTCCGGAATCTGGGGCAGATTGACTGCCTGGACGGTATCCAGATAGCATTTCACATCGTAAGGCGTCAGTTCGGGGATGGATTTTGCTATCTCCTGTTGTTCCTGCTGGGTGAGGCTGTTTTCCTGCAGCTGCTGCTGCCACTCAATGCGCAGCTTGTAGATCGGCTTGCGGAAATACTCCTCGACCTGCTCGTCTCCGCCCAGAGCCGTACGCACCTGATCCAGCCTCTGGCTGAGTTCGGCTTCGACCATATCGGCGTTGACCTCGAGCGAGTCCAGGCGGGCCTGCATCAGAAACAGCTTGTTCTGCATCAAATTTTCGAGAATCTCGCAGCGCATGTTGCGGTCGGAGGAATATCCCTGGGCCTTGATCATCTGGGCTTCGGACTCGATGTCGGACAGAGTAATCAGTTCACCGCCGATGACGGCCACCGACTTGTCCACGACTCCTTTGTATTTCTGGGCCTGAGCGGCCGTGGAAGCGAGAAGCAGCGCCGAGGCTGCCATCACTTTGATCAGATTTGGTTTCATTGATAGATTTCGTATTGTTTCTGTTCGAGCGCGTCATCAAGCAAGTCCTGTTCCAAACTTTGGAGCAGATTGTGTTTTCTGGCGCTCAAGATCAATTCGCGTATGCGTTCGGCGCAATATTCCACCGGAGCCGGACCGCTGCGGCGGATGTCCACCACGTGCGCAACCTTCAGTGAGCCGCTGTCTTCAGACTCTATGCGGATGGTGTCGCCAGACAGGTGCGAGAGCATCGTTTCGGTGTCCGTGCCGAATTCCTTGGCCAGGGCGGTGGCGTCCATCCACCGGTCGGACATATCGAAAAAACGCATCGCTGACGAACGGGCAAGCGAGTCGGCAAGCTCGACGTCACTGTACTCGTCCGAGGCGATCATCTTGAGTATCACCTTGACATTGGGTGAATCCTTCATCAGGTCCACGAAACGGACCTTGAGCACGGGCTGCGTGAGGGTGAAGTTGTCCTTGTGACGCTCGTAATATTCAGCCGTCTGGGCCTCCGTGACCAGTGTGTCGAGACGTTCCGAGACATAACGCTGCTCGTAGCGGTACTTCAGCAGGGAGCGGCGGTACTGATCAAGTTCTTCTCTCACGTCCAGTTCGCCGGGGCTGAGCTGCGACTCGGCCACACGGACATACAGCTGCTCGGTCGCCCAGCTGCGTATAAAGCTGGCGGCGAGCGCAATGCTGTCTTCGACAGACACTCCGTCGGGGATGTAGCTGTCCAGCTGCGAGCGGCTCAGGCTCACTTCCCCTACCCGGGCGACCGCGTCGTCGCTGTCGGAAAAGATGGATTCAACCACCTTGCAGGAGACTGCGCACAATGCGGCGAGCGCAAGCAATGAGGACAGGATATGGCGCATCATATTACTCATAACTTACAAAAATAGCGAAAAATATTCGGATTCCGCTAGTTCTCGGCGGCAAGTGCGGCAATTATCTCGTCAATCGACGGCAGAAGCGCCGATGAAGGGGCGGTGATGTTGCCGGTGAGGATGCTGAAGGCAATGTCGTGCGAGGGGTTGCCTTCGGAGCTGAGAACATAGCCGCTGAAGCAGCGGATGCCGTTCATCGAACCGCTTTTCATATACACGCGCGAGCGCACGTCCTCGGGCTTGCCGCGAAGTCGCTCGGACAGCGTGCCCTCTCCCGGCTGCGGAAGGGATTTGATGAAACGTTCGGAAACTCCCGTGCGCGCCATTGCGCAAAGGAAATCCACGAGAAAGGACGGGCTGACGTAGTTCTTGCGCGAAAGCCCGCTGCCGTCAAAAATGCGGCATCTGCCGGCAGTCTCGAGACCCAGCGAGGCAAGCGCGTCCTCAACTGCCAGGCGGCAGTCTGCATATTCCGAGGAGCCGCGGCGTCTGAGCGCCACTGCGTGCATCAGGGCCTCGGCGTAGAAATTATCGCTCTCGTGATTGGTCGTGGAGGCTATCATCGCCAGATTTGCGGATTCGGTGCCGCCGATGACGGTAAGTTCGGCCGAGTCAGCCGCAGCGCTTCCCGCGTCCGAAAACAGCAGGTCAGTGCGGACATAGCCGCCCGGAGCGACGTCCCCCCAGCCTGAGGACGGGATGCCCTGCTCCTGAAGCCAGACCCGGAAATAGTATGCGCAGGTGTACGCCGGGAAGCGGTTGGACGTCATAAGGCTCGCCATCTTGCCGGCGGGAATCCGGCCGCAAACGCGCGCATAAGGGCCGAAATCGGTATTTATCACATACAGATCGCGCGACGCTCCCCGGGGCGCGGTCTCGGCCGCGGCGGAGTAGTACATCCACGGAGTATAGGGGTATTTGGCTATGATTTCAGGGGCGTCGCCGGGATTTGAGGCGGGGTAGATTTCAAGCAGCTGGGCGTTCTCGTAGAAATTGAGGCCCGAGGGGCCGGCGCCGTAGTCGGTGCCGAGGTCATCGTAAGTCCAGCCCAGGCACTCGGGAGTGCCCCGAAAGAGGCGGGGATCCCCTATTATCCTGCCCTCGATGCTCCTGATGCCGGCCTCGCGGACAAGTCGGGTCCAGTCGCGGAAAACTGACTGGATGGGGCTGGCGCATTCGCACGAGGCGCCCAGGGTCGGATCGCCGCCGCCGACGATGTACAGGTCGCCCTCGAGCACGCCCGCGCTTATGTTTCCGGAGTATGCCAGAGTGGTGCGGAAGCGATATTCGGGTCCCAGTTCGACCAACGCCAGGCCCGTGGTGACGAGCTTGACGTTCGAAGCCGGGACCATCTTGCCCGCGGCGTGGCTGCAGGCAAGCGTGTCGCCTTCCATTGTGACGGCGAGCACCCCTGCCTGGCCGGTCTTGAAAACTTCACGCCCGAGTATGGCGTCCACCTTGGCGCGGGAAGGGTGCCCGCCTTCAGGCGCGGACAACCCAAACGCGCTCCCGCCACAGAGCAGGAGCGCGAGGAGGATCGCTATTTTACGTGCGGACCTCAATTACTTGGCCGCCTTGATGGCTGCGCTGAGCTTGGTGTACAGGGCGTCGGTACGCTCGAGAATCTCTTTGCGGAGAGCCGTGAAATAAGGTCCCTTGGGGCCTTCGACCTTTGCGGTCACCTTGTCGCGGAGCTCGTTGTACAGGTCCACCGCTTCCTCATAGAGTTTCTCTATCTCCTCGATGGAGGTCTTGGGGTTGACGGCGGCTACCACGGTGCAGTCCTCGAGGAATGCGCCCAGGACGTAATCGATGTCCTTTTTGATGTCTCTTAAATTCATATCTGTTGAAGTTTGAATTGCGATGCAAATATACGAATTAATTTCTGATTATCTCGACTTCGCCGCGAAGCCCGAGTTTTATTATCTGCGAGGCGCGGCCGGTGGAGCCGCCGTCGAAGCATTTGGGGACGGTGAAGTCGACTGCGGATTTGATCTCGTCCGAAATGTCGGAGAAGCGCTCCGGGGTGGGCTCGCCGGAAATGTTGGCGCTGGTGCTGACCAGAGGCCTGCGCAGCCGGCGCATGAGTTCGCGGCAGAACTGCGCCCCCGCGGCGGGACCTTCAGCGTCCACGTACGGTATGCGTATGCCCACCGAACCGTCTTCGGCGACGACCTCGGGAGCAAGTCCCTGCGCGCCGGGATAAACTATTGTCATCGGGGCGTCGTTGACTTCCACCAGGTCGATTGCGATCGACGGAATCTCCTTTATGTAACGCGCGACCATATCGAGGTCGGAGGCGAGCAGCACCAGCGACTTGGCGCCCGAACGGCGCTTGATCTCAAAGACTCTGCGCACGGCTTCCGAATTTGTGGCGTCGCAGCCTATGCCCCACACGGTATCGGTGGGATAGAGTATCACACCGCCCCTTTTCAGGACCTCGAGGGCCTGGTCAATTGTCTGTTTAAAGTCCATCTCAGAGATTTTTGCGGTCAAAAAGGGTTCCGCGCCAGCGCCACCAAAGGATCAGCAGGAAGCCCACGAGCATTCCGCCCAGGTGCGCGAAATGGGCCACGCCGTCCTGGGTGCCGGTGATTCCCGTGAGCAATTCGATGCCGGCGAATATCACCACCATCCACTTTGCGCTCAGGCTCACAGGAGGGAAAAGCAGCGTGAGCCTGGACTCCGGAAAGAGCATCGCGAACGCTATCAGCAGGCCGTAGATGGCACCGGATGCGCCTACCGTGGCGTGAAGGATGTCGCCCGTCAGGGCCATAACTCCGAGATTGCAGGCCGCGGCGCCCAGCCCGCACAGCAGGTAGAACAGCAGGAATTTGCGCTGGCCTATCATACGCTCGATCACCCCGCCGAACATCCACAGGGTGTACATATTGAAGAATATGTGCCAGAAATTGCCGTGCATGAACATATACGTCAGCGGCTGCCAGATCCGGAAGGGGGATCCCTGTATCGGGAAATACAGGGCTAAACAGCCGAAGACATCGCTCTTGAACAGAGTCTCGCTCGCCCAGGTGGCGGCGAACAGTATAATGTTGATTATTATTATGTTGCGCGTGACAGGAGGCAGGCTTGAGAGAAAACCTCCCCTGCCGCTTCCGTTGCTGTAGTAATATCCCATATTCTAAAATCTTTTGTCAAGTTCTTCGACCGGCAGGATCGACACTATGCGGCGCCCGCCCGGCGTGAATTCCGACGAACTGCAGGCGAAGAGCGTGTCGACGAGCCTGCGCGCCTCGAGCGGGTCGGTCAGCTCATCGGCCCCTCCGGCGCCCAGCAGCGCCATCTTTTCGGCCATATTCTGCCTCATCATTTCGGGCAGCATCGCCGCGCCGTCGCCCAGCACCGGCACCAGGTCGCGCACTGTCTGCTCCACCTTGCCCGGAGAGCAGCTGCAGCCTTCGGGGACTCCGCTCACCACTACACTGTCCGTGCCAGAGGGCGATATGTCGAATCCGAGTTGCGACAGAATGTCAGCGTTCTCGTCGAACAGCAGGCGCTCGGCCACACCCACCTGGACGGTGACGGGGAAGAGCGCGGTCTGCGTCACGTGCGCCTGGCCGGAAAGGGCGCGGAGGGTCTGCTCGTAAAGGATGCGTTCCCGGGCCCTGTGCACGCTGACGACCATAAGGCCGGACGCGGCGGGGGTCAGTATGTACCTGCCCTTGACGATGAGCACGCGCGCAGAGGGCAGTGTGCGGTCCTCGAAGAGGGCTCCGTAATTGGGATTGGGGTCGGTATGGCGGCCGGGGGCGAAGTCGAAAGCGGGCTGCCCTGCGGCAGGCCCGGCGGGGGCTGTTTCAAAGGGGTCGTAAGAGGAGTCGAAACCGACCTCCGGGGCCTGCAAGCCCTTGTACTCCTCAAAACTGCGGCTGAGCTGGGGAAGTTCGGGGGTGGCCGCGGCGTCGAAGTCGATGCTGCCGCCGAAACTGTTGCGGCCCAGAGTCTCGTGCACGCAGGCATACAGGATCTGGAAGATCACGTTGTCGTCCTCGAACTTTATCTCGGTCTTGGTCGGATGGATGTTGACGTCGATCGAACGGGGATCGATCTCCAGGAATATGAAGTACGGGGGCGCGGCGCCTTCGGGGACCAGTTCTTCGTAGGCCTTCATTATGGCCTTGTGCAGGTACGGGCTGCGGAAGTAGCGGCCGCCCACAAAGAGGAACTGGTTGCCCTGGGTCTTGCGGGCGGCGCCGGGACGTCCGGCGAAACCGTTGATGCGCACGACCGAGGTCTCGGCCTGCAGGTCCACCAGATCGGAGGCCACGCCGGTGCCGAGCACGTCCGTGATGCGGTATTTCAGGGATTTGGCCTTGCGCAGCACCAAGACCTCGCGCCCGTTGTGCATCAGCGTGAAGGCGATTTCGGGATGCGGGATTGCAATGCGGGTGAATTCGTCTACTATGTGCTTGAATTCCACATTGTCGCTCTTGAGGAACTTGCGGCGCGCGGGCGTGTTGTAGAAAAGGTTGCGGACGGCGAAGTTGGAGCCGACGGGCGACTCCACGCTGGAGGTGGTCACCTTGCCACCGTCGCTTACGCGCACCTGGGTCGCGGCGTCATCCTCCGCCCTTCGGGTCTTGAGGGTCACTTCGGCCACGGCGGCGATCGACGCCAGAGCCTCACCGCGGAATCCGTATGTCAGTATCTGCTCCAAGTCTTCGGCGCTCGCTATCTTGGAGGTGGCGTGGCGCTCGAAGCACAGGGTGGCGTCCGCGGGGCTCATCCCGCAGCCGTTGTCTATCACCTGGACCAGCGTGCGGCCGGCATCGGTGATGACCACGGTGATCTGGTCGGCGTCGGCGTCGACTGCGTTCTCGACGAGTTCCTTGACCACCGAGGCGGGCCTCTGGACCACCTCGCCGGCGGCGATCATATTGGCGATGCCCGCAGGCAGAACCTTGAGCTTTCCCATCTAGAGCAGCTGATAGAATTTGAGGATGAAGTACAGCACGGCGCAGATCAGGATCAGCGTCACGATGCCCACGATCGTGTGGATGAGCGTGTTGGTGGAGCGGGTGCGCTGGTAGTTGCCGTCGCGCATCGAGCCGCGGATGTGCGAGCCGGGCACGTAGGAGCCCTCCTGCTTCTCTTTTTCAATGCTGCCGTCGACCGCGCCGAACATACGCTTGCGGTCGTCCTCCTCCTGATTGTAATATATAGGCTTGTAGTCGAACACCTTGTGTTCACCCTCGCCGAAGAAATTGAATAATCCCATAACTTGCAAAGATAATGTTTTTTGGACAATAAATAAGAGGCTGACTGAAACTCCGTTTTCAGTCAGCCTCTGAGCCGTTATATTGCGGAATGCCGCTACAGCAGATCCTCGAGCAGTTTGGTGTACTCTTCGAGGGCGTCCTCGACATCGCCGCCGTATTCCTCCAGCGCCGCCTCGACCGCCTTGCCGTATTCGGCGGCCATTTTTTCGATATCGTCTCCATACTCCGAAGCCAGCTTTTCGATTTCATCGCTGTATTCCTCTATAAAGTCCTCGATATCATCACCGTACTCCTCCAGATACTCTTCGACCTCGTCGCCGTTTTCTTCCAGATACTCTTCGACCTCGGCGCCGTACTCCTCCATGAATTTTGAATATGCATCCGCGAGATCTTCGAGGTCATCAAGGTCTGTTTCGGCCTCCGTTCCGAAGAAGGATTCGACGTCCAGATACCATTTGCCGTCGGATTTGCAGCACACGAACTCGATTTCCTCTTCGTCGTCATCCTCGTCCTTGGGGAGCAGAGTGACAGTCGCGACGGCTTCGTCTTCATCTACGTCGACATAGGCAATCTCCCAGGACTTGTAATACCTCTTGAAGTCTTTTTTCAGACTTTTGAAATCGCTTTTGAAGGAATCCTTGAGATCCGCGATGTCGTCGGCATCGAATTCCTCCTGATAGGCAAGAGCAAAGAACGCTTCGATATCACCGTCCACAAGTGCGCTCATAGCGGCCTGTGTCACGCCTTCGGGAGATGATGAGGAGCCGCCGGAGCAACTGCCCGCGGCAAGGCCGGCGCCGAGCAACAATGCAGCTGACGCGGCAAAAGACAACAGTTTCTTCATATTGGTTGAAATTAGTGTATTTCAGTGTTTCTGACTGCAATATAGCAATAAATTCAATAAAAATTTGCGAATTTTGAATTTATGTATAACTTTGCAGTCCCAAATCAAACGCGGTAGTGGTGAAATGGTAGACACGCTACTTTGAGGGGGTAGTGGGCGTTGGCCTGTGTGAGTTCGAGTCTCACCTACCGCACCGGAAACCGGCTGAAAGCAATTTCAGCCGGTTTTCTTGTTTCGACACGCCGCGGGTGATGTTTGTGTCAATCTGGCCACGGAAATGGCGTTTTTCGTGGCCGGGAGCGCGGGGCGGGACAGTTCCCCTCCCACCAGCTCCCGCTAATCGACTTCCAGTCCACCTGCTCCCGTCAATCAGTTCAACCTCTATCAACCAACTCCTCACCCATCTGCTCCACGTCAATCAGTTCCCCAGCAATCTACTCTATAGTGTTTCGAGCAAGAGGTAGGGACGGCAATGTGCCCTGGAGGGGCCTGGGAGGCCAATCGCGCTCACTATCTCTAGGCGAAATTGACGTTTTAGGGCTATTTAGAGGAGAGGTAGGGATGGGCCGAAAACGCAAGTTGTTGATTAATAGGTAGTTAACAAATCGTCCAATCCCTATCTCTTCACCAAACAGGCTATTTTCCGGGTTTTCGGCCAGAGGTAGGGATGGGCCAAAAACGCAAGTCGCTGCTTAATAGTTAGTTGGCAAAGCACCTGATCCCTATCTCTTCACCAAACAGGCTATTTTCGGGGCTTTCGGGCAGAGGTAGGGATGGGCCAAAAACGCAAGTCGTTGATTAATAGGTAGTTGGCAAATCATCCAATCCCTATCTCTTCGCAAAACAGGCTATTTTCGGGGTTTTCGGGCAGAGGTAGGGACCGCAATGTGCCCCCGCAAGCACCTCCGCCATTCGCGCCTCCAAATTTGTCGGGCTGTCAACCAGCGCTTTTGCAGGTGTCTCCAATTTTCCCTATTTTTGCAGATATGGAATACAGGACAGGACAAGGTTATGACGTGCACGCGATCGCCGAGGGGCTGCAGATGTGGCTCTGCGGCGTGCAGGTGCCGGGCACGACGGGGTTTGTGGCGCATTCGGACGGGGACGTGGCGATCCACGCGCTGTGCGACGCCCTGCTCGGAGCATTGGCGCTAGGCGACATAGGGCATCATTTTCCCGACACTTCGGACGAATTCAAGGGCATTGACAGCAAGGTCCTGCTGTCGCGGGTGATGTCAATGATCCGCGACAGGGGCTGGGAGATAGGCAACGCCGACGTAACAATCGCCCTCCAGGCGCCGAAGATCGGGTATCTGGTCCCGCAGATGCGCAGGACGCTCGCGGAAGTCATCGGCACTGAGATTGACAGGATCAGCGTCAAGGCCACCACGACCGAGCGTCTGGGCTTTGTGGGCCGCGGCGAAGGCTGCGAGGTCTGGGCTGTTGCAACAATTTGCAAATAATTTTTGGATTTTTCCAAAAGTGTTGTACATTTGCAGTCCCTTTGCGAAGGCAAGGGTTTGACATTGAGATATGGTGTAATGGTAGCACTACAGATTCTGGCTCTGTCAGTGAGGGTTCGAATCCTTCTATCTCAACCAAATTTCGCAGCACCAACCTGCTGCGTTTTTTGAAGCAAATCGCGATGGCGGGGTAGCTCAGCTGGTTAGAGCGTCGGATTCATAATCCGGAGGTCGTGGGATC
>R04__coassemble_634_pt1 | contig 12430 bp, 8 predicted proteins | sample R04__metabat2_low_PE_037 | metagenome-assembled genome bin R04
TCCCGATCGCCCGTGACGTCTGGGGCATCACCACTTATATGTCCACCGGCCACCTGGGAGCCTTCCATCCGGCCGTCGTGCGCGACTCCGAGATGGACGTGTTCCGCTCGATGGTCGAGTACGGCGAACGCAAGGTGACAATCTCGCTGACACCTGTCTCGGCCGGCGACTATGTCCGCGTCACCAGCGGCCCCTTCGAGGGCATGAAATGCACTCTCGTATCGGTCGACGGCGCCAAATGCCTTACCGCCGACCTCGGTGTGCTTGGCAGCGCCAAGGTCGAGCTCGAGCGCGACCAGGTAGTGAAAATTGAACGTGAAAACTGAATGATATGTCCGAAGAACTCAGTCTGGTAACTGAACTTGCCATAATACTTATTGCAGCCGGTGTCTTCACCGTCATCTCAAAGGCCCTCAAGCAGCCGCTGATACTGGGCTATATCGTCGCAGGATTCCTGGTCGGACCCCATCTGGGCCTCTTTCCACAGTTCTCGGCGGAGTCGGTGCACCAGTGGTCGGAAATCGGCATAATCTTCCTGCTGTTCAACCTCGGGCTTGAATTCAGTTTCAAGAAACTGCTCAAGGTGGGCAGCAGCGCCATCCTGGCGGCAGGCACCAAGTGCATAGGAATGTTTGTAGTCGGCATAGTGGCCGGCAAGGCCCTGGGCTGGACGATGATGGAGAGCGTGTTCTTCGGCGGCCTTCTGTCGATGAGCTCGACCACCATAATCATCAAGGCCTATGACGATATGGGACTCAAGAACAAGCCCTATGCAGGTCTGATTTTCGGCTCCCTGGTCGTCGAAGACCTGATTGCGGTCCTGTTGCTCGTTCTGCTCTCGACCCTGGCGGTGTCCAATTCGTTTGCCGGCGGCGAGATGCTGCTCGGACTCGCCAAGCTGGCATTCTTCATAGTCCTGTGGTTCCTCGTGGGCATATTCCTGATCCCGACTCTGCTCAAGAAGACCCGCAAATTCTTCTCGGACGAGATACTGCTCATAGTCAGCATAGGTCTGTGCTTCCTTATGGTCGTGCTTGCCAACCTGGTCGGATTCTCGTCCGCTCTGGGCGCATTCGTGATGGGTTCCATCCTTTCCGAGACCGTCGAGGGCGAGAATATCAACCGGCTTACCGGCAACATCAAGGACCTGTTCGGAGCCATCTTCTTCGTCTCCGTGGGAATGATGCTGGATCCCGCGATAGTGGGCCAGTACTGGGGCACCATCCTGGTCGTCACCCTGATAGCCGTTGGCGGCATACTGATATTCTCGACCGCCGGAGTCCTGCTGTCCGGCAAGGGCCTGGACACAGCCGTCCACGCCGGCTTCAGCCTCGCCCAGCTGGGAGAGTTCGCCTTCATAATCGCCGGCCTGGGATGCACCCTGGGCGTTATGCGCGATTTCATATACCCGGTGATCATCGCCGTGTCCGTGATAACCACTTTCACGACTCCTTATATGATCAAGGCGGCCGACCCCGTGATTGCGCTGTTGCGTCGCAAGCTTCCCGCCAAGGCGCTGGCCGTCATCGATCCCCCCGTCGAGGCAGCGCAGGTGACCTCCAAGGCGGAGCAGAGCGAGTGGAAGAAGCTGCTCAAGGCATATTTCCTGCGCATCGGCCTGTACGGCGTGCTGCTTGTCGCTGTCGTGCTGGCCTCCGACCTGTATCTTGAGCCTCTCGCCGAGCGTGTGCTCCAGACCTGGAATCCCACGCTGCGCAGCATCGTGGTCGTCGCCGTCACCCTGCTGGTGATGTCCCCGCTCCTGTATGGAATGTCCGTCACCGGAGGCGCGATCAACCGTCCGGCATCAAAACTGCTCAAGGAGAAACGCGCCAACCGCTGGCCCATCCTCTCGCTTATGCTGCTCAGGGTGATGATAGCAGTCGGCTTCGTGCTTGTCGTCATCTCCGGTCATTTCGAACTTGCCGGCTGGGCGCTGCTGCTTGTCATACTGGCAGGCCTGGCGCTGCTGCTCTTCGCCCGATTCTCCACCCGCCGCATAACCAAGCTCGAGAGCACGTTTATGACCAATTACAATGAGCGTGACATTCAGGAGCGCAAGAATGCCCCCGTCACCTCATCGGTCAATGAAAAACTCTCGGGATACGATGTGCACATCGAATCCGTCGTCGTTTCGCCTGATTTTGAATTCATCGGAAAGACTCTGAGGGAAATGCCGTTCAGGCACAACGCGGGCGTCAATATAGTCAAGATCGTGCGCGGCTCCCGCGGCATTCTGACTCCTGGCGGAGACGAGCGCGTGTATCCGGGAGACAAACTCCTGGCCGTCGGTACCGAAGACCAGATCAAGGCGTTCAAGCAATCCTTCGAGGAGTCCAGCATACCCGTCGAAGATGATCAGGAAGAATTTGTCGTCGAAGCCGTGGACATATCGGACGGCTCATATCTGTGCGGTAAGACTCTGCGCGAGGTGAATATGAGAGCCTCCGGCTGTATGGTCATAAGCGTCCAGCGGGACGGCGGCATAGTCACCAACCCCAAACCCGACTATCATTTCAATCAGGGTGACAAAGTCTGGCTGGCCGGAGTCAAATCCGCCGTGGACTGGTACAGATAGCAGTTTTTTGCGTACGCGCGCTATTCCCCGAAGAAATCAAGGGCTTCTCCCAGCACCCGCTCGCGGTCGCTCTCGTTTTTCAGACACTCGAGCGGCACTCCGAGCGATGCCACCTTGTATCCGCCGCCGCTGAACAGGACTCCCGCAGGGATTCCGCCCGGGTAGCGCATCCATACTTTCCCCCTCGAGTCGGCCGGCGCGAGCCCGTCAGGGCATTCGACGCAGTAGCATTCCTCGTTCGGGGCGTTGTGGAACTCCATCGTGCCGACCTTGCCGCGCGAGGTGCCCCTCGAACTGCCTGATTTGTAGCCCAGCGTGCCGCTCACGAATGCCTTTGCGGCCTCGTCGGTGGAGCTTTCCAGAGGGTAGACGCTGCTCCACACGTCCGTCGCGATGTCGGCGCCCGTTATGAGTATGTCGCCTCCGGCGTCAGTCCAGGCGCGCAGGGCTTTCTGCAATGCCTCGGGGAACACGGAGTATCTGTCCGGCGCCCCGGGACCTCCGCATACGGTCACCTGCTTGCCGCAAATCAGGTCCAGAATGCCGCCTGCGGGCTTGCCGCCGGCGCAGAACGCCTCGACGCCGCTCGAGCAGAAGGAATATCCGAGTTCCAGCAGCGCCCTGCCGTGCACGGCAGGATAGTCGAATGTGTTGCCCGCGACGATGAGCCCCGCGCAGTCCGTATCCGATGCCCCAAGGCCCGGATTGTCGTCGGTCTGCCACCACCTGTCGCGCCGGAATTCGTAATTCTCGCCCACATAAGTTATGTCGCGCACATACGGCACTCCCGAATCCGTCCTGGCGTCAAAACCCGCCCATCCCGGCGTGTCCACCCACGTCGGCCCCGACACCCGCGTGAAGTTGTTCACGATTTGGACAGTACGCGAGTCACTCGCGTACTGTCCAACTTTGCCGATGGAAAGGATTTCGGAGGGGAAACTGTAGCCGCCGTTGTTCCAGGCGACGACCTTGAAGCTGTAGACGTGGCCGGGCTCGAGGGGCAGGTCCAGGGTGGTGCCGTCCACGAAGCGGCCGGCGTCGAAGGCGCCGTCGTCGATGCTGGTGAAGACTTTGTAGCCTCGGGCCGTGGCGGTGGGCTCCAGAGGATCTGATGAGGGCTCCCAGCTGAGCAGCGCCCCTCCGGAGTCCGAGAAGCCGACGGCGAAACTGCGCGGCGGCAGCGGCTGCACGACATAGCGGCAGCCGTACATCGCGCTGATGAATTTGAGCAGGCCCTTGTAGACCGCGCGGCTCACCGTGAAGCGGAAAGCCGGGTCGAGCCCGTACTTCATATCTTCGAAATTCTGGTGCGACAGCAGTTCCAGAATCATCCCCGGGACACCGCTGGTGCGCGATTCGGAGTAATTTCGGTCCCAAATCTGGCGCCGGTTCCAGCCCGCATTGAAGTCCGCCCTGACATCCTGTACCACCTGGCTCTGGACGAAGTCGCACAGCGTGCGCGCGGCCATCCGGTCGCCTCCGCCGGCATATTTGCGGCTGCCCTCGTTCTTAAGCGTATAAATGGCGAGAGTGCCCACCGTGGCCGTGTCAGGCGTAGACCCCGCATCCGAATGGAAGGCGAGCGAGACGTCGAAGGGAATCAGCTTGTCCTCCTTGAGCGACCTGACCCAGCCTCCGCGCGAGGCGAAATCGCAGGTGTAGTCGCGTTCCCAGCCGCGTGTGAGCGAGCTGTCCGTCCCGGCCCATACTTCGGAGTACAGCGCGCCTTCCATATAGGCCGGCAGCCCGGAGAGGCTGCCTTCGCGCGCCACCTTGCCCATTCCGCCTCCGAAGCGCACGGCGTCGGCGGTGACGACCTCGCCGGCGGAACCCCGGTTGTCCAGTTCCACGCGGCTCTCGGAATCCAGGTCGAAGGTGCCGAGGTATATCCAGGTGCCCCCGCCGCGCTTCTGGTTGACCTTGAATTCGCTCACCCCGCCGCGGTGCCGTACCGTGTACCGGGCGGCAGTGCAGCTCGCCGGCAGCGACTTGTAGCTGATATAGACGGCATACTTGCCCGCTTCCGTGATGTCCGCCCTCCAGGCGGCCCTGCTGTCGGCCTTCGAGGCGCATACGCTCTGTCTCGCTGTCCCCATCAGGAAGGGGGAGTCAGTTATGGAATATTCGCGCAGGGCGTCGGCAAATCCGGTCCCGGCGCTGCTCCAGTGCCCGCTTTCTGAGTAAGATCCGGCCTTGCGCTCGTCCGCGCTCCGCTCGCCCTGCCACGCCGGGTCATTGTCGCAGACGTATTCGGCCCTGCGGGTGTCACGCTCGCGCGGCGTCATCACATACGCGCCCGCATTCTCGAGCATAGGGATCAGGAAATCAAGCACGTATGCCTGGGTGTACATATCCTCGACGGTGCGGTGAAGTGCAGGCCTCTGCCAGCGCCAGCACCCTGTGGCTTCGTCATAGTAGCGCCCGTGGCTCTGCCAGAGGGCTATGTAGCGGTCCGAGAGCCCCTGATTGAAGCGCTTGGCGCCCACTTCCTCGATGAACCGTGATCCCGCCGAAAGCCTGGGGTCGCTGACTGCGTATCTGAATTCCGGAGCCCTGCCGTCGCTGCCGACGACGGGGGTGACCAGATCTTCGACGCCCAGCCCTTTCTGGGACAGGATGCCCGCTTTCAGCCCGGGCGCAATGCTGTCCAGGGCCTGCTGGAACTGCGCTTTCAGCCACTCGCACTCCTTTGCGGAGTGCAGGGGATAGTCCGAGAGTCCCTGCTTGAAATAGATGTCAATATAGCCCGAACGGCTGAGCACTTTGGATATCACCAGTTCGGACGACACCCCGGTCAGGCGTTTCAGCCTCACTTCGGCCGAGTCCCGCGCCTCGAACAAGTCGGCGGCGCGCGGCGCCTTCTGGGCTTGGACTGAAAGGGATGCGGCCAGAATCAGCGCGGCCGCGCATAAAGGTCTCTTCATAGGTGTCCGCCCGCTACAGGGCCTGCATATCGTTGAGTTTCTTGTAGTAGCCGTCCAGGGCAATGAGCTCCTCGTGGCGGCCCCTTTCCACGATGCGTCCTTCGTCCATCACGATGATCTCGTCGGCGTTCTTGACGGTCGACAGGCGGTGGGCGATGGCGATGGTGGTGCGGCTGCTCATCAGCCTGTCCAGAGCCTCCTGGACGGTGCGTTCCGATTCGGTGTCGAGCGAGGCGGTTGCCTCGTCCAGAATCAGGATCGGGGGATTTTTGAGGATGGCGCGGGCGATGCTTATGCGCTGGCGCTGGCCGCCGCTGAGCTTGCAGCCGCGGTCGCCGATGTTGGCCTGATAGCCCTCCGGCTTCTCCATTATGAACTCGTGGGCGTTGGCGATGCGCGCCGCGGCCTCGACCTGCTCCTGCGTGGCTCCCTCGACTCCGAAAGCTATGTTGTTGAAGATGGTGTCGTTGAAAAGGATCGACTCCTGGTTGACGTTGCCCATCAGGCTGCGCAGGTCCTTCAGGCTAGCGTCGCGCACGTCGACTCCGTCGATGCTGACGGAGCCCGAAACTGCGTCGTAGAAACGGGGGATCAGGTCCACCAGGGTCGATTTGCCGGCGCCCGACGCACCCACGATCGCGACCGTGCGGCCCTTGGGGATCTCGAGGCTCACGTCGTCCAGGATCTTGCGGGTGCCGTCGTAACTGAACGACACGTGGTCGAACCTGATCGACTGCCCGAAAGCCTCCAGACGCCTGGGCTCGGCGGACTCGGTTATGCGGTTCTCGGCGTTCAGGATGACGTCGATGCGCTCCATCGAGGCGAGTCCCTTGGGGATGCCGTAAGCGGCCCTGGAGAGGTCCTTGATGGGCTGGATGACGCTGTAGAGGATGGCGACGTAGAAGATGAAGGTGGGGGCGTCGATCATATCGCCGCCGCCGATGATGAGGGTGCCGCCGTACCAGATGACGATGGCGATCATCACCGTGCCGAGGAACTCGCTCACGGGATGGGCGAGGCTCTGGCGCACGGCGACGCGGGTGTTCTTGCGCTTCATATCGCCGGTCACGCCGTCGAAGCGGTCCGACATCTTGCGCTCGGCGAGGAACGCCTTGATGATCCTGAGCCCTCCCAGGGTCTCCTCGACCTGGCTCATAGTGTCGCTCCACAGGCTCTGGGCCTCCATCGATTCGGCCTTCAGCTTGCGTCCGATGGCGCTCATCAGCAGCAGCATCAGCGGCGCGAAGATTATGACGAACAGGGTGAGTTTCCAGCTGATGATGAACAGCGAACCCATATAGAAGATTATCAGTATGGGGTTCTTGATGAGCATGTCCAGGGTGCTGGTTATCGAGGTCTCGACTTCCTGGACGTCGCCGCTCATACGGGCTATTATGTCGCCTTTGCGCTCCTGGCTGAAATAGCCGATCGGCAGCGACAGGATTTTGTCATAGATCTGCATGCGCAGGTCCTTGACCACGCCGGTGCGGATGGGCACCATTATGGCGCTGGCCCCGAAATAGCAGGCGGTCTTGAGCAGTGTCATCGCCGACAGGAAGAGCACGAGCGCGAGCAGCACGGTGCCGGGGCCGAAGTCGGAGATGGCGCCGCTGACGTACCAGTACATGTTGTTGATGAGGGCGTCCTTGAGGCTCTCCGCGCTGTCCCAGGGGATGAACTCGTAGTGCATCTCGCTGATGTTGAAGAGCATCTGCAGTATCGGGATGATCAGCGAGAACGAGAAGATGTTGAGCACTGCGGACAATATGTTCAGCACCACGCTCCCGCCAAGGTAGCCCTTGTACGGCGAGACATAGCGCTTCAAGACTTTCCAGAATTCTTTCATACGCTACAAATATAGTGAAAAAAGCTGACTGGCGCTTTCGCGCGGGAGGGCGATGACCCGGGCGCGGTCTCCTGCGGCCGCCTTGGCCGAGGCGAGGGCCAGTTCCGGGGTGTTGTTGTGTTCGCTCAGGTGGCAGAGGAAAATCCACTGCAGGCCGTCGTGCATACATTCGCGGACAGCCTCGGCGCATTCGCCGTTGGACAGGTGGCCGTGTCCGCCCCGGATGCGGTCCTGGAGTTCCTTGGGATAGGGTCCGTTTCTGAGCATCTCGGGGTCGTAGTTGCTCTCGAGCGTGAGCACTTCGGCCTGGCGGCACCAGTTCAGGGCTTCCGGGGTCATCCGTCCGCAGTCGGTTATGTGCACGTAGCGGTGCCCGTCGACGAGGATGGCGTAACCGACCGTCTGGCTGGCGTCGTGGGGCACTATGAAACAGCGCGCGCTGATGCGACCGGGCACGATTTCGTTCCAGCCGTCGCCGAGCGTGCGGCTGCAGGCGGGCAGGTGCTCGCCGGCCACCCAGTGGTGCGTGAGCGCGCGGGCGAGTTCGGGAGTACTCCAGACGGGGATGCCCAAGTGCTTGCAGTACGAGCCGAGCGAGCGTATGTGGTCGTGGTGGTCGTGGGTTATGAGCATTGCGCTGAAGTCGCCGAACCCGAGACCTTCCGCCGCGAGTTCCTTGCGCAGCCGGCGCGGGCTGACCCCGGCGTCAATGAGGATCCCGGCGGTGCAACTGCCGGACTCGTCGAACGAGCCCAGGAAATAGCAGTTGCCGCAACTGCCGGACGACAGACTCTTGAACTTGATCATCACTCCTCGTCCTTGCAGTATTTGCCGATTATGCCGTACGCGTCCGCGACTCCGAGTTCGCCCGCGCGCGACAGGTCGATGCATCCTTTCTCCTTGTCCTTCAGATAAATGAGCACAAGCCCGCGGTTGAAGTAGGCGTCGCCCATATACGGGTACAGCTTGATGGCCATATCGTAATCCTCCAGTGCCCGGACCATCTGTTCGGACAGGCAGTGCAGGTTGCCCAGGTCGAAATAAAGGTGCGGGATGTCGGGCAGTATCCTTATGGCCTCGGCGATGTCCTCGACGGCCTCGGAGTAGTCGTAAGTGCGTGTGGCGCGGTCGGAAACTCGGGCGCGTGCGCCTCCTCCTTCGTCCATCGACAGCGTCTGGACATTGCTTTCGAGCGAGGCGATGAAGTCTATCATTTCGGCCTTCAGCACGCCCCTGTTCATCAAGTAGAATGCCTTGTAGTAGCGCGAGTATTTGTCCTTTTCGGCGTTGTCTCCGGCGTTTTCGACGGCCTTGTCGAGCCAGTTCAGCGCGAGGTTGAACTGCTTGTCCCGCAGCAGCCCCAGCGCGTGCACGAAGCACTGCTCGGCGGTAGTCGGCTCGCCGGCGGGGGCGGCGCCTCCCTGCGCGTCCGAGGATGAAGTCAGCACTATTGGCGTGCCGGCCTTGTCGACGAAACGGTCCAGCAGCGCGTTCTCGAAGCGGCTGCTCAGGGCCACGTTGCGGTCCTCGCCGCTTTCGGCCGTCGCAAAGCGGTACAGAGGACGCAGCTTGACGTCGATGTCGCGGTGCTGCAGCAGTTCGTCGTCGAAGTCCTTGCTTGCGAATTCGGCGTCCAGCGCGAGCAGCGCACTGTAGCGGCGGGTGGTGTCGGCGAAATTGGCGGTCCCGTCGGCGGACTTGGCGCGGTACTCGCGCACCTTGCGGTCGGCGGTCTGGTAGTCGGCCTTGGATTCGCGCATACGCCCCATCTGCATTTCTACGTACGCCCTGTTGAGGTAGGCCTTGGCGAAGTCCGGATACAGGTCGATCGCGCTGCTGTAGTCGCTCAGTGCATCCTGCCAGCGCTGCATCCCCACGAAAATTCCGGCCCTGTTGAAATAGGCCAGCACGTTGCCGGGGTTGATCGCGATGACGCGGTCCATATCGGCGAGCGCCTCTTCGTATGCGCCTACCTGCGAGTATATCAGCGCCCTGTTGTACAGGGTAAGAGCGTTGCCGGGCTCGTCGCGAAGGACCCTGTCCAGGTCGGCCATCGCGCCGTTGTAGTCCTGGATCTCGTACCGCATCAGAGCCCTGCTGAAGTAGGCGAATGTGCCGGTCGAGTCCAGCTCGATAGCCTTGTTCATATCGGCGATGGCGTCCTCGTAATTCCCCTGCGAGGCCAGCACGCGGCCGCGGCGCACATAGCCTTCGGGCTCGAAGCGGTCCAGCTTGATGGCCCGGTTGTAGTCCGTCAGGGCCTTGGTGGTGTCTCCCAGAAACAGCTGGCACGCGCCCCTGTTGAGGTAAGCGGACGGGTCCTTGGGCTCCTTGCGTATGTAACTGTCGAAGTCGGCCACGGCTTCGGGGAATTTCCGCGCCAGGAAGTAGGTCACGCCGCGGCTGAAATAGATTCCGCTCACCCCGGGCCGGAGGTCCAGGGCGTGCTGCAGGTCCTCCAGGGCGGTCTCGTAGTCGCCGAGGCGGCTCTCGGCGATGGCCCTGTAGTGATATCCGTTGGTGAATATGGGGTTGATGCGCACCGACCGGTCGAAGTCGGCGAGGGACCCGCGCACGTCTCCGAGGTTGTATTTGGCGATGCCTCGGAAGAAGAAGCACCAGTGATCGGAAGTGTCCAGCCGCGCAAGGATGTTGAAATTCTCGATCGCGGCGGCGTATTTGCCGTCGCTGAGCGACTGTCTGCCGCGCCACATGAATACGTCCTTGTCCCACTGCGCGGACGCAGATCCGGCAGTGCAAAGCACAATAAATATGGTAAGCAGAAACTTTTTCATTATTTTTGCAACCTGCAAATATAATCATTTATTGTGCCTGATTTGAGAGCGACGTTCAAATTATTGCTTGTTTTTCTGCTTTTCGGCTTCAGTCTGAGCGCACGTGAGCGCGAAGACTGGCTGCGCGAGGACGTATGCTTCCTGTCGGATTCGCTGAACTTCACGCGCCGCGGCGGGGATTGCGAGGGCACGCTGCTGTATGCTGAACGCCGGCTGCGCGACGCCGGACTCCGGACCCGGGTGACGGCTTTCAGGACTCCGGAAGGACGTGTGGGGCACAATGTCGAGGCCCTGCTGCAGGGCAAGGGTTCCAAATACATAGTGGTGATGGCCCACGCCGACGGGCTGTACACCGGCGACGGGCTCTGGTATCCGGGAGCGGACGCGAACGCTTCCGGTGTGGCCGCTCTGCTCGAACTGGCCCGCACCCTCGGCTCCGGGACACTGCAACGCAACCTGCTGTTCGTGGTCCTGGACGGCCACCACAGCTCGCTGAGCGGCGCGTCCACCCTGCTCTCGGCGCTGCGGGAGCGCGGTATCGGGCCTTCTTCGGTATCGATGGTCATCAATCTGGACACCGTGGGCTCCAATCTGGCCCCTCCCAGCAAAGGCTGGAAGAGCTATCTGATAGCGCTCGGCGGCTCGCGCTGGCAGGAGGCCATCGAATCCTGCAATGACGGCTTGTCGCTGCGCCTGTACTACGATTATTACGACAGCCGCGCCTTCACCGACATGTTCTACCGCAGGGTGGGCGACCAGGCTCCCTTCGTGGAAGCCGGCTACCGCTGCGTGATGTTCACTTCCGGCATCACCTTCAATACAAACAAGCGCACGGATCTGCCCGAGACGCTCAATTACGGCCTGCTCGCGCGCCGCGTCGAACTGATAGCGCGCTGGATACACAAGATATGAAGGACTTTACCGAGATACACGCCGGCTTCCCTTCGCCGGCGCAGGATTACCTGGACGGGGTCATCGACCTCAACAAGGAACTGGTGCGCCATCCCGAGGCCACCTTCTACGGGCGCGTGGTGGGGGACTCGATGGTCGACGCCGGAGTCAGCGAAGGCGACGTCGTCATCATAGACAAGGCGCTCGCGCCCGTCGAAGGCTCGATGTGCGTGTGCTTCGTGGACGGCGAATTCTGTCTCAAGCGCATCTCGTTCCACGCTCCGGACGCCCCCGCCCGCAACTTGCCCAGGCCCGGAGTCTCGTACAGCATCACGGGCTGCGGCGAACTGTGGCTGCTCGCCGCCAATCCCAAATACCGCCCCATCCACATCAGTGAAGGCAACGACTTCACCGTCTGGGGCGTGGTCACGTACATAATCAAAAAAGTATAAGATATGAAACTCGAAGGCAGAAGACAAAGTACAAACGTGTCCGACCGTCGCGGCGGCACGACTGCAAAGGCCGCCGGAGGCATAGGCATCGGCGGAGTCATCATCTACGCGCTGTTCACCCTGTTTTCGGGCGGCGACGTGACGGACGTCCTCCAGACTATCCAGGAGGCGGCCGGGAGCGCTCAGGTCCAGACGGTGGACGCGCAGAGTTTCACCGAGGAGGAGCAGGAACTCGCCGTGTTCGCCAGCCAGATCCTGGCCGGCACCGAGGACGTATGGAGCGACATCTTCTCTTCGATGGGCAAGAAGTACATCCCTCCCACCCTGGTGCTGTTCAGCGGCAGCGTCAATTCCGGCTGCGGCTATGCAACCGCCCAGTCCGGTCCGTTCTACTGCAGCGGCGACCAGTGCGTCTACCTTGACCTGTCTTTCTTCACCTCGATGAAGAAGCAGATCGGCGCCGACGGTGACTTCGCCTACGCCTATGTCATAGCGCACGAGGTGGGCCATCACGTCCAGTACCTGTTGGGCGACCTGCAGGCGGCCCACAAGAAGATGAACTCGCTCAGCGAGAAAGAAAGCAACAAGATCAGCGTTCGGCTCGAGCTCCAGGCCGACTTCTATGCGGGAGTGTGGGCCTACAACGACAACAAGAAATACAATTCCCTCGAGGCCGGCGACGTCGACGAAGGCCTGGCTGTCGCCTCCAAGATCGGCGACGACTACCTCCAGAAGCAGGCCTACGGTTACACGGTGCCCGATTCGTTCAACCACGGCACCTCCGCCCAGCGCTCCAAATGGCTCAAGAAGGGCCTGAGCACCGGCGACTGGCGCCAGGGCGACACCTTCTCGGTCTCGTACGACTCGCTGTAGGCAGTGTACGCGCTCGTCGACTGCAACAATTTCTTCGTGTCCTGCGAACGCGCCTTCCAGCCCGCGCTGGA
>R04__coassemble_708_pt1 | contig 11539 bp, 6 predicted proteins | sample R04__metabat2_low_PE_037 | metagenome-assembled genome bin R04
GGGTGCCGAAGCGGCTGCTCAGGGCGAAGAAGTTGGACACCTGATATCCGAAGGATCCGTAGTAGGGATGCTCCTGCAGAGCCATTATCTGCAGGACGTTGTAGCCGAGTTTCTTGACGCGCGGCAGCACGTCCGTGCGGAACTCCTCGAAGGTCGACACCTTTTCGGCCTCGCCGCTCATTCCGATGTGGCACTCATAGATGAGGGGGTTGTCGCGGCGGCCCGGCCTGCGGGAGCGCCACTCGTAGGGCGCGGGGTTCCAGACCTGGGCGCTGAAGATCTTGGTCTCGGGATCCTGGACGACGCGGGTGACGTAGGCGGGGAGTCTCTCGGAGCCGCCTCCGGGCCATTCCATCCAGAGCTTGTAGAGCTGGCCGTGGTGCAGGAACATCTCGGGGACCTTGAGTTCCCAGTTGCCCTGTCCGGCGGGCTGGAAGCAGTAGCTTTCCGTGCGCTTCCAGTTGTTGAACTCGCCGATGAGGTAGATGCGGCTTGCGTTCGGGGCCCATTCGCGGATGACCCACTGCCCGTCCTCGATGTGGAGCGGGTAGTACAGGTGGTTGTTGATGGCGCTTGCGAGCGGGCCGTCGCCCGCTAGCTTGCGCCTGCACTCGAGTATCCGCTCGTGGCGTGCGTCGATAGCCCCGCTGTATGGCCCAAGCCAGGGATCTGTTTCGTATATCTTATTCATTGTCAAGTGATTGCTTTGCATTCCTGAGGTATTCGCGGCACTTTCCGACGAGTTCGGAGGACTGTTTGAGGAGACAGTCCATTTCGTCAAGCGGGGTCGAAGGGTCCTCGACCTTGGAAGCTATCTTCTCGAGTTCGGCCATCGCCGCGTTGTAATCGAATTCCTGTTTCATTTCGCTGTGGTTTGGACCTCGCCGTCGGCGAAGTATATTCTGAGGGTGTCGCCGGGGCGGACCTTGCGGGCGCTCTTGACGACCACGCCCTTGGAGTCGGTGACCAGGGTGTAGCCGCGGGCGAGGATGTTCCGGGGGTCGGCGGACTTTATGCGGCTCTCGAGCACCGTGACGGCCGATTCCATTGCGCTGATGCGGGCGACGAAGGCCATACGGAGCCGGCTCTGGAGCGAACTTATGCGCTCGTCCTCCGCCGCAAGGGTGTCGATGAACAGATCGGCCAGGGCCGTCGGGGTCTTGACATAGTCGCAGGCCACCATATCGGCGATGTGCGTGTCCCGTTCGTGACCTATTGCGGTGATGACCGGAAGGGGGCACTTTGCAATCGCCTCGCACAGAGCGTAGTCATCAAAGCAGGCCAGGTCCAGTGCCGAGCCGCCTCCGCGCAGGATCAGGACGGCGTCCCAATTATTCTGCATCCGGACTGATTCCAGGGCGGATATCATCGATTCGGAGGCCTTTTCGCCCTGCATCGCGGCCTCGAAGAGGGCGACCTCGAAAGCGAAGCCGTACTCGTTGTCCTCCAGGTGGCGGCAGAAATCGCCGTAACCCGCCGCAGTGGGGGCGGAGATCACGGCCAGCCTGCGGGGAATCAGCGGCAGAGTCAGCTCCTTCTGGAGGTCCATCAGCCCCTCCTTTTCCAGGCGCTCCAGCGTGCGGCGGCGCAGCAGCTCGGCCTCGCCCACCGTGACGGCGGCGTCGAGGTCGTCGATCACGAGCGAGAGGCCGTAGAGTTCGCTGTAGTTGACTTTGGCGTGCACCAGGATGGTCATACCGGGCTCTAGATCCGAGCCCGTGGCTTCGCGGAAGCACCTCGACAGGATGCCGTATGCGTTGCGCCAGATTATGCCCCTGGCCTTCGCCACCAGTCCGCGCCCGTTACTCTGGCACAGGTCCAGGTAGCAGTGGCCGCCCGACTTGACCTGCACCGACGCTATCTCGGCCTTCACCCACACCCCGTCGGGGAAGATCTCCTCGAGTTCTTCCCTGAGCACGCTCTGAAGCGTCAGCAAGTCAATGAATTCCGTCATTTTCCGCGCCTGATGTTCCAAATTTCAAAAATAGAATATTTTTGGAACTTCTGCAACCTTGCCGGCACACACGACGGCATAATTATCCTCCAGGGGATTTATTTCAGCGGACGTGTACAGTCCGGACATCTCTGAGCGGGGCGCATTTCACGAGTTCGGGAGATTCGTACAGATTGTTCTCCAGGGTGACCGTGGCCGTGCCGTAATCGACTTCCGACTCGTCGAGGGTGATGAAGCTGATTACGGAACTGCCGAGGCTGGAGTTTCTGACCGTTATGGAACCGACCGGGGTCCGGGCCTGGATGAAATTCCTGATCGGAGCCTCGACGGTGCAGCCGTCGAAGACGATGCCGCTCTGGACAGGGGGAATCGCGCCCGGGTAATGGCTGCGGGAATATTTGTCGTGGTCGTAATGGAACGAGAAAGCCGTCGGCCGGCGCTTGCACAGGTGAATGTCACGGAAAGTGACATTCCGCACTCCGCAGTTGTAGCCCTCGATCCTGTCCTGGGACATCGTCCAGACGATTCCGTCGGGATATTCGACGGTCCCCTCCTCGTGGACCGGCTTGCAGACGGACTTGCGCGCCGGACCGTCCACGGGGCCGTTCGAGCGGTATATCCTGTTTCCGCTGATGACGGCGTCGCCGGACGACTGTATCGCCATCCCCTCTTCCCAATCCTTCCAGGCTCCCGCGATTATGCGGGCGAAATAGCCTACCGAGACGGAGTCACGCTCCTCCAGGTCCCAGCAGTCCTCGACGAGCCCGTTCTGTATCCAGCCCATCTCGGGGTTGCCGGTCGTGTAGTCCTGGGCGTTCAGGGCGATGGGGTCGTCGTAGGTCCGGAAAACGCAGTGGCTGACCTCGAATCCGCTGCCGGGGCCGAAATGAACTCCGTCCTTGCGGCCCTCGATGCGGGCGTTCGTGACCTTCGCATCCTTGAAAGTGCAGATCTGGACGGCGAAGTTTCTCTTGCCCAGATCGGGCAGGGTGAAGCCGTCGATGAGCAGATTGCGGACATAGAACATCGCCACCTGCCCGCGCAGGCCCACGATTTCCGGGATATCGGACCCCTCGTCGATGCCTGCGCACTCCAGATGCAGGCCGCGAATGGTTATGTTGTCGTTATATTCCCTCGTGAGCGCTCCCCTGTTGAGGAAAACGTGCCTTGCGGCCACGCCCGCGGCGTCCCTGGACCTTCTCAGCACGACCCCATCGCCGAACAGGATTTCCGTGTCGGAATCCAGCAGGACAGTCCGGCAAAGTTCATAGACTCCGGGATCGCTCACCCTTATGATCCCTCCCCCGTCAAGGCACTTCTGGAGCGCCTCAGAATTGCGCACGGGGTCGTTTCCGGGCAGGAAGCCGTATTCGCGCGCGTCCTTCACGCCCCCTTCGGCTGCCGGACAATACTCCAGCAGGGCGGACGAGCGCTTGTCGGGCAGATTGACGGTAATACCCTCCATCGCCTCGCGCCCCGTCATTATAAAGCGCTCGGACGTGTGCTCATAGCTGAAGAGATACTCGGTCCCGGGGTCCAGCCCTTCGGGGCGATAAGTCTCGCTGCAGGACCCGGCCTCGGCGCGGCGGAAGACCTCGATTATGCCTTTGCGGCGGACGGGGTCGTTGAACTGCCAGGCGATCCACTTGTCGGGACCCACGGTTGATCCGTCGCCGCTGAGCGGATAGAAATCCTCGAGGAATATGCGCCGGATGCGGTAATAGGTGTCGAAGAAATGCTTGATGTCGCCGGCGTTCGCGCCCCTTCTGAACACTTCGCCGTACCAGCAGCAGCTGGCGCTCATTCCCGAACGCGAGCTGTAGTCGTCGGGCTCGATCACGCTGATGCCCTGGACAGGCAGGAACTGGCTGATGCCGTATTCGTGGCTCTGCTGCCCGTCGGGCTCGCCGAAGTTGTAGTCGCTGCGCCACAGCGGAATCGAACGGCTCATCATCTCGATGTCCAGCCTGCGGCCTCCGCTCGCGCAGTTGTCGATTATGAGGTCGGGGAATCGCTCGCGGATGGCGTCCAGGAAGCGGTAGAGCCCCTCGATGTAGCGGATTTCAGTGATTCCGCGGCGGCCGGGCTCGTCGCACGCCTCCCAGATATAGTCCGGCGAAAGGTTGAAGTCCTGACGGTAGCAGGTTATGCCGTTTTCCTCGACGAAGTTCAGGAAGTAGTCGATGAGGAAAGCGCAGGCTTCGGGGTTGCCCAGGTCGAAGATGTTGTTGTTCGCCCATTCTTCGCGTCTGAGCAGCCATTCGGGATGCTCGCGCCACCACTTGGTGCCCTTGTAGACCCGCTCGAACTCGAACCACAGCAGAAGCCCGGCCCCGGCCTCGCGGGCGGCGTCAGAAACTGCCTTTATACCGCCCGGGAAGCGGCAGGAATCGGCCTCCCAGGTGCCTACGGTATTGCCCCAGTTGCTCACCTTTGAGTCCATCGGGGAATTGTTGCCCTTGTACCAGCCGGCGTCGATCCAGAAATGTTCCGGCATTATGCCCCAGCGCCTGTGGCGGTCGATGAGGGCCTTCGCCATAGGCTCCGTGAAGGCCTCGAATTCCAGGCACGGTGAAGGGTCGCCGTAGTCGAATCCGGCGCAGAACGGGGGCGGAATGATCCGGCCGTCGGAGCCGCGCGGGGTGCAGTGCGCCAGCATGAAGCGGCGGAACTTGTTGTGGCCGTCGATTCTCTTCGCCCCGCTCCAGCGCATTGTCAGAATTTTAGGGGTCCTTATGCTCTCGGAAGGCTTGAGATAGAGGTCCACGGGCATCCCCGCACGCACCTCGACGCCCTTGCCGGTCCGCAGGAACTCCGCCTCCCATCCTCCGGTCCAGCCGACTGCCACGAAGCAGCCGGAGGTGTCGCCGGACGCGACGTTGTAGAAAGGGAAGGCGCTCACGGCGGAAGACCGGCCGCCGGTGGGGGCGAAGCGCTTCGCCTCGCCGGGTGCCAGCGGCAGCTTCACAAGCGAGAAGTCGCTCTGGCGCGCATCGGACCCTTCGAGGGTGTAGAGAGTGACGTCGGATCCGGTCTGGAGGAGAAAATCCGCGGCTCTGAGGTCAGTTATCCGGGGGCTGTCCGAATCCGAGAGATTCTCGACGTGAAGAGTCCATTCCGTGGCGTCGAAATCGGGGTAATTCTTTATCTCGGAGCGGATCCGCAGGTCCCGCGATGGAGATGTATAGGTGACTGTCCAGGAGTCCGGGGCGGTTCTGACCGTCTCTTTCTTCCACTTTCTGATGAAAGTCTCCGAGCTCATCCCGTCCAGCTTGAAGGAGAACGGAGGAAGGGAGCCGCCGTAGAAATCGGGAGCCGCAGCCGACGCCGCCACGCACAGCAAGAGGGAGAAAAGTGCAAGAATTTTCTTCATACGGACAATGTGTTCACGGAGACGTGAACTTCATCAAAGTGCTGAATTTGCGGGTTCTGCCCGCTTTTATGTCATACTCGATCCTCACGACGCTCAGACCTGCGGCCGCCGCATCGGGCGCGTCGGCTATGCTGACGGTGGCCTTCGGCCCGGAAGTGGTGACGGTCACTGTCTTGCCCCCGGAGCGCAGGACGAGATGCCTGCCATCCGTTTCGGGAACGGCCTCCGAGACCAGCGTGAAGCAGATATGAGAGTTTTTTGCGGCCTTGACGCAGTCGGTTATGGTCAGCGTGGCGCCGTCCCGCAGCTCGACCGTCCTTGATGCGGATGCGATGTCTTCGCCGAGCACCTTGCCGAAATCGACGGTGACGGATTTGAGCCCGGTTGTGTCGACGGCAGAGATGATTTTGGCCGTATCGGCGACATTGTGCGTCCGGCCGTTGACCGTAAGCGTGTTGTGCCATTCATTGCCTATGGGCCAGATGGTCCAGCGCAGGGATTCCTGGTCCCTGTTCCAGAAGTCCCCGCCCCTCGCCTTCAGTTCGGCTTCCGCCTTGGTGTATTTGATGGCTCCGGGATCGGCCGCCCAGCGCACTCCGCCGTGGTCGAAGACGAACGAACCGGCATCGGCGTGGCCGTGGTTGTTGGACGCCTTGCCGCCCTTGACGCCGAGGAACCATTCGCCGTCAGCGTCCGCGCCCCTTACGGTGGCGATCGGGTTGGGGCCGTGGCCGACGTACATCGCCGTCTGAGGCGCCGGAATGCCGCCGGTATCCATCCTGGACGCGTACGCCATGATTATCGGCAATATTCTGCTGTCCTTGTTGTAATAAGGGCTGCCGGACAGGAGGAACTCCAGTTCCCGTGCAAGCAACTGCGGCTTGTCGAAGCGCCACGCGAAGTACCACAGGGTGATGGCGGGGCTCGCCTTGATGCTGTTGTCGTAGTAATTGAACATCTTGCCGTCGGCTCCGTAGCAGGCGACCTCGAAATCGCCGGCGCGGTCGAATCCTTTCGCGAGGCTCAGGCCGAAGTCGTCGCCGAGCGCGGAGTCGAAACTGCCGTTCAGCAGCATCTGGTAGGAGTTTCCGTAGTTCCAGTAGTTCGGTCCCTCGGGGTAGCAGCCGTCCGGGCCGTATATGGTGTCCAGCTGGTCGCGGTTGGTCCTGACGGCGTTGCGGATGACATTGCCGGCCACGGGGCCGCAGTCTTCGCGGAAAGCCAGGGCTGCCATCGCAAGCCCTCCGTTGCACACCTGGTTCCAGTTGTGCGACCTGCTGTAGAACCAGGCCTTGTCGAAGTCGAAGGCCTCAGTGAAGGAATAGTCCTTTATAGTCTTGACCATAAGCTGCTTCAGATCTTCGGGAAGGTCGTCGTACAGCCAGTCGTAGCCGATGGCGAGCGCCACCGACATCTCGGCCGTGTCCAGGAAATGCCAGGCGTTCCAGTCGGGCATCGCGCAGACTTCCCTGATGGTTCTCTCGGCGTGCTCCAGATAGCGCCGGTCGGAAGTGAAGCGGTAGGCGTAGGCATCGTACATAATCCGCTTCATACCCTCCCTGGACTGCGCCAGAATGCGGGTGCCTGATTCGTCGAGTCCCCAGACAACGGGGTCGTCGGGCAGTTTCGCCGCTTCTTCCATTATGTTCCCGTGCAGTATGTCCAGCGCCTTGTTGCCACCGTCTTTCAGTTGGGCGCAGATGCCGTCCCATGTCTTGTCGTCGAGGAACAGGCGCGGATGCGAAGTGGTCCTCCGCCTGCGCAGCAGGGCTTCGAGGAAGTAGTAGTCGGCATAGGTCAGCGGCACGTCTACTTCGGAACCCGCGGGCTTGTAGCCGACGCTGTGCATCAGCAGGAAACCGTGGTTCGCTCCGCTCCCGGACAGGTACCCGTCGCCGGCAAGGGTGCGGATCTGGGTGTCGGCCACGTCGAGGAACTGCTTCCGTCCGGTGATCTCGTAGAGTTGAACGAAGGCGGAGGCCATTATGGCGCCGGCCGACGCGTCGCGAAGGTCGCCCGGACAGCTGAAATCCCAATACGGGATTCCGTCTTCGGGAAGATTGCGGATTATGTATTTGGCGATATAGTCGGCCTGCTTGAAATACTTTTCGTCGCCGGTCTTCACGTACATCATCGTGAATCCGTACAGGGCCCAGGCCTGGCCGCGGGCCCAGGCGCTCTCGTCCGAGAATCCCTGGTGGGTCTGCCTGCCGATGACGGAACCGTCGGCGGCGCTGTAGTTCACAACGTGGTAACAGCTGTAGTCCGGACGGAAATGGTGCGCGATCGTGGTGTTGGCGTGGGTCGTGGCAACCTTGTACAATTCGCGGTCGCCGTTCATCCTGCAGGCGTTCAGGAGGATCTCCAGGTTCATCATATTGTCTATGATGACAGGGATGTCCCAGCCGTGCTTTTTTGTCCATTCGCCGCTCCAGCTGCGTGTCACGCCCGCATCAGGCTCGAATCTGGCGGCCAGTTTGGCGGCTCCCCTGAGTATGGCGCCCCTGTACGCGGCCGTGTCTGCGGTGATTCGGAGGGCGTTGCCATAGCTGCAGTTGATCATGAAACCGATGTCGTGGTCGGTCTCCATATCCAGCAGGGGCGCCAGCTCTCGCGTGCGCTTTTCTGCAAGGGACTTGAACTCAGGGTCTCCGGTGAATTCGTAGGTGTACCAGAGCGACCCGGAGAAGAATCCGCTGCACCACCAATTGACGCCTTCCTTGCACAGCGTCCCGTCGGGATTGAGTGTCCTGGGGGTCTCGGCTTCGCCCAGTTGCGTGTCCAGGAGCTTCAGCTGTTTTTTTGCAAGGGCAAAAACGCGCTCTGTAAGCGCCTCGATGCTCTCTTCGGCCGCTCCGGCCGCCACGGAGCACAGCAGCAGGGCCGCAATCAGGACAAGACGTTTTCTCATTCTCCAACGTGGAAAGCGACTCTCAGGTCCTCGACCTCTTTGTCGGTGATGGGGTGAAGCTTGCCCACGGGGGCGGCCAGGATCAGGGACTTTGCGCTGAACTCGGCCACTTCAAGCCTGTCGAACGCGTTGATCAGAGAGTCTGACGCGACCGCTATGGAGTCGTTGGCAAACATCACGCAAGGGCGCTCCTTGAACACCTCGGCAACCTTGCCGGGATCAGTGTACTGGGCGCCGAAGGGGAACTTGGGCACGTCCTGGAGGAATATCCAGCTCTCGGGAATCGTGCGCACGTCGAACTTGGCGTCGGTGGTGCAGAAGCCCATCAGGTTGGGGCACTGGGTGAGGATGATGGCGTTCACCTTGGGGTTGCGGCGGTAGATCTCATAATGCAGGGCGGCAGAATGGCTGGGAATCTTGCCCGCCTCGGCCATGCCGTCCTTGACCTGGACAATGTCTTCCTCTTCGATGTCCCAGCGGCGGATGCCGGGAGGCGTGATCAGGAAGTCGTTCCCCCGCCAGCGCATCGAGGCCGTGCCGTAGGACGTGCTCATAAGCCTCTGGTCGCAGGCGCGCCGGACCACCCTGACGATCTCGCTCCTGATGGCCCTCTCGTCCGAAGGATAGTCCACGTTCATAAAGTGCTGGAAATTGTTGGGGAGGCAGTTCTCGTGATAATTGAGCTGCTCCTCGGTCAGGCATACGGGATTGCCCAGGGTCTTGGCGTTGAGGATGGTGCGGGCGCAGAGCTCGAGGGTCTCGAACCTCTGGTACGCGTCGGAGATGTCCTCTCCGCACAGGACCACTCCGTGATTTTCCATTATGACGGCCTTGTAGTCGGGATTCTTTTCGAATTCGGCGGCAATCTTCTCGCCCAGCTGCACGCTCCCGGGGACATCGTACGGCGCGAAGCCGATGGGACCGCAGACGTTGCGGGCCTGGGGCAGTATGCTGGTGTCAGGAATCTGATGCACTATGCTGAAGGTGACGAGTCCGGGGGGATGCGCGTGGATGACGCTGTGCATCTTGGGGCGTATCTTGTAGATGGCTTTGTGGAAGGGGTACTCGGACGAAGGGCGGTGAGGGCCGACTATGGTGCCGTCTGCCTTGACGCACATTATGTCCTTTGCGGTGAGCGAGCCCTTGTCTATGCCCGCCGGGGTGATCCACATATCCCCGTTTTCATCCATTATGGACAGGTTGCCTCCCGAAGTAGTGGTGAGGCCTCCTCTGTAGATGCGCCCGATTATCAGAGCGAGCTGCTCGGCGGGATGCATCAGTCTGGTGTTCAACTGTTTCATTATATCGATTTTTTGTTTCAGACACTATTGTCAGTCGGCCGTTGCGTAGATCGACTCGTCGATCTGGCGGCGGTCAGGGTTGTAGAGGACGGAGGGGTTCATTTCCAATTGTTTGAGGAACTCGCTCCATTTCACGTTCCGGTCAAATACAGAGGAAGTGTAATTGGCATACGCCTGCTCGAAAGAGACGTAATTGGCAAAGATGGAGCCGCCGAACATCTCTTCCATAAGTTCTGCAGCCTTGTCGACATCCTCATCATTCACAGCCTGCACGAATTCTTCCTGCTTGGCCATGGAAATGGGGATGAAGTACTGTTTGTTCAGTGCGAATATATTTATCGTGGGAGAGCAGTAAAGATACTCGTAGTCCGATTCGGCACCTTCCGGGACAGGATTCGCACGGATATATGCCATGTCCCGGAGGACCTGCATATACTTTTCCGCCTTGGTTTCGAATCCGGATTTCTGGGGAGTGTCCTCTATTTCAGCATATGTCGCGGCAAGCAGGTGGGCGAACGGGAAACCGTATGAAATCGAATGGCCCACCAGATCGGCCATAGACTGGGCTATGCCCAGCATGAAATCAGAGAAAGTCATTCCGCCGAGGAGCTCGCTCAGATCGTCTCCGTTGAGGATGGCCTGGATGAACTCGCGCTCACTGCGCAGGGCCTCGGTGTCCTCCGCTCCTTCGAGGTTGTTGCAGAATATGGTCTTGCTCACTGCGTCTTCTATCTGTTCCTGGAGGGCGGGGAAATTGCCGCTGTACCAGGATGCGAGGTCCTTCACGGCGGCGAGCAGCTGAGTTGTCTTGCCAAGATTGTAGAATCCGTGAGTCGAATAGGCGGTGGGATCGCTTGCCAAAGTGCCCACATAGTAGTCCACCAGTTCGCGGGAAGCCGCCTGCATCTTCTGCTCGTCGTTTCCGGCGGCGGAAAGTTTCACCAGATACTCGGGGAAATAATAGCTGTAGGTCACTTCAGCCGCGAGGATGCCGTAGTCGAACGCCTGGCTGTAGGCGGCTATGTTCTCGAGCGTCGCCATCAAGCAGCACTGGGTGAAAATCGTCTGGATATGCACGCCGGATTTCTGGGCGGCGCCGACCACGGCGTCGGCCGTGAGATATTCGCCGTCCCTGTAATTGTCGTAGAGGCAGGCCTTGGTGAGGGGAGTCTCTTCGGCGGGCGAGAAGCCGCCTCCGTGGCCCAGGAGCATCAGTACGTAATTGTGTGCAGGATATTTCGCGGCAGTTTTGCGGATGAAAGTAGCCAGGCTGTCGGTGTCGTTGAGAGGATACGCGGTGTCGGCATAAGGCTTGGCGTTCAGCACGGCAAAAGCGTGGTTGTAGATATCCACGACATCCTCGACGTCCATATCTTCATCATTGAGGGACTTTCTGCCAGCCCCGGCGGAATCGAAGTAATAGGTCTTGTCGAAGTCCGCCGCCTGGGAATCGGACAGATTGACGCTGGTCTTTACCAGACCGGCGATGTTGACGTTGTCACCGATACGCCCCGTGACGTAATTCTCGGCCACGGTGTACAGGTCTGCTGCCACGCCGTAATCGTTGGTGCCGCACATCCCCCAGAATATGACGGTGTAGTCGGCCACGGGCTCCTCAGGGGTGTCGTCGTCTATTTCAGACTTGTTGCAAGCTGCCAGCGCAGGCAGCATCGCAGCCGAGAGAAGGGCGAATACAAACTTTTTCATAGGTATCATCTTAATTTGCGCAAATTTACAATATTTTATTCTTAAGTTGAACTAACGGGTAGCAATTTAACCAATCCCTACAGCAACCCCCTGCACCCCCTTCAGGGGGATTGAGACTTCAGAGTCCCTCATGCGACGAGGCCCTGCATCGGTTTCCGATCGCGGTGCAAAGGTAATCATTTTTGACGGCAAGTTTCCGTCTCGTCCAGCAGTATGCGACCCGATAAATTGGAATTTACGCGCGGTTCAGTGCAGGCGGCAGCTCCGCCCCGGCGGAACTCCGCTGCGGATGG
>R04__coassemble_710_pt1 | contig 11533 bp, 9 predicted proteins | sample R04__metabat2_low_PE_037 | metagenome-assembled genome bin R04
AGAATGAAAATCTTGAGTACTAGCCGTTATACGAACCCACCAAACTCAGGCCAACCCGCAAAGCGCGAAATTGGGAGTGCAAAGATATGTAATTTTTTCGAGAAAGCAAATATTTTTTACTCTATCGCGTATTTCCATTCCCAGGAATAGAGGATTGCATCCAGCTGGCGTACAAATGACAATTTGTCGTAGCGCGGAGCGTACACCATCGCGTCGAGCACTATGACCTCTGACGAATCACGGCTCAGGAAAGTGTGGGACACGAAAGGACCGCCCATATAGTAGTTCTCCATCCCCCAGAATCCGCGGGTCTGGACAACCTTGCGGCCGCCGATCTCGACCGGACGGGATTCCGTCACGAAATTTGTCACCATCCAGGAATCGTCCACGGGACCGGGGACAAAGTTCTTGCCTATCTCGCCGCGCCTGCGCACGATCTCGGTCTCTGTCAGCTGCCACTCCCCTTCATAGGCGAAGCGGTACATGAACACGACCATCGACCAGGTATCCTTCTCGTTGGCGACCCAGGCGAAGGTGACGCCGTCCTGCTCGTCCTGCTTGAGGACCTTGAATCCGTCGGGGAAATGCGGGGAACCGTAGAAACTGTCCTTCATCGCCCTGGTGACGCTCTTGGCCTCGAATTCGGCGGTGTTGCTGATCAGACGGTCCCGCTCGGCTTTCTCGAAGATGTCTATTATCTGCTGCTTGCCGGCGCGGGTCAGGTCCAGCGCTTCCTGGGCATTGCGGGCGCGCACGGTAATCTTGCACTGGGTGCGGGCATATTCGCTTTTCGTAGTGCTTATGCCGCTCTCGGCGACATCCGGGGATATCTCGTACAGGAGGATGTTGCGGTGCTTGCGGTAGGTGTCCTTGAACTCGGACGGCTGGATGCCCTTGAGGGTAAACAGGGGTTCGGACATATACAGGAACGGACAGTCACAGCCGAGGAAGCCGCGGAGCTCGCTGCCGACTGCGCCCTCCCATTCGGCCTTGTCCAGCACGACGAGCACGTCGCCGGAATTTCCGCTTACGGCGCCTTTGGCGGCAACTTTCCCGGAGGAGGAACCGCCCCCGGAGGCGCAGGATGCCAGCACCAGGGCCAGCATGCAGAATATTGTCAATTTCTTCATATCCATATATTTGCTTTTTGTCAATGGAGGAGTCTGCCGATATCGTTGCCGAATGCCAGGAACATCAGCAGCAGAAGCAGCACCAGGCCTATCATCTGGGCGACGGCGAGGAACTTGTCGCTCAGCTTGCGGCCGGTGATCATCTCGATCAGGGTAAAGAGTATGTGGCCGCCGTCCAGGCCGGGAATCGGGATAAGGTTCATCACGCCCAGCACGATCGAGAGCAGCGCGAGGATGCTCAGGAACTGATACCAGTTCCAGGCCGAGGGGAACACTTGCCCGATGGCGATGAAACTGCCTACTGATTTATAGGCGCCTGTGCTGGGTTTGACCAGCAGCTTGAGGTCCGAGACGTAGCCGCTGATGGTCTGGCCGGTCAGCCTCAGCCCGGCCGGGATGGCTTCGAGCGCGTTGTAATGCCTGCGGATTATGTTCTGCGGACCCCGAAGGTAGATTCCCATCATTCCGGCGGTGTCGACTTGTATCGGGCAGTGCAGGGTGTCGGAAGCGCGGATTATGCCGGCGTCGATCACGCTGCCGCGGGCATTCGCGAGGATGGCCAGAGCATCCTGCCTGAACGGCGTCGCGGCGCTGTCAAGTTCGAATATGCGGTCGCCCCTTAGCAGTATGCCGGCATTCGGGCTGCCCACCATCACCGAATCGACGATGAACGGGATTGCAAGGTCGAACATATAGGGGGTATTCAGCACCTGGGGGAACATCGCGTGGTCGATATAGAGGCTCAGAGTGTCGCCGTCGCGAAGGACGGTGGCGTAGGAAGCCTCGCGGCGGACCAGGTCGGCCTGCAGCATCGCGAAATCCTCGGGCTCATAATCGTCGAAGGCGAGTATCTCGTCGCCGCTGCGGAAGCCCATCTCTTCGGCAAGTTCGCCCGCATATATCTGCGCGCCTTCGTTGCTGATGAATGCGTCGCCCCATATACCTGCGATGAGCGCGAACACAAGGACGGCAAAGATGAAGTTGTTCACAACTCCGCCTGCAAGCACCAGCAGCCTGTGCCAGGCAGGGTGCGCGCGGAATTCCCATTCGCGGGGCTCTTTTTTCAGCGAGTCGAGGTCCATCGACTCGTCGACCATACCGGAAATCTTGCAGTAACCTCCCAGCGGGAACCAGCCGATGCCGAATTCGGTGTCGCCCCATTTCCAACGGGCCAGACGGTGGCCGCCGAGGTCGAAGAAAAGGTAGAATTTCTCGACACGGATTCCGAAAATCCGTGCCCAGAAGAAATGGCCCAGTTCGTGGACGAGGATGAGCACGGACAGGGAAAGTATGACCTGCAGGGTCTTAATCAATACAACCATTGGCAATCGCGGCTATCTCGGCGTTGGTCTCGAAAATGTCGGACAGGGACGGTTCGGCTGCAAAATTCAGGCCTCGCAGGCACTTCTCGTTGATGCGCGCGATGTCGTAAAAGGAAATCATATCCTTGAGGTACGCGCGCACGGTCACCTCGTTGGCGGCGTTCAGCGCGCAGGGGGCGTTGCCTCCGCGCTCGATGGCCTCGTAGGCGAGCCTGAGGTTGGGGAAGCGGTCCAGGTCCGGAGCCTCGAAGGTCATCGAGCCGACGCTCGAGAAATCCAGCCGGCGGTTGCCGACCGATATCCTGGCGGGGAAGCTGAGGGCGAATCCGATGGGCTCGCGCATATCCGGGCAGCCCATCTGGGCGATTATCGCGCCGTCCGCAAATTCGACCATCGAATGTATCAGGGACTCGGGATGGACGACGACATTGATGCGCGAAGGCTCGATGTCGAACAGCCACTTGGCCTCGATCACCTCGAATCCCTTGTTCATCATCGTGGCCGAATCGATCGTCACCTTGGCGCCCATATCCCAATTGGGATGCTTGAGGGCCTGGGCGGCGGTGGCGGCGGCAATCTTTTCGCGCGGCCAGGTGCGGAAAGGGCCTCCTGAGGCGGTCAGATGAATCTTTTCAACCTCATTGCCCTGAGCGGCCAGCAGGCACTGGAAGATTGCGGAGTGCTCGGAATCGACAGGCAGGATGACGGCGCCGTGCTCGCGCATCGTGCGGGTCACGATGCCGCCTGCGGCGACCAGGGTCTCCTTGTTTGCAAGGGCGACTATCTTGCCGGCCTCGAGCGCGGCCAGGGTGGGTCTCAGGCCGCTGAATCCGACCATCGCGCCGACGACTATGTCCACATTGTCGCTCCCCACCAGCGAGCACAGGCTGTCTATGCCCGCCCACACTTTGCAGTCGGTTTCCGACAGCGCGGCGGAAACGGCCGCGTAGCGCTGCTCGTCGCATATCACGACATTGGCGGCGTCGAATTCCCTTGCCTGGGCCACCAGCAGGTCCGTGCTGCTGCGGGCCGAGATCAGTTCCACTTCAAACAGATCCCTGTGCTGCCTTATCACATCCAGGGTCTGGGTGCCTATGGATCCGGTGGATCCGAGTATCGCTATCCTTCTCTTGGGCATTCTAGAAACTTATATATTGGGCGGGATCGGTGGCCTCGCCGTTGTACCAGAGTTCGAAACGCAGGTGGTCGCCGGCCTCGGGGCTGCCTCCGCCGCCGAGGATCGCGATCGCCGTGCCCGCGGTAATCTTGTCGCCCGCCTTGACGAGCACCGACTCGCAATGCCTGCAGATGGAGACTATGTTGCCGCTGTGCTGCATCGTGACGGACCACCCGTCGTATTCGTCCCAGGCCGTGGCGACCACGGTGCCGTCAAGGGCGGCCCTGACCGTGGAGCCTTTTGGGGCGGTGATGTCGATTGCGGGATGTGTGACCGGCTTGAAGGGGACCGAGACGACGCCCTTGAGGGGCGCGAAGAACAGCATACCTTCGATGGGCAACACCTTAGGGATACCCTGCTCGAGGGTGAACTGGTCTTCGGAGATTATCTCGCTGCGCAGGGTGGAATCGCGCAGGGCGAGTTCCTCGCGGCTGGCCTCGCTCAAGTATTTCGCGGCGCTCGAACTGACCAGGCTGTCCAGGGTGATGGTCTGTTCGCCGCGCAACACGCGGCTGAGGTTGCCCGCATACAGTTCCCAGCGGATGACGCGGGCCTCGAGAGAGTCGATCTTGATGGCATTCTCGACCGCGGCCTGACGCGTGCGGGCGTCGGGATAGCCGGGGATGGCGTCGTGCACCGGCGTGAAGGCTATCACGCAATAGACGGCCGCCACCAGGAAGATAACGGACGACACGGCGATGGCCCAGCCGCCGAACTTGGACACCTTGAAGGTGCGGACGGTCTTGTGGGTGTCATTCTGGATGACGTCTATGCGGTAAATGTGTTTATTGGTCTCCGCTTTTTGCCTTCCCATACTTTTTGTTTAAATTTGCAGTCTATGGACAGGATGATAGGCATCGATTTCGGCAGTGCGCGCACAGGGCTCGCGGTCAGCGACCCGCTGGGCATATTCGCATCTCCGCTCGAGACCGTACCCGGTACAAAGATAATAGATTATCTTCAAAAATACGCCTCTTCCGAAACGATTGTCCGCTTTGTCGTGGGCTATCCGCTCAACCTCGACGCCTCGCACGCGGCCGCGGCGGCCGACGTCGACAAGTTCCTTGTCCGCCTGCAGGCCGCCTTCCCCGGCGTGCCGGTCACTCTCGAAGACGAACGCTTCACCTCCGTGCTCGCCCACCGGGCGATGATCGACGGCGGGATGAAGAAGAGCGACCGCCGCGACAAGCGCAGCGTCGACAAGATCAGCGCGGCCATCATCCTGCAGTCTTACCTCGACAGAAAAGCAAACGGAAAATGATACAACCGATTTATTTGTACGGCTCAGGGGTGCTCCGCGAAAAGGCGGCGCCCGCCGACCTTGAAAAGAAAGAAGAGATCTCCGCCCTGGTTCAGGACCTCAAGGACACCCTCGAAAGGGCTGAAGGATGCGGGCTCGCCGCGCCCCAGATCGGCGTGAGCAGCCGCGTGCTGATCGTCGACGGGCGCGAGATGACCGACGTCTACGACTACCTCGCGGGCTTCTTCCGCGTGATGATCAATCCGGTCATTGTCTCAGAAAGCGCCGCCCAGTGCGAATACAACGAGGGCTGCCTCAGCGTGCCCGGCATCTACGCCGACGTCCGCCGCCCCGAATCCATCACCGTCGAATACTGGAACGAGAACTTCGAGAAGGTCACCGAGACCTTCGACAAGTTCGCCTGCCGCATGATCCAGCACGAGATGTCCCACCTGGACGGCGTGCTGTTCACCGACCTCGTCGCCCCGATCCGCCGCAAGATGATCACCAAGAAGCTGATGAACATCGCCCGCGGCAAGACCGCAACCCGCTACAATTCCAAAGTAAAATAAAAAAAAAGCCCGCAGAACCCTGCGGGCGCAATTTTTTGGACACTACGCGAGTGACTCGCGTCTGTGCAAACTAGAACGTGAACTTCACCATGGACTGGATGCGGTGGTTCAGGATCCAGTGGAGGTCGGTGTCGGCGACCTTGCGGGCGCCGCAGGTGCCGTACTGGACTGCAGTGCACATATACTCGAGACCGACGGCGAACTTGCCGATGTTGTAGACGATCTCGGGCTGGACGCGGAACATCTGGGCGATCGAATTCGCGCTGTTCTTGCACCAGAATTCGCCGATGATGTCTTCGGAGGTGCCGAAGTTCTTGAGGTAGCCCACGAGGACCGAGGGCACCCAGCTCTTGCTCTTCTTGCAGATGGCGGTGGCCCAGAAGGAGATGTTGCGGGTGGCCGAGTACTCCCAGCTGCCGTCGGTGTTGATTCCGGACACGCCGTAGCCGCCGACCATGTTCATATGGGAACCGTCGTTGGCGTAGATGAGCTTCTCGCGCAGGGTCCAGTAGCCGGTGGTGATCTGGCCGTACTCGAAGAGGTTGACCGTGGTCAGGCGGTCGCTGACCTTCACCGTGCCGGTGGCGTCGTAGCGGCGGGGCTTGATGCTCAGCACGTCGGCGCCCAGGCGGAAGATCTTGCCGTCAGCCTTGTAGTTCAGGCCGAGGAAGAACTCGGGGGTGCAGCCGTACTTTATGTAGTTGGCGACTGCGCCTTCGGGACCGGTCGAGGTGTACTGCATCTGCCAGATGGCGGAGGCGGTCAGATAGAACTTGTCGGAGAGCTTGTAGTCCAGGGTGACCTGGGGAGTGCGGCTGAAGGCGCCGAAAGGCACGCCGCTCTCGAGGCTGAAGATGTCGGGAAGGTCGGCGGCCATAGGGTGCCAGGCCTGGCCCACTTTCCAGCTGCGGTCGCCCTTGGCGGCGGTGACGTAGGCCTGGCGCAGACGCATCTGGGCGGTGCCGGTGACGCCGCTCACGCCGCTGTAGAAGTCGGCCTCGATCTTTGCGCCGAACTTGTAGCCGCCGGCTTCGTAGCCGAGCACGTCGACGCCGAGGCGGGAGGTCAGGGCGGCGAAGCGCAGGGAGGTGACCTCATTGATGTCCTCACCCTGGGCGTTCAGTTTCCGGTCCTTGGGCATATAATAATAGAGGTCCTCGGTACCGGCGGAACTCTCGCGGGTGTCGAAGGCGAAATAATTGCGCACGAATCCGTACCACTTCAGGGTAGGGGCGTTCTGTGCAAAAGCACCGGCGCAGAGCGCCAGTGCCGATGCCATACAAAGTATTGCTTTCTTCATTTCAGACTATGCAAAAGGGAAGAGCTTGGTGATCCAGAAGAATCCGAGCACGAGGCCCACGACGCCCACGATCAGGCCGACCTTGGTCATGTCGGAAGTCTTGACGAGTCCGGTGGAAGATGCGATTGCATTGGGAGGGGTCGAGATGGGCAGGAGCATTGCGAGCGAAGCGCAGACGGCGACGAAGATCGCGAGGGCGCTCAGACCGCCGAAACCGGCGAACTCGGCCGCTTTCTCGGAAGCCGCGAAGCCCTTGCCGATGGCGACCATGATGGGAACGAGCAGGGCGGCGGTGGCGCTGTTGCTGATGAAGTTGGAGAGGAGCCAGCAGACCATGCCGGCGATGACGAACACGAGAACGATGCTCATCGAGCCGAAAGGCAGGGAGTGGACAAGCAGCGATGCGAGTCCGGTCTTGTCGAGGGCATAGCCCAGGGCGAAGCCGCCGGCGACGAGCCAGAGCACGCTCCAGTTGATCTCCTTGATGTCCTCGGTGGTGAACACGCCGGTGGCGGTGTAGACTGCCAGAGGGATGAGGGCCACGATGTTGGCGTTGATCTTGGTCAGCTGCTCGGTCATCCACAGCAGGATGGTGACGGCGAAGGTGATCCAGGCCACGTAGGTGCGCCAGTCGGCCTTCTTTTCATTCTTCTTGATCTCGAGGGTGATTTCCTTGCTCTTGAAGGGGAACATTATGCGGAGCAGGACCCAGGCGAGGAGGATCATTATGATGACGAAGGGGATCATTCTGATTGCCCACTCACCGAACGAGACGTCGATGCCGTTGGCCTCGAGGATGCCCTTTGCGGTGGCGTTGGGAGGAGTGCCGATGGGGGTGCCGATGCCGCCGATGTTGGCGGCCACGGGGATTGCCAGGGCGAGTCCGGTCTTGCCCTTGGCGTCAGCGTCGGGCAGAGCCGCGAAGACGGGGGCGAGGAAGGCCACGAACATTGCGGCGGTGGCGGTGTTGCTCATGAACATCGAGAAGATGGAGATGACGAGCAGCACTCCGAGAAGCACGAACTGGGGCTTCTTGCCGAAGGGCTTCATGAGGATGCGGGCCATAGTGACGTCCATTCCGTACTTGGAGGCGACGATCGCGAGCACGAAGCCGCCGAGGAAGAGCATCACGACAGGGTCGGCGAAGGAGCGCATGATCTCGGTGTAGGGGACGAAGGTGCCCTCGGCATAGGCGGTGGCCTTGCCGGCCGCGTCGAACGCGGTGGGAGTCATGCAGAAGCCGAAGCTCTTGCTGGAGATGGTGAGGAGGGACCCCACGATGACGATCAGCGAGGTGACCCAGTTGGGCACGATCTCGAAGATCCACATCAGAGCGGCGAACGCGAAGATGGCGATGCAGCGCTTCTGGGTGACGGTCAGCAGATGCTGCACGCCGCCGTCGTCAGTGTAGCCCAGGCCGAAGAAATCGGTAGGGACAACCCAAAGGAACACTGTGACGGCCAGGATGATGGGCAGCCACAGGCAGTACTTGAGATTGACTTTCTTGTCAGACATAGGTTTTATACTTTAAAAAATTATCGCCTTTGTAAAAGCGCCGCAAATTTAGTCAAATAAATGCAATAAAAAAAGTTGGACACCACGCGAGTGACTCGCGCATTGTCCAACTTTTTGAAAAACAGCAGACTATTCGTCGCGCACGCAGCGGACGGAGGCTCCGAAGGTGAGGTTCAGGAAACCTGCGACGATCGTGGTGTTCTTGGCCACATTGCTGACCATGAAGCCATAGACCTGGGTGGCATCGTTGCCGGCGGTCTTGTTGTAGCCGGTGCTGCCCCAGGCATACCACATGGAGGCCATATTGCGATAATCCTCAACTCCGGCAGTGTTGAGCACCCTGTTTCCGTATGCAGGTACGGCGCTCACATACTGGCAGGGCAGAATGTTGATGCCGTCGGCATTGAGGTCGGCAAGGTTGGCGGTCTTGTCGGTGGTGTTGTAGTACGGAGCATCTACATTGGTCTTTGCGGAGTTGTTGCATTTGCCAACAAGACCTGTCATATCGTCCAGGGTAGGGATGTGCCAGCCTGCAGGGCAGATGCCACGGTTTTCGGCCAGAGTCTCGTCACCCTTGAAGGAAAGACTTGAGGAGCCGAAAGCGACGGCTGCCGAGTAGAAATAACCCTGGGCCGCAATCACGGAAGCGTCGGTGGAAGGAGCGACGTCCTTGTCGCCGGAGGTGACGCAAGGATACCAGATGCCTGTATCGCTGCTGAAATCGGTGGCTGAGATGCCGCGGCCGACGGGGATGTAAGCGAGGTTCCGGGCCATCCACCACTTGCCGTCCTTCATCTTCACCACATCGTAGTCCACGTCGTCATATGTGATGTAATTCTCGCTCAGATGCTCTTCCAGCACGGGCTCGTAGTCGGACAGCCAGATGGTGATCTGCGCGTCGGCTTTGTCGAAGTAGCCGGCATATTTGCCGTTCTGCATCACGGCCTGATACATTACGCCGCTGAAGGAAATCTTTCCGCCGGCAAACGTGCCGTCAAGATTGTGGAATGCGAGATCATAGGTCAAATATTTGAGGCCTGTCTCCTGAGTGCCGTCAGTCCAGGCATTCCCGTCGTCGTCGACATATATGACGATTCCATAATCACCTTCCTTGAGGTAGTTGCTGCCGAGGAAAGGCTCCGCGGCGTAGGGGTTCATTATTTTGTACGCATTCTGGAACTCATCGCCAAGGTACAGGCCGTAGACATCCACCGAGTAGTTGGTGAAGGTGTCGTAATAGAAAAAGTCGCTCCACAGGGTCTCCGCGAAGCGTCCCTTGCCGAGTTCCTTCCACTTGGCGGGAGACTGTTCGATGTAGAAGCCATCATAATAGTCATCCTCAACGTCTTTGTTGCCAAACGCAACAAAAGCACATCTCGTGACTCCCGTGGTGTTCTCGGCAATTCTGAGGGTCAGTTTGTCGGTTCTTACGGCCTTGGTGTCGGGAACGATTTCAATCCAGGTTGCAGGCGTATCCGGGTCGCAGTCGTCCCAGAATTCAATGGTGTATTCCAAGTTGGTAGTGATGTCGGTGGACAGTTCCTGCTCTTCCGCGTAGATTTCAAACCAGTTGTCGGCGACGACCATTATCTTGTCTTCGAACACGAGGGTCTTGGTGATGGTCTTGTCGGTGCCGTCGAAAGCGATCACGACAATCTTGCCCTTCAACTGAGTGTCTTCGGGATCTTCAACATAGACAGGGGTAATCTTGATTACGCCGTGGGTGGCGTCAGCGGGAACGACTTCCGCCTCCCAGTTGTGGTTGGAGATGGCCTCGACGGTGGTCTTTTCGTCGCCATAGCTCAGGGTGTATTCCACCTCGAACTCCTTGCCGTTCTCGACAAGTTCGCCGCACTCTGCAAAGGTGATGGTGAACTCAGCGGCCTTGCGGGGGCAGGTGAGGAGGGTGTCGTCGGCGAGGGTGAAATAGACGAAGTCGTCGTCGTAGGTCACGCTCTTGAACATCGAGTCGCCCTGGTCGCCCTTGTCGCCGGTAGCCTGGCCCAGAAGCGCCCAGGTGGCGCCGCTGTCGACTGACACGTACCAGTTGCCGTCCTCGATCTTGAGCTTGGGAGTCACGCCGTCCTGACCGTCCTTGCCGGGAGCGCCGTCATTGCCGTTAACGCCCTGGGCCAGAATCTTGGCGCCGTTGCCATCAAGCAGCCATTCGCCGTTCAGGGTCCAGTAATACAGGCCGTCGGTATCCTGGCTCACGCCGATAACCGGAGTTGCTCCGGCATCTCCCTTGTCACCCTTGTCGCCCTTGGCGCCGTTGTAGATGGTGATGGCTCCGCTCTTTGAGAAATTGATGGTGTAGCCGCCGGTGACGGCGGTGACGGAAGTCACGTAGTCGTTCTGCTGCAGGGCCGCAACTATGGTCTGCAGGGAAGAAATGTTGGTGTTCATCTCGCTGCACAGGGTCTCAAGCTTGGAGACTCTGGTCTCGAGATCAGCAACTTTGCTATCCAGGTCACTCACTGCCTGGCAGCCGGCAAAAAGCAGCGATGCGCCGCAGATTGCAACAATGAATTTGGTCAAGTGTTTCATACCGTAAATATATGAATTATTGTTTGTCTTTTATGCACCTCACCTGGACTCCGCACTTGCCCAGGGTCGCGAATGCGAGCGACACCCTGCCCTTATTGTAGGAGTTGGTGAAGGTCGTCATCAGGGCGAACATCTGGGTGCTCTTGTTGGGCGAGGAGCAGGCTATGTAGGTCATCCTCGGATTGCCGTAATAGGCTTCGACCGAGCAGACGGAAGAATCGATGATAAGTTTGTTGTATGCATTGTTGGCGATGGTGCCTCCCAGGGTGAAGTTGAATCCCGCCTCGTTGAACTTGCCGACGGTGGAGTAACCCGCGACGGAATCCCACAGGAATGCGGTCTCGTCCGTCTGAGCGTCCTTTTCGCCCAGATAGGTACTGGAGTTGCTGTAGCCGCACAGGGCGAACCACTCGGCGCGGGTCGGGATGTGCCAGCCCTTCGGGCAGATGCCCTGCGCGCCCTCGAACTTGTCGAAATTATTCTCGTCAACGGTCGCGCCCAGCAGGGCGTCGTACGAATACAGGTACCCGTTCGCCTTGATGCTGGCGGCGTCTTTGAGCACGGTGATATTTGTGCCGTCGGAGGAATATGGATACCAGACCTTGCCGCTTGCGGGGTCTTCGCTGACGCTCAGACCGAGGGGCAGGTAGGCCAGGGGCTCCGCCATCCACTTGTTGCCGTCGGGCAGGGTGACGATGTCGTAGGACAGGCCGTCGTACTCGAAATGGTC
>R04__coassemble_716_pt1 | contig 11507 bp, 6 predicted proteins | sample R04__metabat2_low_PE_037 | metagenome-assembled genome bin R04
AATTACTCCAAAGGCGACCCCACTCCGGTCAAAGGAGTCAAGACACGTCACGCTCGGGGAGAGCTGAAACAGGACGGCCTCGATGCCTACAATCTCACGCGCATACAGCTGAAAATGCGTAAAAACGCCTGGACGGAAGTCGAGCAAGCACGCAAGACTCCCGGCTGCGAAGACCTCTATCTGGTCGACACCCCTTCAGTAGTGGGAGTCCGCGTCACGCGCGTGCTCAACAGCGTATGCAACGTAAGCGCCCAGGGTGCAGCGGACGGAAAGCGCTATGCCGACGCCATAGGGTTTGCGGGAGCCGACTCCAGTATGACCATCGGGGAGACCGAATACAAGTGGGGGAAGCGCCCGATGTGGCAAGTCCCCTACAGCGCCATCACTCCCAAGACAGTCCAGAACCTTCTTGTCGGAGGACGCTGTTTCGGCTTCGAAAGACCTCTCACCTATGACGCGAGAGAGATCGGATGCTGCTTTATGACCGGCCAGGGGGCAGGTACCGCCGCTTCGATTGCAGTCGCTTCACGCTGCTCCTGCCGCGAAGTGGACATAGCCGCTATCCAGAAGAATCTCAAGGCTCAGAACGTCATACTGAGCGACTGAACTGCCCAATTTTCTTGATTTCGAACATTAAAAGAAAAGATCATGAAAAAGATATTTCTCGCACTTCTGCTGCTGTGCCCGCTGAGCGCCTCCGCCTGGTCGAGCGTCGGCCACAAGGTCGTCATCGAGGTGGCCAAGCGCCATCTTACCGACAAAGCCCGTGAGGGGATCGCCGCCCTGATGCCTTACGACATCACCGAGGACGCTGCCTATATGGACTACCACCGCAAAGACGAGGACCTGCTGTACGCCTTCCACTACCACGAACTCTGCATCAACCTCGAGACCCTCGAGTACGACCCCAACCCCCACGCGGCCTGCGGCGATATGATGAGAGGCCTCAGGATTGCCGACTACAACCTGTCGCACCGCCACAACTGCACGGACTCGGTGGCCGTGCTCAGCATGAGGATGCTCATCCACTTCGTGGGCGAGCTCCACTGCCCGGTACACCTCGGAATCCCGAGCATCTGGCAGCCCAAGCCCCCTTACCGCAAGGACTTCCGCCAATGGTACTGGAAGGGGGAGAACGTGATGTCTTTCCACAATTTCATCGACTATGCGCCGGCGCGTATGTTTGAAGGGATGACACCTGCCGAGGCCGCCGAGGCTATCGATGTCGTGAGCAGGCGCGAGGCCGCCGGATTCGTGAAGGGCGATTTTGTGGACTGGGCGAACGATTCCGTCAAATCGGGCTTCCGCATTTACGATTATTTCCCCCCTCTGTGGGAAATTCCGGACACGGAGGAGCCCAAGACCATTCCCGACGACTATCTGGACAAGGTCTGGGATATACTCAAGTACGAACTCGTCAAGGGCGGCTACCAGCTGGCCAGTCTGTTGAACGGTTATTTCAAATAAGACGATAAAACTACTCTTCCCTCCACTGAACCGCCACCGGGCCCACAAGGCCTGAAGGCAGCAGAGGAGTGTCGGGGGTGTAAAATTGCCAGGGAGTATAGGTGACGCGTTCCGCCTTGGGCAGCGCGGCGTCGCCGATCATCCTGTTGGCCCAGACGTTCGTGACTTCGACCCTGATTTCATTGTCACCCGGATGCAGGATGCCGGGGCCGATCTCGAAGGTGAAAGGGGCGTGCCACCTTACGGCGATTTCCTGCCCGTTGACCAGCAACCTTGCCAGGTCGTGGACTTCGCCGAGGTCGACAATGGCAGCTGACGGCACTTCACCAAGAGTGAAAGTACAGCTGTAGGCTGCCGTGCCGGAGAAGTATCTCACGCCCGGATCGGCGTTCCCGGACAGGCTCGACAGCGTGTCCAGCACTATGCTCTCAGGCGCCCCGCGCCCCTGCTGGAATGCTACCTTCCACGGGCCGGATATTTCCTGCCGCGCAGCTTTCCCGGACGCGTTGTCCGCACTTGCAAGGTGATGACCGGGCGTGCTTGAGATGACTACAAAACGGGATCCGTACGGCTCGAGGACAAGGCTGTCGATGGCGGCCGCACCGTCCTCGGAATGCACAGGCAGGCCGATTCGCGTGACGCGTTCGGGATTCCAGAGGCTGGCGCAGGGTCCCCCGCTGCGCAGGCGCAGATCCAGCGAGCACCCCTCCCCGCTTATGTTGGCTATCCAATAGATGTCGCAGCCGTCGGCCGCGCGGTGGGCAAAGCGGATGTCGCGGCCTTCGCCGCCGCGCACTATCTCGAAGTCGGCGGGGACGCCGGAAGCGGCAAGCTTCGCCTGCGCGCTGTCACGCAGGCAGCCTTCGTCCATATCGCGGCCGTCCAGCACCGCCAGTCCCTGCGCCTCGAACTGGCGGATACGTTCCTGCAGCGCAGGATTGTGGATTTCCGCCTTGCAGTCCAGCACGAGCAGGCCGTAAGACATTCCGGAAGCCATGGAAACAAGGCGGCCGTCACGCACCTCGAAAGCGCCGAGCAGCGCGTCTGCGTTGACAAAATCGAAGTCGTACCCCTGCGGAACCGGCACCCTTGAGTCATTGAAGCGCGCAGTCGCATTCGTGTCCTCGCCGTAAAAATAAGCTATGTCCTTGACGGCCACGCCCTGCCTGAGCATAAAGCAGCAGCGGGCAAGGTAGTCGTGCCAGGGGCGCGCCTGCTCCGCCCAGGTCTCGTTGCGGTTGAACCAGTTTCCGAATGACCCGAGCCCGAGTCCGGGTATGCGGCCGTCCACCGGGCAGTGCGGCGAGCAGTGCAGGACGAAGCGGTTCAGCCCTTCGGACAGGGCCGCGTCGGCGATTGGCTTGAGCCTGTCCGGATGGCACTGGTAAGCGGGGAAATGCCCCTTTACGGTAGGCCGGCTGTTGACCGAGAAGCTTTCGGCCGCACAAATATTGCCGCCGTAGATGTGGGCCGCCGAGGCCGATTCGCGTATGTCGGCTTCCGCCACGGGATTCGAGGATTCCCAGCCATTATTGAAGTTTACCCAGATGGCCCCCATCGGCACCGCGGCGCCGCGTTTGGCCCTGAGGCCGTCGCCTATGAAGGCCTGGGCGGCCTCGTGGGATTCCGCGTGGACCTGCATCCCGTATTCTGCGAGCAGGGAGGAAGCAAGGTCATAGTGGTTTTCGCAGATCAGCTCGCCCAGGGTCTGCCTCCAGTCATAGAGGAAATTGTCGCTGAGTTCCGCGCTGCCCACCACGCATCCGGTCAGCACCGGAAGCCAGGGGATCAGGTCGTATCCGCGGCGGGCGCGGAACTGCTCGGGAAGGTCGGGGGTCCAGGTGGCCTTGCCGGCCTCGTAGCTGTCTATCATAAGGTATTTCACGCCGGTGCCGAGCCTGCCGCCGCTAGCGCGGTCGAGTATGCCCAGATAGGCGCGGAAGTAGCGCTCCATCGCCTCTGCGCTGAGTTTGTCGGCCTCCAGCCCCACTCCGGCGGCCTCGACAGGGCCGTTGTGCCGCCCCAGCAGATTGCATCCGAAGCGGTAGATCCGCCAGCGGCCGCGCGGGGCCTTCCAGCGCAGGACTCCGTCCTTGTAGTATTGCGTGATGTCGATGACCTTCGAGGCGGCGCCGCTTGCCGTCGTCGGAGGATTGTGGGCCGAGACCGTGCGGTCTATCTCGAAGCCAGCCTTGTTCTTCCACTTCGCCACGGTATCTGCCGGCGACATCCCGTCCACCCGCACGGCCACCACCGCTATGTCGCGGTACCAGCGGTATTTATATATGTCCTTGGGCCATTGCGGGACGTCCTGGAACGGGCCGCTGAACTCATACGGATCCGGCAGGGGCGTGTTCAGCCTTTTGGGGCCCTGCACCTCGATCTGCCGCCAGGTGAGCTTTTTCTGGGCGTCGTCCATACTCACCCAGGGGCCTCCGGTGATGCTCCAGCCCGGGGATGCCGCAACGCTGACCTCGAGCCCCAGCGAATCGGCCACGTCCAGCGCATAGCCGAACATCGCGTCCCACTCCGGCGAATAGAGCTTGACCCTCCTGTCCACTATCACGTCCGTGGGATTGAGCTGGCAGTTGAACTGGTGGAATCCGCCGATCCCGGCGCGGTCCATCCACTCCAGGTCCTTGCGTATCCCTTCGCGCGTGACGTTCCCGTTCATCCAGTGCCACCACACCCGCGGCGCGTATTCCCTGCCCGGGCTGACGAATTGCTCATATAGTGTATCGGCGCCCTGTTCCGGGTTTTGTGCAGATGCGAACGCCCAGGAGCACAGGGCGAATATTGCAATCAACGTCCTTTTCATAAGAATATTTTAGAGCGACAGGAAGTTGCGTCCGGAATGCAGCCTGCGCGACCTGCCTTCCCACACGAATTCGCCGTCCACGCCGTCGGGAAGCGATATTTCGGCTTTCAGAGTGCCGCCTTTACGTTTGTAGGACACGCTTATGTCACCCTTGGGATGAGGGATGCCGCCGCTTACCTCCCGCAGGCCGCCGAGCGCCGGCGCTATGCGCACGCTGGCGAAGCCCGGGGCCGCGGAATCGATGCCCAGAATCATACGGAAGAATTCTATGTTGGGACTTGCCCCCCAGGCGTGGCAGTCGGAGCGCGCAGGTTCCGGCTTCTCGGCCCAGGTGGTGAGCCCGAGGGCCATCTGGTCGCGGAAAAGGTCGAGGTTGTCCAGCAGCAGGCCGGCGTTGCCCGTGCGCGCCATCGCCTCCTGCAGATAGTAGCGGAAATAGATGGTGCAGGGGATGAGGGTGTCGTCGGCGAGGGTCCTGCGCATCAGCAGCGAGGCTTCCTCTCCTGCCACGACGCCGCCTATGATGGCCAGGATGTTGGCGTGGCAGGAGAATTCCTCAAGTTCGCCGTTGTCGGCAAAGAGATTGCGATCGGCCGACCAGTAGCTGCGCCTGACCGCATCCTTCATCGCTGAAGCTGCCGCGCGGAAGTCCTCGGCGATATGGGCGCTGCCGACAGCCTCCTCCATCTCGGCGGCATATTGCAGCGCGATCAGATACATAAGGTCCAGATAGGCTATGCGGCCCTGCTTGTCGGCGGGGAAGTCACCGCTGCGCAGAGCGTTGGTGTAGTCCGCAAAGTTCCAGAACGGCATGCGGTGTATGTTGCCGTCCTCTCCCACCCTGGACGCGAACGTGCCCAGCACGGTGCGGATTGCGGGCAGCTGCGTGCGCAGGAAGTCCTCGTCGCCGCGGTAGCGCCACCAGTCGTGGCAGGTCATTATCCAGGTGAGCGAATAGGGCGTGATGAACTGATGCAGGAATGCCGGATAGCGGCTTGCGGTGATGCCGTCGGCGCACATCGACATCCTGCCGAGGTCTATCAGACGCCGCGGCAGAGCCTCGTCGCGGGTGTTGAACATCGTCACGAGCGCCTGGATGCGGGCGTCGCCGAAATACTGCAGCTGCTCGTAGTAGGGGCAGTCCATATAGGTCTCGTGCGCGCAGAGGCGGGCGGTGCGCCAGCCTATTTCAAGCATCCGCTCGAGCGAAGGGTCTTCGGGGCAGCGGAAACTGCTCACCCTCTCGAAGGGATACATACTGGATTCGGCGGTGAGCGAGTCGAGCGTCAGCGGGGCGCCGGCCGTCTCGACCGTTAACTTCATATAGCGCCAGGTACGCCACCAGAGCGGCTGGAAGGTCCTCCCCTGCCCGCCGTCCGAGACTATCTCGTCCGTGTAGCCCACCCACATCTTGCCTTCGGTGACGCGGCGGTCGCCCTTGGAGTATTTCCCGCCTTCGGTCTCGTACAGAGATTCGGCGTACGAGATTGAGATCGAGGCGTCCTTGCCGCCGCTGAAAGCGAGCGTCGGGTAGCCCGTGGTGAGCACGCCGGCGTCCAGCAGGAACTCCGCCGTTGTGCCGGGCGGCACGGTCCTGCCCGCGATCTCGCCTCCGAAGGAAACGGCGCGGCGCTCCATCGCGGGAAGCGGCCTGGGAACGAGCTGCCAGTAGGAATAGTCGCCGGCCCCCTTGGTCGCGGCCAGCGTGATTTTCCGGGCCTGAGGCCAAGCCGTATCGTCGAAGCCGGCCTCCTGCCAGCCCCAGGGATACTGCGAGCAGTCCACCCTGTCGGTGCAGCCGGCGGCATAGTAGCCGTTCACCTTGGGATTGAGCGCAGAATAGGCGGTGCAGCGCAGGGCCTTCCAGCCGTCGCAGGTGTTCAGGGCCTCGGCGGCCTCGCCTTCGCCCTGCAGCAGGAATCCCGTGCGGCCGAGCGACATCACCGCCACGGGACGCCGGGTGCCGAGGTTCCATACGAGCGCGCACACGGCGTTGTCGCCGGCCACCAGGTAGGGCGCCAGGTCCACCGTTTCGTAGCTCCAGTTCAACACGTCCCCCTTGCAGGGACCGTCGCAGACGAACGTGCCGTTCACATAGAGCTTGTAGCGGTTGTCGGCCGAGACGTGCACGACAAACTCGCCGGGCGCAGCGTCCAGGGTCAGATTCTTGCGGAACATCGCCACGTCGTAGGTGTCGGTGGCGCCTTCCGGAGCGATCCAGGCCGCGTGCCAGCGGGCATCGTTGTAGCGGTAGTCGGCCTGCCAGCTGTCGGTGACGGCAGCGTTCTGCGCAAGGAGGGCGGCAGCCGGAAGCAGCGCCGCCAGGACCGACGATATGACTGTCTTCCTCATATTTTCTCCTCCGGGTATGATCGTGAGCGGGCAGCTTGCCGCCACGATGGGGCTCGGGAGGGTGAGTCTTCCTATTTTGACAGACAGATCCATTGGGTGTAAAATTGTGATTAAACGTCTAAAGTTAAAAAAAATCCGGTTCACTTGCAAAGCCCCGGGCTGCCTGGGCGTTCGGGCCCACGCGGGCGGTCTTTCCGGCCGCCACCATCGCCTGCAAGGAGAGGTAGGGATCGCAATGTGCCTTGCAGGGCCCTGGGAGGCATGTTTGCATCCCTACCTCTTGGGGATTTTGGCGTTTTGTGGCTATCTTGAGGAGAGGTAGGGATGGACGAATTTGCGAATCTGTTGATATATAGGGAGTTACATCTTGACGCCATCCCTACCTCTGCCGGATAGGCGACAAAAGGCGGAGCCTTTCCCGGCCTTGCGGGAATTTTAGGGTGACGAATCCAGGTGGCGTCCGAAATTTGCTGATAATTTCTAACTTTGTGCTCATCAAAGGTTTTCGTATGGCAAAGATTTATGTGGCAAGCAGCTGGAGGAATCAGTATTATCCAGAGGTGGTGAGCAGGCTCCGCGAGGCGGGGCACGAGGTGTATGACTTCCGCAATCCTCCTCACGGAAGGGGCGGATTCCGTTGGAGCGACATCGATCCGGATTTCCAGAACTGGACGGTGGAGCAGTACCGCGAGGGGCTGAATGACCCGTGGTCGGAAACGCAGTTCCAGAGCGACCTGGATGCCCTGAAGTGGGCCGAGGTATGCGTGCTTGTCCTTCCCTGCGGCCGCAGCGCCCACACCGAAGCCGGCTGGATGTCCGGCAGCGGCAAGAAGACTGTCGTCTATATCCCCGAGATGCAGGAGGCCGAACTGATGTACAAACTCTTCGACCTCGTGACGGGCGACTTGGACGAGGTGGTGGGGTTTCTCAGGTAGAGCGGCACCTGCCTCCCAGGGCCCTCAAAGGCACATCGCGATCCCTACCTCTTCTTCCGGGCGACGTCGGCGATGCTATTTGGTTCGGCAGAGGGCCGGTTTCCCGAACGAAGCCCTCGTTTTGCAGCAAAAACGTCAAATTTGCTGCAATTTGAAAGCCGGGAAGGCCTTTTTGCAGCAAAATCGGGCTTTTTGCTGCAGATGTGGCCGTGGATTATATCCGAATGCGGATTTTAGAAACGAAAAGGCGGGAGCGGACGGGCGGGGATCTCGGGTCGGGTCGCTGCCTGCCGATGTCAGGCGGGACGGAACTTTTCAGGTGATCCGAATTTACAGATGAGCCAGTTTTTGTGTATATTTGTCGGAGCAAGAAAGAAAATGCCGAATCAGAGATCAACGAAAAAGCTCGTCGCCGGGTATCACAGGGCGTTTATAGATTCCTCTGTTGAATCCGAACCCGCCTACTCTCCTCAATTCGTCTCTAACAGCAACGGGAAAAAAGTTCTGTCTGTCATTGAGAAAGAATTGAAGGGATGCGACGATCTGTTTATTTCCGTTGCATTTATCACCATGGGCGGAATCGCGCCCCTGCTCGGCACATTGAAGGACCTTGAAAAGAAAGGGACCAAAGGTCGGATTCTCACAACCGATTACCTGATGTTCAGCGACCCGAGGGCCCTTGACAAACTCTCAAGTCTGGAAAACCTTGATCTGCGCGTATTCAAGACCTCTGAAAACAATGTCGGGTTCCACACGAAAGGTTATATGTTCCATAACCAGGGTGACTTGCGCATCATTGTGGGGAGTTCAAATCTTACCCAGGATGCTATAACCAAGAACCACGAATGGAACACCAGAATCGTATCGACCTCGAAAGGACAATATGCAAAGGACATCGAGCATGAATTCGATGACTTGTGGGAAAGTTCCGTGTGCTATTCTGACTACCGGGACGAATATACGGAGCTCTACAACAAGAGCGTCGGCGAGCGGGCTGAACTGAAGAAGATAACCCGGACTCTGGACCTGAGTTACTCACAAGTGCTCCAGCCCAATCAAATGCAGGAGCTTTTTACCTACAATATCGAGGAGATAATACACAACGGCGGAAAGAGGGCGTTGCTTATCTCTGCCACAGGAACGGGTAAAACCTATGCTTCCGCGTTTGCCATAAGGAAGCTTTTCTCTGAAAACGTCTTCAGCAAGAAGAAAGCGCTCTTCCTGTCGCACAGAGAGCAGATAAACAAGCAAGCACTGTCGAGCTACAAGCGAATTTTCGGCAAGAATATTCCGATGGCGTTATTGAGCGGATCCCATAACGAGATTGCCTCGGCCAAGTCTTCCCAGTTTCTCTTTTCCACCATGAATATGATGGCCAAGGAGCATATCAGAGAGCAATTTGCCCCTGATGAATTTTCGGTCATCATCCTTGACGAATGCCACAGAAGCGGTGCCGCCAGCTACCAAAACATAATCGATTATTTCAAACCGGAGCTTCTCCTGGGGATGTCGGCGTCGCCAGAACGCACAGACAGTTTCGACGTATTCAGCCTTTTTGATCACAACATCGCGTGCGAGATCAGACTGCAGCAGGCATTGGAAAACGAGATGCTCTGCCCGTTCCATTACTTCGGACTGACCGATCTCGAGATAGAGGGCGAGTCTGATGACTTGTCAAAATTCAGGCAGCTGACTTCCAACGAAAGGGTGAGATATATCATCGAGAGAGCGGAATACTACGGATATAGCGGGAGCAGGGTCAAGGGTCTGATCTTCTGCAGCCGGAAAGATGAGGCGAAAGAATTGAGCCATAAATTCAATGCCACCGGAAGATACAACACCATGGTACTTTGCGGCGATGATTCACAGGAGGCCCGTGAAGATGCTATCGACAGACTTGTGGATGACAATGCAAAAAACCGGCTTGATTACATTTTCACAGTCGACATTTTCAATGAAGGTGTGGATATACCCGAGATTAACCAGGTCATACTGCTGCGTCCGACAGAATCCCCGATTATCTTTGTCCAGCAGTTGGGCCGCGGTTTGAGAAAGGCCGAGGGTAAGGAGTTTGTAATAGTTCTCGACTTCATCGGGAATTACCAGAACAACTACATGATCCCTATTGCCTTGAGTGGAGACAGGACCGGCAACAAGGATAATATCCGCCGCAGCCTTATGGAAGGCAACAACATAATAAAGGGAGCCTCCACGATATACTTTGACGAGATATCACGCGACCGGATTTACAAGTCAATCGACACGGCTGATCTCAATCAGATAAGGCTCCTGAGAAAGGAGTACCAGAATCTGAAATACAAGCTGGGCCGCATACCCCGGCTGAAGGATTTCGACAACATGGGTGAGCTCGATCCTCTTAGACTCATTGCCAAATGCGGATCTTATCACAACTTCCTGACCAAATACGAACCCGAGTACTCAAAACAATATACGCGAGAACAAAGCGGCATACTGCAATTTATCTCGGAAAAATTTGCGGCCGGCATGCGTATTCATGAACTGTCGTTGCTCAGGATACTGGCAGGCCCGGATGAAGTTCACGATTTGTGGGAACTCCATATGGAAAAGTCGTATGGGATAAAGGTCGATGACCTTGCACGAAAGAGCGTCCGTTCCGTACTTACAAACGATTTCTTCAGAGGAAAGAAGATCTGCCCCGATCTGATAGACAAAGACAGCGATTCATTCGTTCCTTCGGCAGAACTGCTGAATGCAATTTCTGACAAGGAGTTCAAGGAGGATTTGATCGATCTCCTCGATTTCGGCATCTACCGGTACAATCGGGACTATAAGGACAATTACCGGGGCACGTGCTTCAACCTGTATAAAAAATATACCTACAGGGACGTCTGCTGGCTTCTTAACTGGAAGAAAGAAGAAGTCTCGCTCAATATCGGCGGATACAAGTTTGACCACTACTCGATGACCTATCCGATATTTATCAATTACGAGAAGTCTGATGAGGTCGGAGCAACTACCAGATATGAAGACAGGTTCAACGATCAGGCAAACATCACTGCTATCTCGAAAAGCCGCAGAACTATCGAATCCGACGATGTCGATACCGCTATCAACAGTCAGGAAAGAGGCATCCTGATGCCACTATTCGTCCGAAAAAACAAAGACGATCAGACATCCAAGGAATTCTACTTCCTCGGCACAATAGTACATAACGGACATGCCCATGAATTCATAATGCCTGGCACGGAAAATGTGCATGCCGTCGAGATCGGCTACCGCCTCAACACTCCAGTAGCCTCGAACCTTTACGAATACCTCACCGAAAAATCATTATGAAACAAATCGAAGTCGTTGCGGCAATCATTATGGACGGAGACAGGGTCTTCGCGACACAGAGGGGTTATGGCGAATTCAAGGATATGTGGGAGTTCCCGGGCGGGAAGATGGAGCCCGGCGAGACACCGGAACGCGCGCTTTGCAGGGAGATCGAAGAAGAACTCGCCACCGAGATTTCGGTGGACCGGTTCGTTTGCACGATCGAACACGACTACCCCGCTTTCCATCTGACGATGCACAACTACCTGTGCCACGTCGTCTCCGGAGACCTCCGGCTCCTCGAGCACGAAGCCGCCAGATGGCTGGACCTCGAAAACATCGACTCCGTGAACTGGTTGCCCGCGGACCTCAAGATCATCCCCCCGCTGAAGGCGCTGCTGGGCGACGGGGCGACGGACTGATTTACCCTATGAACTTCGCCAGGGTCGAGGTCAGTTCCTTGACGTCGATGGGCTTGGCGATGTGGTCGTCCATGCCGGCGTCGCGGCTCTTCTGCTTGTCCTCCTCGAAGGCGTTGGCGGAAAGGGCGATGATCGGGGCCTTCAGGCTCGGGACCTGCTTACGGATTTCGCGCGTGGCCTCGTAGCCGTCCATCAGGGGCATCTGGATGTCCATCA
>R04__coassemble_731_pt1 | contig 11403 bp, 9 predicted proteins | sample R04__metabat2_low_PE_037 | metagenome-assembled genome bin R04
GTCGTTGTCGCCCAGAGCCCTCATACAGGTGAGCCTGGGGCCGGCGTTCTCGACTCCGGCCAGAACCTCGCGGCCGTCGGACAGCAGCGATATGAGCATTCCGGTCCGTTTGCAGAACACTGCCTCGAAGGGGCCTCCGAGCACGGTCAGGGTCTTGTCGTCTTCGGTATATGTGACGACGTATGAGCTGCAGGGGGCTGACGGGGCCTTCTTATCGTTGGCAAGGGCAAGCTGGTCCGACGCCACCGTGTGGCCCTTCGAAGCCCAGAGGGCGTCCTCCTTGAGGTCAAAGGCGACGTTGAGGAAATACTCCTTGCCGCCCTTCATCTCATATCCGGTTTCGGGAAGCGCGACCACGGCCTTGCTTTCGGGAGCCACGACGGGGATATCCCAGGCTCCGGACGCGACCGCCTTGCCGTCCTCGAGCAGAGTCCAGGTGGCGGCGAATGGCGCGGTGGAGGTGAAATTGAAGCGGTTCCAGATCTCCGCCTTGCCGTCGGCCGCGGCAGTTACCGCAATCTGGCGGTACACGTGCGCGACTTCCACAAGCTTGGCCGTCACCTTCCTGTCGGGACGGATGAGGCCGTTGCAGCAGAAGGGGCCGTCGTTGGGCAGCTCGTCGTAGTCGCCGCCGTATGCCCAGACGGTCAGGGGCTTGCCGTCGGCGTCATAGCGTCCGGTCTTCTTGATCAGGGCCTGGTCGACCCAGTCCCAGATGCATCCGCCGCACAGGCAGTCGTAGGCATAGAACACGTCCCAGTATTCCTGCAGGTTGCCGACCGCATTGCCCATCGCGTGGGCGTACTCGCAGAGGAAGTAGGGCTTGCCGGCGGTCTGGTGGTTGGGCTCGTCTTTGTCGGGAGTGCCTGCGGGCTGCTTCGAGAGCTCGCCTCTGCCCTTGAGCCACTCCACCGAAGGATACATATTGCTGTCCACGTCGGCGTCGGGGTTGCCCCTCTCCCAGTGCACGGGACGCGTGGGGTCAAGCTTGTGCACGGCTTCGCGGGCCGCTACGAAGCACGGTCCGTGGCCGGTCTCGTTGCCCAGCGACCACATCACTATCGAAGGGTGGTTGCGGTAGTTGTACACGTTGTTCTCGTTGCGCTCGACGATGCTCTTTTCCCACTCGGGGAAGAGGCCGAGGCCCTGCTCCTTGTAGCCCATGCCGTGGCCTTCGACGTTGGCTTCGGCCACCACATACAGGCCGTACTTGTCGCAGAGGTCGTACCACAGATGGTGGTCGGGATAATGGCAGGTGCGCACGGTGTTGATATTGCTGCGCTTCATCAGGAGGATGTCCTGCACCATCTCGTCGAGGCTGACGGTGCGGCCGTTCAGCGCGGAGTGCTCGTGCCTGTTGACGCCCTTGAACTTGACCTTGCGGCCGTTGACAAGGATGGCGTCGCCCTTGATTTCGACCTGCTTCAGGCCGACCTTGGCGCTGCGGATGTCGTCGCCGGACTGTATGACGAGGGTGTACAGATAAGGATCCTCTGCGCTCCAGAGGTGGGCTTTGCGCACTTTCAGCGAGCTGCTCGCGCCGCTGAAGGTGCCGACTTTCTTGAAAGAGGCGTCATAAAGGGTGGCGGTCACCTTCCCGGCGGCCTTCACGTCGAGGCTCACCACAGCGTCGCGGTACGAATTGACGAGCCCGGTGCGCACGTAGAAGTCCTCGATGCGCTCCTTGGGCAGGGCGACGAGCGACACGTCGCGGTAGATTCCGCTGAATCGGAACATATCCTGGTCCTCGAGGTACGAGCCGTCGCACCAGCGGTACACCTCGACCTCCAGAAGGTTGTCGCCTTCCTTGATATAAGGAGTTATGACGAATTCGGAGGGGAGTTTCGAATCCTCGGCATAGCCCACTTTCTCGCCGTTCACGGTCACGAAATACGCTGAATACACGCCGTCGAAGCGCAGCACGGTCTCGCGGCCGGCCCACTCTGCGGGGACTGTGAACGTGGTGCGGTAGTTCGACACGGGATTGTAGTCAGTGGTGCCGTACACGAAATCCTTGATGACAGGGGGTTCGGGCTTGTAGGGATAGCGCACGTTGGTGTAGCCGGGAGAGCCGAATCCTCGCATCTCCACGCAGCTGGGCACGTCTATCTTTGACCATATGCACGACCTGCGGGCGGGGTCCCCGCTCCAGGATATCTCCCATTCGCCGTTAAGGCTTTTGACATAGGGAGTTGCGGGCTCGAGCGCATCGGTAAGGGCATCCTGCACCGATGCAAGCGGCATCGCATATGCGCGTGCGGGCTCGCGGCCGATGCTGTTGACCTGAGGGTCGGTGATTTCGGAGGGCACGTCGGCGGCCCGTGCGGCGGTGACCGCAAGGACTGCCGCGGCAGGGCAGAGAATCTGTCGTTTCATGTTATGAGGATATTTTGTCAAAGATAATGCTTTTTGCGGAGAATTCCCGTTCACCTGTCCAGCTGCCTGACAGGCTCGTACTTCGGGACAAGCAGCTTCATCACCACCCAGGCGAGCACGTATGCTATGCCGCAGTAGCAGAATATGATGAAGTAGCCCGCGCTCTTCCCTTCGAAACCCAGGAACTGGAACGCCCCGCCCGCGTTTTCGGCAAAAGCGAAGAGGTTGCCGGCTATTTTCTGCAGAGCCATCGTGCCTATGCCTCCGATGAAGGAGCACAGCCCCGTCATTGTGGCGATGGTGCTCTTGGGGAAGAGGTCGCCGACCAGCGAGTACATATTGGCGCTCCACGCCTGATGCCCGGCGCAGGCGAGACCTATCATTATGGCCGGCCACCAGGGGCTGTCGAACCTCACGCCCAGAGGCTGGGCCAGCAGGGCGCACATGGGCAGGAAGGCGAATATGAGCATCGAGCGCATCCGGCTGTCGAAGGGATGCATACCCTTCTTTTCCACGAAACGCTTGGGCAGATAGCCTCCGAAGATGGACAATACCGAGCTGATTGTGTACAGCGCCACCAGCAGCAGCTGGCCGCGCGGAGTGGTCGCCTTGGCCCCGAATTCGTTGTCAAAGTATGACGGCGCCCAGAAGAGGAAGAACCACCACACTCCGTCCGAGAGGAGCTTGCCCAGGATGACGGCCCAGGCCTGCCTGTGCTTGATGCATTCCAGGATGGGCATGCTCTTTTCGGCAGCGGCCGCTTTGCGCTCTGCGGCCTCTTCGGCGTCGTCCTGGTGCATATAGGCAAGTTCGGCTTCATTAACCCGCCTGCTCTTTTCCGGCTTGTCGTACATAAATGCCCAGAAGAAGACCCACACGAAGCCCAGGCCGCCGATTATTATGAATGCCATCTCCCATCCGAGGGCTTTGGCGAGCGGCGGGATGCAGAGGGGGGCGCACATCGCGCCGACGGAGGCGCCGGCGTTGAATATGGATGTCGCGAACGCGCGGTCCTTGCGGGGGAAATATTCGGCCGTCACCTTGATGGCGGCGGGGAAGTTGCCCGACTCGCCGAGGGCCAGGATGCCGCGGCACAGCAGGAACAGATAGACCGAGGTGGTGGACAGGGCGAGGGCCAGCATCCCGCTCACCCTTATGGCCGCCCAGCCGCACAGGGCGTGGGCGCAGGCGCCGAGCGACCACACGCAGATGGAGATTATGTAGCCCTTCCTGGTGCCCATCCAGTCGATGAACTTGCCCGCGAAGAGGCAGCAGAAGGCATAGAAGATGGAGAAGAAACTGGTCACCGTGCCGTACTCGGCGTCGGTCCATCCGAACTGAGGCTTGATGAACTCTTCGTACGTCAGGGACAGCACCTGTCTGTCCATATAGTTGATGGTGGTGGCGAAGAACAGCAGGGAGCATATCCACCACCGCCAGTTGGTCATCAGTTTAGCGTTTGTATTTGTACTCATATCTTCCTTTTGTAGCAATTGCTGTTTTTGCATATTTCGCAGTGGTATGGCTGCCTTTTGAGATGCTCGCCGAATGCGCAGAACCCGCTCACGCTCTTTTCCGGATGCATCAGCGAGGAGTCGCTCAGGGCGATGCCGCAGGGCAGGGGAGGGAAGAGCCTGAAGAATTGCCGCTGCTCCCGGATGTCCCAGCCGCAGTAGCCGGGGCTGTACGAGAGCGATCCTTCGCGTCCCAGGCTCTGCTCAAGACGGCTCACGGCCAGCTCGGCCAGCACGGTGCCTATGGCGTCGGCCGCAAAGTCGGCCACTATGTCGCCGCGGGAGTTGACACGTGCGAGGGCTTCAGTGAATTCCGCTCCGGCGGTGGCCACGAACACGCAGGCGTCAGTCATCCCGTCCAGGTACGAACAGATGATGCCGCCGGGCTTGAATTCGAGGCCGTCCAGGGTCATTGTGGCGGGGGATGTCTTTTCAGCGCTCACCCGGCGGTACATATATCTCATCCTGGCGGCGGGGACCAGCTCGGCCGAGAGCTCGTCCACCAGATCGCGGATGTTCCGCTCCGGGACGGCGTCCCTGTAGCCCATTGCGAACCAGACGTCCGCTCGGACCAGATCTTCGGGGCGTATGCTGAAACAGACCTCCTGAGCTTTCATCAGCTGACCAGGCTCTTTGCGAGGGCGACGGCTTCGTTGGCGTTGGAACTGTAGCCGTCGGCGCCGATGGATTCGGCGTATGCAGCGTTCAGGGGCGCTCCGCCGACCATTATCTTGACGTCAAGGCCGCTCTCCCGGACCGCTTCCACGATGTCCTTCATATAGTTCATCGTGGTGGTAAGAAGGGCCGAGAGACAGATTATGTCGGCGCCGTTCTCCCTGGCGGCTTCGATGAATTTCTCTTTGGAAACGTCGGTGCCGAGGTTTATCACCTTGAAGCCGCGTCCCTCGAGCATCGAGGCCACGAGATTCTTGCCTATGTCGTGAAGGTCACCCTTGACCGTGCCTATGACCACTGTGCCGAGGGTCGTGGTATTCTCCTGGAGCATCAGGGGCTTGAGCACCTCGAGTGCGCCCTTCATCGCGCGGGCGCTCAGCAGCAGGTGGGGCACGAAGGCGCGGCCCTGCTCGAATTCCCTGCCTATGGCCTCCATTGCCGGGACCATATTGTCATCAATTATGCTCTGTGCGCTGCCGCCGAGGTCGATCTCCGCCTGCGCTGCGGTCTTGGCAAGGGCCAGGTTGCCCTTGAAAATCGCGTCGTATAATTCGCTCATAATCTGATTTCTTTAAGTGTTTCCATCAGCGCCACCACGTTCTGGACGGGGACGTTGGCCTGGATGTTATGTATTGAATTGAAAACGAATCCGCCGTCGCGGCCGAAGATTTCGCAGAGCTCCGTCACCTCGCGCCTTATCTGGTCGGGAGTGCCGAACGGGAGCGTGGTCTGGGTGTTGACGCCGCCTCCCCAGAAGGTGATGCGGTCGCCGAATTCGGCCTTCAGCCTCCGGGGGTCCATATCCGCCGCCGCTATCTGCACGGGATTGATGATGTCGAACCCGGAGTCGATGAAGCTTTCCATCAGGGGATAGACCGCGCCGCAGGAGTGCTTGAAGGTCTTCCAGGTGGTGTGGGTGTGGATCCAGTCGTTCATCCTCTGATAGTAGGGCATATAGAGCTCGCGGTAGGTCTCGACCGAGCAGAACTGGCTTATCTGGGTGCCGAAGTCGGTGCCGCAGATGTGCACGACGTCCACGTCGTTGCCCACGGCGGCGAAGATTTTCTCCATATTCTCGACGGCGAGGGCCGACTGGCGGTCGAACATCTCGTGGATGTAATCCTGGCGGATGACCGTGGACATATACCATTCGGCCACGCTGCGTATGCCCTTGGGATGCTTGAGTGCGGGTGTGATGATGCGCGCCACGTCGCCGAGGGCCATTCCGCCGAAGCTTGCGACCACGGCCCTGCCTTTGCTCTTTGCCTTGTCCACGCAGTCTTTCCAGTACTGCACTCCCTGCTCGGAGATGGGGCTGAATTCTTCGAGATTGTCCTCGACGTTGAGTTTCTCGTCGTCTATCTCGCCTTCCTGCCGCTCGATGCAGTCGAAGAAGTAGCAGCTCTCGGGCATCTTGACCGAGGGGGGCAGGGAAGTGTCGCCCTGAGGATAGCCGTACAGGGCTCCGTCCTTCTCGCTGAGGGTGTCGGCGAGGGTGGCCGGGAACTGGATGGTCTGGCCCCAGGGCATCTTGTAGGGCTTCCAGTCCACGTTGGCGAGGCCGAGATTGTTCTCTTTCGAGAAACATCCGACTGTGTCTATGCCCAGGGCCTCGGCGAGGTCGTCCTCCATAAGGCCGAGCATCTGGCCCGGTTCGTACACATAGACCGGATGGTCGTCCAGCCCGTAATGTCTGCGCAGGGCTTCCATCACCTTGCAGTGCATGCCGGTGACGTTGGTGGAGCCGAAGTCCAGCGCGATCTTGTCAGCGTTCCTGTGCTCGAGGACCGCCCTGATGCGTTCTTTTCCTGTCATTGTGATATGTGGTTGTCTATTTCTTTCTTGATGGCCGCAAGATACACGGGGTCGGTGCCGCAGCAGCCGCCCACGTAGGTCGCGTATTCGAATGCGGGGACAATCGCCGCCGCGAAAGATTCAGGGGTGCAGGGGTTGGAAGTCTGTCCGTCGCCGGACAGGATCGGGAGCCCCGCGTTCGGCTTGAAGATGAGGGGAAGGTCCGTGCAGGCGGCGAAGTCCTTGAGGATGGGCAGGGCCTTGTCGGGCCCGAGCGAGCAGTTGACTCCGACGGCGGTGACCCCGAGGGGCCCGAGCGCCGTGACCATATCGGCCGGGCTGTTGCCCATTATCGTCCTGCCGAACTCGGTGAATGACATCGTGGCGAACACGGGCGCTCCGTACTTCACCGCCTCTTCTGCCGCGATCGCCAGCATATCCAGGTCCATGAACGTCATCAGGAAGATCATGTCGGCGCCCTCTCTCATCCCGGCCTCGAGGACTTCCGCGTAGATGGAACGGCACTCCTCGCGGGAGAGTTCGCCCCAGGGCTCGAGCATCGCGCTCAGCGGACCGAAATCCAGGGCGACCTTGACACCGTCGAAGCCTTCCTGTTTCATCTGGTCGCGTGCTTCCAGGGCGATTCTCACAGACTTTGAGACCACCTCCAGCACGTCCATATCGGAACTTGCCTGAACGGCCGGCCTGTTGGCTCCGAAAGAATTCGAACAGATTATCCTGGCGCCGGCGCGGATGAAGTCCTTCTGGAGTTCCAGCACCGTGCCGGGACGGGCGAGATTGTATGTCCAGACAGGATTCCTGTCATCAGACCGGGCCCAGAGGCTGGTGCCCGTGGCGCCGTCGAGCAGTGTTATTTTTTTCATCTTGTAAAGATAATCATTATATTTGTGAATATGAACACGTCAAAATTTTTATTCGCATTTGCGGCCGCCTCGCTGCTGCTTTGCTCCTGCTCCGTTCCTGCAGAGGAGGACAATTATCCTGAAGTGAAAATTGCCTGCATCGGCGACAGCATCACCTGGGGCGCCGGCCTCGAGGACCGCTTCTCGCAGAGTTATCCGGTTGTCCTGGGCAATCTGCTGGGTGAAGGGTATGTGGTCCGCGGATTCGGGTTCAATTCACGCGTTGCATCGTTGCAGGGGGATTATCCTTATTTCGAAGCCGCCAAATATGATACGCTGAAGATGTGGCTGCCCGACGTGGTTACCATAATGCTCGGCACAAACGACAGCAAGATACATAATTGGGATGCCGAAGCATATCACGAGGGCCTCAGAACCATAATCGACGATCTGAGGAAGGTCCCCTCGCACCCTCGCATAATTCTTATGACCCCCACTCCTTCAGGGGACAATCCGTATACAATCCGCGACAGCGTCATCCGTGACGGAGTCATCCCGGAGATGCACCGCGTGGCCGCCCGCCGCTGGCTGGACGTCATTGACCTCTATACGCCTATGGAGGAGCACCGCGACCTCTTCCCGGACAACGTGCATCCCGGTGCCGAAGGATCTGCGCTTATTGCCTCCCTTGTGCGTGATGCCCTCGTCCGGATGGACGTGAAGCCGGGGCCCCGCGTGATGTTTGTCGGCGACAGCATTACGGACGGAGCCTGGGGACTGAAGGACAGCAGGCCGGCTTCCGAGAGGAGCAATTACGACCTCAATCACCTCTACGGACACGGCTATGCAGCCTGTGCAATAGGACGTATGATGCTTGACAAACCGGAACTCGGCATCCACTGCTACAACCGCGGCTGGGGCGGCAACTCGCTTAAGGATATCCGTGCGAGGTGGGAGGACGAAGTGCTCAGCGTGAGGCCTTCCCTGATTTCTCTGTTAGTGGGTGTGAACGATGTTTCCGCAGGAAGCGGCACCGTCGATACCCGGGCGTGGGAGGCTTCGTACAGGGAACTCATCGACAGTACCCTCGAAGCTCTGCCGGGGGTGAAATTCGTGCTCTGCACTCCTTTCGTGAGGAATGCATCCGGATTCTATCCTGACAGACCGGATGCGCCGGTGGACGAACTCGCGGTGATTGTAAGAAGAATCGCGGCCGACTATGACATACCTTGCGTTGATTTCGCCTCGGTAATGTATTCGCTGTGCGATTCGGGCGGAACTCCCGACAGACATTACTGGTTGTGGGACGGGATACATCCCACTTATGCCTCTCACGTGCGTCTTGCCGAGGAGTGGATCAAAGTCGTATATGAAAACAAACTCATATAGAAAACCGGCGTCAGAAAATCTCTTTATGCCCGGTCAGCAACTTGCCGATGATGCGGATGCGCGCTGTGGGTTTTAGGCCCAGATGGCGCTGGAGCTTGGGGATGAACCAGACGGCGAGCGGAGCCTTGAGCATTATGCCGGTGAGCTGTATGAGTTCGGCCCGGTGAAGGAGAGTCTCGTATTCCTCGAGCTCCGCGGGGCTGTAGTATTCTGCGACGAACGTATTGTAGAAGGCCTCCACCTGCTTTGCGCTGATGTGGAAAATGTGCTTGCAGATTACCGGCAGGTAAGTGTACGTGAAGTGGAACTGGGCGATGTCCACGATGGGGTTGCCGTAGGCCAGGCGGCCCAGGTCGATCCAGTACTGCCTGTCTCCGGTCGTGATCAGGTTGCCCAGGTGCAGGTCGCCGTGAAGCAGGGTACAGGTCTCGGGAATTTGCCGGATCTCATCGATTATGCCTTGCAGCGTTTCCGGCTTGAGGTACTTGATTTTCCGAAGGTTCTCTATATTGCCCTCCATCCGGCTCTTCACCTTGGCGGTGTCCGCCTTGATGGAATGGAGCCTTTTGGTATGCTGCGCGAACAGATGCGCCATTTCTTCAAGCCGGGCCGGATCATCCGCAATCACGCGGCAGAGCGACTTCTTGCCCTTGATAAGCTCGCCGGTGTAGCCGTAATGTGTGCCGTCGGTCACGAAATCGTAGACCTTCGGCGTTGACAGCCCCACTTCCATCGCATACTTTGACAGCTCGTACTCCTCGAGCATATCCTCCTTTTTGTCGGCGAACTTACTGAGTTTGAGCATCATTGTCGGGTCGGCGTTGTTCCTGTACACCTTCCCGAGCCCCCCTTCCCCTATCTGGGTCCAGTCTGTAAGATCAATCTGTTTCATATCACGAATTCACTCCATTGCATTCCAACAAAGACCTTCTGCAGCTGCGCGGACTGGTGAGGGGTACAAATTGTACCCCACACGGCCCCAAGTTCCGGATCACGCTGCCTGAGCCGCGGCGAAGCCTTGGCAGCAGCCGTCAGCGAGTCAAGCAATGCAGAGTCTATGGTCATAGGGCCTTATTCTTAAAATTTAATCCTTATAATTTAACGCATCACACCGCCGCGAAGCAGACCGCTCGCGACATAGCAATTTGTAATTTTCTTGATCTCAGCAATAATTACACTCTTCTTATATGTAAATCAATCGCCTCCGGATGCTTCCGACAGAACTCCGGAGCATCGGCAACTACCAGCGCAAGATACCCTCCGCCACCGGCTCCCGAAAACTTCCAGGCCAGAACGCCTTCCTCGGCAGACCACTTATCAATCTCGGGCTGCAGGGAAATTCGTACACTACGCGAGTCACTCGCGTCTGTACGAATCGTGGGCGAGACCATACCGGGGAACATCGCAATCTGAGCCTCGAAAGAATCCCGAAAAGCAGCGGCGAATGCCTCAAGATTCTTGGAAAGAATCGCGGTCCAGCACCTGTCCGCAGCAGAGGCAAGAGCCTTAACCTTCTCCGGAGTAATATCCTTCCCCTCAATGACAGAACATCCCGGCCTGCGAGGTTCCAGAGGTATCATACACAGATGCTGCTCCAACCACCACAAGACCGAAGCCTCCGAGCAAGTCTCAATCCGCTCCGGCCAGAAATGACCTTCATAGTAATGCCTGCACAATCCGGGGACACAAATGCCTATAGAGTCTTGTGCTCCGCTGATATGCCCGCCTTCCCGCTCAGGATGATTCTCAAAACAGAAAACGAGTCGTGCAAGCATCTCCGGGTCCATCTTCGGGAACAGTACAGGCCAAATACGCTTAATCTGATTTCGTGTAGAAGTCGAAAGACCGCATCTGTCTCGAATCTCAAAGGTCGGCTCAAGCGAGATGGTCAATGCCCATCCGGGACAATACTGCGACACATAAGGCTGGTCAATCCAAGTTCCAGCCAGGTCAAGACGTGTCGGAATGTTGCACACCCGCGGGTCACTCGCGTTCTGAGAGGCTGCGCTTCCCTCTGCAAGAGCCTTTTTCAAGCCCGAAGAAGAACGGGCCGCCAGACCCTCTGCCGGTTTTCTTTCCAGCACCACATACTCCATACCCCGCTCCTCACAGAGTTTCCGCTTGTCGTCATTTCCACCTTCTGCGTTCACAAGCAGGATATCGGGCTTTACGATATCCAGCGTAGGCAGGAAATCCATCACACCGCTTCCAGCATTTATATAAGCGTCTTTTACATATCTCACTGCTTTTACCATAAACAGCCGCTCCTGCTCCGGATATAATGTCCTGTGGCCTTTATAGGCTTCAATTGTAGCATCGCTGCCTATGCCGACATAGAGGTCGCCATACTCAGCAGCTTCTTTGAAAAATTCGATGTGACCGCTGTGAAGCAGGTCATAACATCCCGAAACGAAAACTTTCTTAGGCATTTATAAATTTTTTGGTTATTCAATCAATCATAAGTGAGAATATCCTCCTCCCCGAGGGGCTCATAGGGTCCGTCCTTGCACTCGAGGATGACGGTGGGCTCGAGGACGTTCACGGTGTGCCACTGGCCCACGGGGATGCTCAGGCCCTGCAGCGGACCTGCCGCCTCCAGACGGAAACGCTCCGTCTCCCGCACAACCCTTCGGCGTCTCGCATCCGCGCAGCGCGAATCGCCGTCCACCACCGCCTCGGCCCCCGGCTCGTAGAAAATCTCCTCCAGACACCCCCGCAGCACCACCACCGTCTCCGTCGTCCTGCGATGCCTGTGGATCGGCAGCACCGTCCCCGGCAGCAGCGCGTTAAGC
>R04__coassemble_745_pt1 | contig 11277 bp, 9 predicted proteins | sample R04__metabat2_low_PE_037 | metagenome-assembled genome bin R04
AGTGGGTGCACCTGCGCAAGTCCAACACCGAGCCCATCATCCGCATCTACAGCGAAGCCCCCACCGAGGCGCGTGCGCAGGCGCTGGCCGAAGAGGTCATCGCCCTCGCGCGCAAAATCATAGGAGAATAGCAGATGTTCAGTTTCCGCACCACCCCGATCGAGGACCAGCTGGACAAGGCGCTTGTGGACGGCCGCGTGGGCGTTTTCTGCACCCAGAACTGCTGGGACCCCTTCAAGGCCCGCTACGTGTGGGACATTTTCCGCGAGCGCGGCACGCTTGAGCGCGTTTTCACACCCAGGGACTCGGAACTGACGCCCGGCACCAATCACATCGAGTGGACTTCGGAAGATATCGAGGGCCTGAGCGCCGTCGTCATCGAAATCCAGGATGTCGGCGCCCGCTACTTCAACTACACGCGCGACGTGATGCAGCTGCTGAGTATGCGCGCACGCAGTTTTGAGGGCCCTTCGATTTACGTGATAGACCATATAAATCCCGCAGGGAGGACCGTGGAAGGCACGATTCCCGCTGTCGACTCCGACATCTGGACCCCGAAGGTAGCGCACCGCCACGGCCTCACGCTTGGCGAACTCTGCTGCCTGTACTGCGACGAGATCGGGGCGAAATTCCCCCTCCACATAATCTCCGCCCGCTGTTCGGACGTAGGCAAGGACCTGCTGCCCTGGACCATAGCCCCGGCATCGGACATCCCCGGGATGTTCACCTGCGAAATGTACTCCGGCGGCGGCCTGTGGAACAACACCAACGTCACGCCCGGCATCGGCACCACGCGCCCCTACGAATATATAGGCGCGCCTTTCATCAAGAGCGGCGACGTCCGCTTCCTGCCCTCGCCCGCAGGCGTGATGATGCGCCCCTGCTCTTTCACGCCGTCTGCGGGCCGTTATCAGGGCGAACGCTGCTCCGGCTACCAGATAATGCTCCAGCCGGGCGCGCAGTACCATTCGCTGCTGCACACCCTGCAGCTGATGAGGTTCCTGGCCGACCGCTACAGCGCCTTCGAGATGTACGACAGCCTCTTTGTCAAGGTGGCCGATCCCGTGATCGAGGAATATCTCAGGGGGAACCTGAGTTTCGACGTAATCCAGGAGCACGTCAAGGCCGAGGAGCAGAAATGGATACGCAAGGCCAAGCGCTACACCCTTTACGAAGACGCCCCCTACAGGATAAAATAAAGTCACTTTCCGATGTGTGACGAATGATTTCAGATTTGCTGTTCGTCACACAAATCCGCCCCTTTCGTCACAAAAAGGGCGGATTTATAACATTCAGAAGGCTGTGACGGACAAAGTTTTGCCGGAGCTCGCGTGAGGGCTAAATTTGCTTCCGACTAAAACGGAATGCTATGACAATACCCGCAACAACCCGGCTGGACAACGCAGCCCTCATATATCCCCCCTGCAAGACTGACAGGTATTCCTCCCTCTTCAGGATCAGCGTCACGCTGACATCGCCCGTCGCTCCTGCTCTGCTCCAGACTTCACTTGATACGGTGCTCGGACGATTCCCCGGTTTCTCGTACACGATCGCGCGCAACTTCTTCTGGTGGTACCTCCGCCGCATCGAGGGCTCGCCCCGCGTCTGCCCTACCCGGCCTCTGCCCACTTTTGATTACGAAAAGAACGGCGGATTCCTTTTCAGGGTCAGCTATGAGGACCGCCGCATCGACCTGGACGTGTTCCACGCCCTGACAGACGGCACGGGCGCGATGACCTTCCTTATGAGCCTTGCGGCCGAGTACGTGCGCGAGGCCTGCGGCGGGAACCCCGGATCCGGAAAATGGGTGCTGAACCCCGACGAAGAACCCTGCGCGGCCGAATTCGAAGACAGCTTCGACCACTTCTCGGGCCGCAAAGGTTCGCTTGAGAAGCTGGACAAGGCCTACCACATCGACGGTACCGTCGAGTCTTGGGACGTCCTGAACCGCGTCAGGCTGACAATGTCGGCTTCGAAAGTCAGGGCTGTCGCCCAGTCCAAGAACTGCACCGTGACCGAGCTGCTCACTTCCGCAATGCTTTCCGCGCTTCAGGAGGTGCGCTCGGCCGAGCCCTTCGACGTCAGTCCCTTCATCAGAATCGACGTCCCCGTCAACCTCAGACCCATATTCGGCCGCAAGACGCTGCGCAATTTCTCGTCCTATGTCAACCTTGGCATAGACGTGCGCAACGGAAACCTCGGCCTGGACGAGATCATCAACATAATCAAGCCCCAGAAAAGCCTCTATACCCAACCGCGCGAACTGACCGGCAAAGTGGCAGCCAACGTCGCGCTGGAGGACAACAAAGCCATCGCCGCGCTCCCCCTCTTCATCAAGAAGCCGGTAATGAGCTTCATATACAGGCGCAAGGGCGACAGGTTCTGTACAAACACTTTCTCGAATCTGGGGCGGATTGCGTTGCCGGAGGGGCTCGCCCCGCACGTGCGCAGCCTTGACTTCATCCTGGGCAGGCCGCTCGGCAAGTCAGGATCGGCCGCCTGCGTCACCTACGGCGACACGCTCGTGCTGAACGTCACGCGCAAGATACGCGAAGATGATTTCGAGCGGGCGCTGCTGCGAAGGCTTCTCTGCCTGGGCATCAGGCCCGCGATCAGGCGCGAGCGCGCCTCGCTTGAAGGCACTTCGGTCGAAGATATAATGGTGCTGCCTTAGAGGCTGTCGGCATCGTCGAGCACCGGGAATCTGCGGCGGAAGTCCTCGAGCGCGCCGAGGTCGATTTCCCCTGTTGCAAAGCATTCTGTCGAGTCCGGGCAGGACGCGAGCGTCACCCCGTACGGATCGATCAGAGCCGTGCCGCCGTTGTAATTGCACGCGGGGTCGGCCCCGCAGCGGTTTACGGCGAGCATATAGCACTGGTTCTCGATGGCCCTGGCCCTGCAGAGGATGTCCCAGGCGCCGCGGCGCACGTCCGGCCACGAGGCAACGCATATTATGGCGTCATAGTCCCTCCTGCTGCGTATCCACACCGGGAAACGAAGGTCGTAGCAGACCAGAAGCAGGAAGCGCAAGCCGCCGTATTCGACGACCACCCTGCGGTCGCCGGCGGTAAATGTCCTGTGCTCGCCGCCGTAGGTGAAGAGGTGCTTCTTGTCGTAGGTGGTCACTCCACCGTCGGGCGTGACGAAATGCAGACGGTTGAAGTAGCGCCCGTCTTCGTGGACGGCAATGCTGCCGGCGATGGCGAGATTTCTTTTTGCGGCTGTTTCCTTCATCCACTGCAGGGACTCGCAGGGGCTTTCTTCCGCTATGCCTTCAGGCCGGGTTGCAAACCCTGTCGAGAACATTTCGGGCAGCACCGCGAGTCCGACGTCGCCGGGCAGCGAGTCAAGGAGCTCGTCCAGACGCGCCCTGTTTGTCTCGGGATCGGCCCAGACTATATTCTGTTGCAGCAGCGCGGTTTTCATTTCGTCAGATTATCTTTGAGGAATCCTACGACCATACCCACAAGTGCGGATTTGTCATTGTTCAGCATATGCCCTTCACCCTCGAGGAGGTGCAGCTCACTGTCGGGATACTCGTTGTGATAGCGCTCGCTGTAGCTCACGGGGACGATTGTGTCCTGTGTTCCGTGGATCAGGCACACGCGGCCCGTGTACTTGGCGGAAGTCTCGTATATGGGCAGCTGCTGGGCTTCGAGTATGAAGTCGCGTCCGAGTTTGTGGAAAAAGACATTGACCGATTCGGGAGGGTCGGTCGGGTCATATTTCGCGTTCATGCAGCGTCCGGCAAGCGCGTCATCCTTGAGCACGGCCGCAGGAGCGAGCTGGACAATGCACGCGGGGCGGCCGGGCTGACCTTCCAGTTCTCCCGCCAGCATACCCGCGATGACACCGCCCTGCGAATGGCCCACAAAGGCTATTTCGGTGACAAAAGGCAAACTGAGCGCGTATTCGACGATTGCTTTTGCGTCGGCGATTTCGCCGGACACGGTCATCTTCTTGAACTTGCCCGCGCTCTTGCCGTGAGCGTCAAAGTCAAAGCGTATCGAGGCAATCCCCTCTTTCGCAAGCGAATCCGCTATGGACGGGATGGGATACAGGTCCTTCCTGGACATAAAGCCGTGCATCAGTATCGCGAGGGGACATTTGTCCTTTTCGGTGTCGAATTCCTTGGGCAGTGTCAGGACCATGGAGAGCTGCCCCTGAGGGCCGTATACCTCGGGAGCAGGCCTGGCAGAGAGAAATGAGAAAAGAGCCATAAGAGTCAGAAGTGTCATAAAATATCGGCAGATTACTTCGAGCCTACTTCATTGCGGAGACGCAGTCAAGCACCTGGGAACAGATTGCCTTCATTCCCGCCGAGTTCGGATGGCCGTGGCCTTTGCCTATGTCGTGAAGCATCACGCAGGTCACGCCGTAATGGCGGCAGGCTTCCGCCTGGCCTTCTGTAATCTCGGGGCTCAAGTCCGAATTGACAATGTTGACGACCTTTGTCCCGGGGGCTTCGGTCTTGATCCGGTCGAGCATACGGCAGAATGCGGGAAGGAAACATTTGAGGTCCCCTTCGCTCCAATCCGAATACTTGAGCGAGCCCACAGGTGATTTGGCCCAGCTGTCGTTGGTGCCGCCGAAGATGAACAGAATGTCAGGCTGAAGCTCTATGCATTCAGAGACCCTGGTGACGAAGGAAGATTCCGTGGCGTCCGCGCCGTGGTAGCCGGTGTTGCAGACGGTGGATCCGCTGTAGCTGGAGTTGAGCACAAGGTCCACTCCGAGCGAGTCGCAGAGCTGGCACCACCAGGTCTGCCGGACCTCGCACACGTCGTTGTCCTCTTTGGGGGAAGTGAAGTACCAGCACTTGTATCCTTCCGGAATCTGCTTTGCGAAAGTCGAATACGAATCGCCGAGCACCACTGCGGTCGGTTTCGGCTCTGCCGGAGCGGCAAGCACCGCCTTGACGGGCCTCTCGAGCTTCTTCTTGAGCCTGACCTCGAGTTCGGAGCGGACATCCTCCACGGATGACGCCAGGCTCAGCCTGTAGGTTCCCGCAGGCGAGATCCAACTGTGGCTGTCTTCGTGGAAGGAAGCCAGGTCGGCCCACTTGACCCGGAGCCGCACTTCCTCGCTGCAGCCGGGCTCCAGCAGCGAAGTCTTGGCGTAGGCGCGCAGTTCCCTGAGCGGGGTGTCGAAGCCTTCCGTCTTGGGGGCGGTGGAATAGAGCTGGACGACATCCTTGCCGGGTACCGGACCGGTGTTGGCGACGGTGACGGCCAGATTGACGCCCTCGGAGTCACGGGAGATGATACGCGCATCAGACCACTCGAAGGTGGTGTACGACAGGCCGTGGCCGAAAGGCCAGACGACATCCTTGCCGTAGGTGTTGAACCAGCGGTAGCCCACCCAAATGCCTTCCTCGTAGAGAGTATACCCCAGATTGCGGGTATGCCTGGTGGAAGCGGGGGCATAGGGCTTGACGTCCTCCCAGCTGAACTCGTAGTGCGTCGGGAAATTGGCGGACGACGGGTAATCCTCGTATGAGGGCGCCCAGGTGGAAGGAAGCTTGCCGGAAGGATTGACGTCGCCCTTGAGCACGTCCGCGACAGCCCTGCCGCCTTCCTGCCCGGGCTGCCAGGCAAGCACTATCGCGTCCGCCTTGTCCTTGAACGGGCGCACGTCTATCTGGGAGCCCATATTGAGCACGACGATGACTTTCTTGCCTTTGGCGTGGAAGGCCTCGCAGACGGCATCGATGAGGGACTGCTCGTCGTCGGTGAGCAGGAAGTCGCCCTGGACAAAGTCCCTGTCGAGGCTCTCACCTGCATTGCGCGACAGCGTGATCACGGCCGCGTCGCAGTCCCCCGCCCTGAGGTCGAGAAACCAGGAATTGGGCCGGGCCTCGGCGGGGCGCTTGAATCCGAAGAACCAGTTGCGCCAGGTGTTGGTGTTGGTCTCGCGCAGCTGCACCTGCTCGGCGGCCAGATAGCGCCTGTAATATTCATCGACTGTAGGGTGCACGTTTATGCCGGCCGCTTCCAGTCCGTCCATCAAGGTGACGACGTACGGCTTGTTGACGTCGGCCGAGCCGGTGCCGTTGGCGTACCATATATAAGAACCGACGCCGAACACGGCCACCGGGCCGCCACCGGCGAGAGGGAGCGCGCCGCCCTCGTTCTTGAGAAGCACTATACCTTCGCGGGCGGCCTCCAGGGCGACCTCGGCATCAGCCTTCAGGTCGGGCGCATATGTCGGCTCCAGGCCGGCGTGGCTTGGGGTGCGCAGGATGTAGCGGAGAACGTTGCGCACGTTGCGGTCGACGTCCGACATCGCGATGCCGCCGTCCTTGACCCCTTTTATTATGTCTTCGACCTGGCGGGGATTTCCGCCCATGAAGAGGTCATTGCCGGCGTGCAGGCAGGCCCCGGTATTCTCGGGGTCGAACCAGTCGGTCATCACGACGCCGTCCCATCCCCATTCGTCGCGGAGCACTCCGGTCAGCAGGGGTTCGCTCGCGGCCGTGCGCGTGCCGTTGACCCAGTTGAGCGAACTCATCACCGCCACCGGGTCGCCCTCGCAAACCGCTATCTCGAAATTCCTCAGATATATCTCTCTCAGAGCGCGTTCGCTGACGCGGGCGTCGTTGGCCACACGCGCAGTCTGCTGGCTGTTGGCGGCAAAGTGCTTGATCGTGGCGCCGACGCCTTTGGACTGCATCCCGGAGACCATCCGGGCGGCAGTGTGTCCGGCCAGGTAAGGATCCTCGGAGTAATACTCGAAGTTCCTGCCGCACAAGGGGTTGCGCTGTATGTTCAGAGACGGGGCGAGCAGCAGGTCGCAGCCGTAGGCGTTCATCTCGTCGCCGATGCACGCGCCCACGCGGCTGACGATTTCGTCGTTCCAGGTGGCTGCCAGCAGGCAGGCTGAAGGGAATCCCGTGCAGTAGTAGCGCTCGTCGGGGAAGCCCTTGCGGAGCGTGTCCATCCTCAGGCCGGTGGGCCCGTCGTTCATAGTTGTCATCCCTATCCCGAGCCGCTCGACGCCGTGGGTCCTGCCGGCGGACGAGATTATGTTGGAGGGTCCCCCCTCCTCCCATACGCCCACCAGGAGCGACGCTTTCTCTTCGAGGGTGAGCGAGGCGACGATGCGGTCGATTTTTCTGTCAAGTGCGCCGTCCTTCGCCAGCGCCTGCGCGCCCATCAGGACGAGGACAGAAATGATTGCAAATATTCTTTTCATTGATATTTCAGGCTTTCAAAAGAAATATGGGATCAGAGTTCTATGGTCTTGGAGTAGCAGCGGGCCCTCTTGTCGAGGGAGTGCGGGAACTTGCCGGAAAGGTTCTGGACGCTGTTGTTGACCTCCAGCTCCCTCGTGGTCTCGAGATACTTGATGCCGATTTTGGCCACGCGGGGGTAGACCTTGTCGAAAAACATCGCTATGAGCCCCTTGCCCTTGTATCTGGGTTCGATACCGATCAGAAGGGTGTCGGCAGTGTCGTTGTGGCGCAGGGCCTTCAGGATATGCACCCAGCCCAGCGGGAAGATGCGGCCGCGGGCCTTCTGCAGGGCCTTGGAAAGTGACGGGAGCCATATCATGAACGCCACCACCGTATCCTGCTCGTCAAGGATAACGGACAGCAGTCCGGGGTCCGCCTGCGAGATGAACTGGTTGCGCAGGTCGTCCAGCTGGCCGGGAGTCAGCTCGGTGTAGCCGTAGATGTCGGCATAGGCGTGGTTCATAACCTGGAATATGCCGTCGGAATAGTGGAGCATATCCTTGTGCGTGGTGACCGAGGCCTGGTGCAGTCCGGTCCTTTGGGCCACGATCCCGGCCATCCGGTGGTTCTTCTCGTTGTCGAAACCGGAGATGTCCACCCTGTATTCCACCCAGTCCATATGCTTGGAGAATCCCAGAGAGGTCATCATCGGATCGTAGTAGGGGTCGTTGTATTTGCCGTAGGCGGTCGGATATTTGTCGAATCCTTCCACCAGCACTCCGGCCACGTCGAACTCCAGGAAGCCCTCGGGGCCTATTATTGTCCTGAGCGAATGTTCGCGCGCGAAGTCCTCGACGGCGCCCGTCAGGGCCCTGAGAACTTCGATGTCTTCGATGAAATCCAGCCAGCCGAAGCGGCATATCGGCTCGTCCACCTTGGCATTGTAGGCGTGGTTCACTATGGCAGCCACCCTGCCGACCACCTTGCCGGAATCGTCGAGGGCCAGGAAAAACTTGGCCTCGCACACGTCGAAGGCGTGGTTCTTGCGGGGATTGAAGGTGTCCAGGTCCATCGATTCGACCTGGGGGACATACCATTTGTTATGTTTGTAGAGTTCGTTCGGGAAGTGAACGAACTTCTTCATCTGCGAACGGGTCTTGGCTTCTAGTACTGTCACTGACATACAGCTTGGTTTTTCACGGCCCTAATTTACGTAAAATTTCCGGATTTTGCAGAATTATGTTTTTGCGGGAATTGAGTTGCCGTCACTGAAAAAATGTTACCTTTGCAATGATTTACCAATTATCCACACGATCGACATGAAAATCAAAGCCATCCTTGCAGCCGCGGCGATCCTTCTGCCGGGCATCGTAAACGCGCAGAGCAAACCTTATGTAGAAGCCGCGGAACCCGAGGTAAGGGAAAATATCGCACAATGGCAGGACCTCAAGTTCGGAATGTTCATCCACTGGGGCGCCTACAGCCAGCTGGGCTGCGTCGAGTCCTGGTCCCTGATCCCCGGCGACATCGACTGGCAGATGCGTTCCCGGCGCGAGCGCGGGATGAGCTACTTCGAGTACCTGGAGTTCTACGAGAATATGAAGACCACCTTCAACCCCATTGACTTCGCTCCCGAGAAATGGGCGGCGGCGGCAAAATACGCGGGAATGAAGTACGTCGTCTTCACCACCAAGCACCACGACGGGTTCTGTATGTTCGACACCGCCCGGACCGACTACAAGATAACCTCGGAGCAGTGCCCGTTCCACACTTCGCCTCGCGCAAACATAACCAAAGAGATATTCGACGCTTTCCGCGCCGAGGGCCTGATGACCGGCGCCTATTTCTCGGTACCCGACTGGCACAACGACGACTACTGGTGGAGAATGTTCCCCCCCAAGAACACGTCGGTCAACTACGACCCTGCGCGGCATCCCGAGAAATGGGCGGCCTATCAGGACTTCTTCAACGCCCAGATCGACGAGATCACCGGCGGCGCCTATGGCGATGTCCCCCTGCTGTGGCTTGACCTTGCCGACGCACCCGCAAAGGAAGGCGCGCAGATAGACTGGGAACGCGCCGCGCGCACGCTCCGCAGCAACTGCCCCCGCGCGATGATGGTCGCCCGCGGCCTCGGAAACGAGTACGAGAACTACCGCACCCCCGAGCAGGAAATGCCCTCCGAGGCGCTTCCCTACCCCTGGGAATCCTGCTACACGATGACCTACAGCTGGTCCTACCGCCCCGGCCTGACCTACAAGAGCACCCAGACCATCCTCGATATGCTGGTCAAGATAATCACCCGCGGCGGCAATTTCCTGCTGAACGTCGGCCCCAAGCCTGACGGCACGCTCGAGGAAGTCGCCTACGAGCGCCTCAGGGAAATCGGAGACTGGATGCAGGTCAATTCCGAAGGCATCTACGGCACCCGCGCAGTGGAGCCTTACCAGTGCGGCGAAGTCTACTTCAGCCGCAAGGGCGACACCGTATATGCGTTCGTGCTCGCCCCGGAGGGCGAAAACGAGATTCCCGAGCAGGTGAACATCGGCCCCTTCGTCCCGAAGGGCAAGGTGACTATGCTGGGCTCGTCCAAGTCGCTGAAATTCAACCAGACCGCAGAAGGGACAGTGGTGACCGTCCCCGAAAAATTGCGCCGCAACCTGCCCTGCAACTGGGTATGGTGCCTGAAATTCGAGATCTGACCCTCAGGGGACAACGCCCGGACAGCCGCCGTCAAATCGGCTGAATGGTATGCCCGTCACATTTCAAGGGAGTCGAGTTCTGCAAGTGCTCGTCAAGTTCGGCGCGCGTGATCTTGTATATGCGGGGCTTTATGCTGCGGGGATAGCGGTTGAAGAAGGGGTCGTTGCTGCCGTACCAGGCAAGACTGCGCAGGCGGTAGTACCTCGGAAGCCCCCGGTGGATCTCGGGCACCCTTGTCCTGGCGCACGAGGTGATGCCCCAGCTGCCGTCCTGAAGCTGCGTGACGCAGAGCCAGTTCTCACGGCACTCCTCCTTGCGGGGCGGAACACTGCCGCGGTGCCGCACGGTGATGTGACGGCCATACTTTGAGTTGATGTCGTCCATCATCCTGCGGAAAACGACTCCGTGGGTGGACGTATCACGGACTGAGTTCACAAGGATATGCCAGTGAATCATCTCGTGGATGATTACATCCTCCCATTCAGAGTCCGGCAGGTCGAAGGACGTGCTTATCCTCATACAGCAGTCCGTGCACTTCGCGCCGCCGAAGAAGCCTCTTTTCACCTTGCAGGCAACCTTGCCCAGGAAAGAGCGGGCTCTGGTGAGCTTGAAGGGAATCGGCGGCAGCGCGCCCTCGAAGCAGAGCGCATTGAACTTGTCGTAAGTTTTCTGTATGAAGTCCAGGTCGGGAATCATTCCTTTATGCGGGAGTCAATGATTATGGTTACCGGGCCGTCATTGACAAGCGACACCTTCATATCAGCTCCGAACACTCCCCTGCCGACCGTACTGCCTATGGCGGCCGAAAGGTCATCGCAATATTTCCCGTACATGGGCACGGCAAGTTCGTGCCCCGCGGCGCGGATGTACGAAGGACGGTTTCCCTTGCGGGTGGATGCAGTCAGGGTGAACTGCGAAACGGCAAGCACCTCGCCGCCTATGTCGGTGATGCAGCGGTTCATAATCCCGTTGTCATCATCGAATATGCGAAGCCCAGCGGTCTTGCCCACCAGCCAACTGCATTCCTCCGGGGTATCCCCTTCTTCGACTCCCACCAGCACAAGAAGGCCCTTTCCTATCCGGGACACCTCCTTGCCGTCGACACTGACGGAAGCCTCAAGCACTCTTTGGATTACAAGTCTCATTTTTCAAGATCAGCGACAGTCTCGCCGCGTTCAAAACGCTTACAAATTTAACATTTTTTGAGACACCGCCAAATCCGGGCCGCAAACCCTCATACCCATGCCATATCTGCAACAGATCGGGCATTTTATTGCAGATGTGGCCAGGAATCGGCATTTTCACGTGTTATTTGGACACATCTGCAACGGATCAGCCGTTTCTTTGCAGATGTGGCCTCGGGGCGGCGGGGCTTAGCTAAATACCGATTTGTCCTGGTC
>R04__coassemble_751_pt1 | contig 11216 bp, 7 predicted proteins | sample R04__metabat2_low_PE_037 | metagenome-assembled genome bin R04
CAGGGGTTGGCGAAGAAAGCGCCCTTCTTGTAGCACTGGATGGCGGCCGAACCGTTGGAGTTCATAGCATTGGTGCTCAGGAAGTAGGTGTTGCCGTAACCGCCGGTGGCGATCACGACTGCGTGTGCGCCGAACCTCTCGAGCTGGCCGGTCACAAGGTTGCGGGCGATGATACCCTTAGCCTGACCGTTGACGATCACCAGGTCGAGCATTTCGTGACGGGGATAGCTCTTGACGGTGCCTGCGGCAATCTCCTTGTTGAGGGAGGCGTAGGCACCCAGAAGGAGCTGCTGGCCGGTTTGGCCGCGGGCATAGAAGGTACGGCTGACCTGCACGCCGCCGAACGAGCGGTTGGCGAGGTATCCGCCGTACTCGCGGGCGAAAGGAATGCCCTGAGCCACGCACTGGTCGATGATGGATGCGCTGACCTCGGCCAGACGATAGACATTGGCCTCGCGGGCGCGGTAGTCACCGCCCTTGATCGTGTCATAGAACAGACGATAGACGGAATCGTTGTCGTTCTGGTAATTCTTGGCGGCGTTTATACCACCCTGGGCGGCGATTGAATGCGCGCGGCGGGGAGTGTCGCTGATACAGAAGATCTTGACGTTGTAGCCGAGTTCTCCGAGCGACGCTGCGGCGGATGCTCCGCCAAGGCCTGTGCCGACAACGATAATTTCAAGCTTGCGCTTGTTGTTGGGGCTCACGAGATGAAGTTCGGACTTGCGTTTGGTCCATTTTTTCTCGAGAGGTCCATCAGGAATTTTGGAAATTAATTTATCAGCCATCTTATTATGATTAATATATTTTACTGAAACAGACTGCCTTCTTCGGGTTCCTTCTCTATTTTCAGGTGCTTGTATGAAAGTTCGGTTGCTATCCTTCCGCGCGGAGTCCTGACGATGAATCCCTCCTTTATAAGGAAGGGCTCGTAGACTTCCTCGAAAGTGCCCTGGTCCTCGCCTATCGCGGTCGCGATGGTGCCGGCACCGACGGGACCTCCTTTGAATGTATTTATTATGGTCCTCAGAATCTTGTTGTCTATAGCGTCGAGTCCGCGGGTGTCAATATTGAGTTTGTCCAGCGCATAACGGGTTATCGCAAGATCTATAGTGCCGTTTCCCATCACCTGGGCGAAGTCGCGCACCCGCTTCAGAAGAGCGTTCGCTATACGCGGGGTGCCGCGGCTTCGAAGAGCCACTTCCCTTGCCGCATCATCCTGAATGGGAATGCAAAGTATAGAGGCGGAGCGCTTGACTATGCGCACAAGTTCTTCTGTATCGTAATATTCGAGTCCGCAATTGATGCCGAAACGTTCACGCAGAGGCGCTGTGAGAAGTCCGGCCCTTGTGGTGGCGCCGACAAGGGTGAAAGGATTGAGCGTTATGCGGACTGACCTTGCGCCCGGGCCTTTGTCGATCATAATGTCTATGACATAATCCTCCATCGCGGAATAGAGGTATTCCTCAACCTCGGGGGACAGGCGGTGGATTTCGTCTATAAACAGCACATCTCCTGTCTCGAGTGAAGTAAGGAGTCCCGCCAGGTCGCCGGGACGGTCGAGCACAGGACCCGAGGTGATCTTCATATTGACCCCCATCTCGTTTGCTATTATATGCGCGAGGGTGGTCTTGCCCAGACCGGGAGGGCCGTGGAACAGGGTATGGTCCAGAGCTTCGCCGCGCATCTTGGCCGCCTGGATATAAACCCGGAGGTTGGAAACGATTTCACGCTGTCCGGTGAAATCTTCCAACTCCTGAGGCCGGATTATTCCTTCCAAATCCTTATCTTTGCCTTCGTTTATGTTCCTAGGGTCGAAATCTGGCATGCCATCAGTCCAATTAGGAATACAAATATAGTTCTTTTAATTTAATTATTTAATGTTTTATATACATCGGTTAAAAAGTTTATAACGATATTATAGTACTGAAAATCAATTTATTAAAAGAGCTTTTAGTAGTTGAAAAGTTTGTTTGCAGATTGTGTCGCTGAAGGTTGAAAACTCACTTGAAGTAATTTTTCACAATTTTAAGCAGGTTATAAACAATATTATAAACAGCTTTTCAACCGGTATAAAGGAGTAAATGTTGATAAGTTCAAAAGCAAGCATTGAACTCCGTGACAGGATTCTTTCTTCAAAGGAAGTTTTCTGCCAGGGGTTGTTTCTGTCCGCGCGCTGGTTCGTATTGAGTCAGATAGCGTCAGAAGGTGTACATCTGGTCATATTGCCCAATCAGGAAGCTGCGGAATATTGTTGCGCTGATCTGTATAATCTTGTGGACGGTGACAAAGTGTTCTTCCTGCCCTGCGTCAGCACCGGAATAGAGAGGAGCAATTATAAGTCCAGCCTTTCCGTCCAGCGCACTTCAGCAATAGGAAGGATACTTTCCGCATCAAGTGAATTTTCCGTCATAGTCACTTATCCCGAAGCGCTCGAAGAACCGATACCTTCTCAGAATAAAATAAAGGAATCGGTACTTGAAATCAGCGTCGGTGACGAAATCTCGCACGAAAGGTTAACCGAGTTTCTGTTTTCAATGGGATTCGAGAAGGTGGATTTTGTGTCCGCACCCGGACAATTCGCCATAAGGGGTTCCATAGTCGATATTTTCTCATTCTCTTTCAACAATCCGTACAGGATATCCTTCTGGGGTGACGAGGTCGAAAAAATAAATGAGTTCAATTCCAACACCCAGCTTTCGACAGGAGGACAGCAGAGCGTGGAAATAGTTTCAGACATAGTTTCATCTGATTCAGGGAATTCAGAGAGCATTTTCAATATACTTCCTGAATGCACGCTTATCTGGCTGGATTCCTCGGATATGTACAGAGGCAAGGATTTCTTCACTCTGACATTTCCGTTTAAAAAAATATATCTTGACATTCCTCTTTCAACGGAAGTCAATGATCCTGTCAGATTTGAAATAAGCCCGCAGCCTTCGTTCAACAAGAATTTCGAACTCCTTACCGAAGATATCCGCAGCCGCATTGAATCTGGCTATAAAGTGATGATTTACGGCGAGCGCGCGTCGCAACTTGAACGTCTGCGTTCCATTCTGCACGAAAACTGCGGTCTTCTGCCTGAATTCGTGAGCGGAAGCAATATCCATAGCGGATTTGTCGATGCTGCAGACAAGGTCTGCTGCTATTCGGATCACGAGATTTTCGACCGTTTCCACCGGGTGAGCATACGCAGAAGCGTTGAAAAGAGCGAGCAGCTGACGGTTAACGACCTAAACTCCATCAACCGAGGCGACTATGTTGTGCATATCGACCACGGCATCGGAATATTCGAAGGTCTGGTGAATATGCGTGACGACAAGGGGAGGATGCACGAGGTCGTCCAGATCAACTACAAGGACGGAGATGTCGTGTTCGTGTCAGTCCATTCGCTCCACAAGATATCACGTTTCAGTTCCAAGGACGGCGAGATGCCGCGCATCGGCAAACTCGGTTCCAAAACCTGGACAACCCTCAAGACCAGTGCGAAGTCCAAGGTCAAAGATATAGCGAAGGAGCTTATCCAGCTGTATGCAAAGCGCAGGGCTTCAAAGGGATACGCTTTTTCTCCGGATACCTACCTGCAGGATGAACTCGAATCTTCGTTTATGTACGAGGACACACCGGACCAGGAGGCCGCCACAAAGGCAGTAAAGCAAGATATGGAGGACAACTGCCCTATGGACAGGCTGGTGTGTGGAGACGTGGGTTTCGGCAAGACAGAAGTGGCTGTCAGAGCGGCTTTCAAGGCAGTTTGCGACGGCAAGCAGGCCGCCGTGCTGGTGCCGACCACAATCCTTGCGCTCCAGCATTTCGAGACTTTCAAATCCCGTCTCAAGGACCTGCCTTGCAATATAGATTATGTAAGCCGTCTGCGCACGGCGAAGGAGATAGCCGACATCAAGACCCGTCTGAAGAACGGCCAGATAGACATACTGATCGGCACTCACAAAATACTCGGCTCCGGATTCGAATTCCACGATCTGGGGTTGCTGGTGATTGATGAAGAGCAGAAATTCGGCGTTTCGGCAAAGGAGAAACTGCGCCAGTACAAGGCTTCAGTCGATACCCTCACCCTCACCGCCACCCCGATTCCGAGGACTCTGCAGTTCTCCCTCCTGGGCGCAAGGGACCTGAGCATAATAAACACTCCGCCTCCCAACAGAATCCCCGTTCAGACCGAGATAATCCTTTTTGACGAGAAGGAAATAAAGAGCATACTCAATTACGAACTCAATCGCGGGGGCCAGATTTTCTTCCTCCACAACAAGGTCGAGGAACTCCCTTCCATCCACGACATCCTTCACCGCCTGGTGCCCGACATGAAGATATGCGTGGCCCACGGCCAGATGGAAGCGCGCGAACTTGAAAACAAGATGCTTGATTTCATAAGGGGCGACTACGACCTGATGCTGTCCACCACCATAATAGAGAACGGTCTCGATATCCCCAATGCCAATACAATAATTATCAATCAGGCCCAGAATTTCGGCTTGAGCGACCTGCACCAACTTCGGGGCCGTGTGGGCAGAAGCAACCGCAAGGCCTTCTGCTACCTTATCGTCCCTCCTCTGGTCAGCATAACCGACGATGCCCGCAGACGCCTGAAGGCCATCGAAGAGTTCAGTGATCTGGGCAGCGGATTCAACATAGCGATGCAGGATCTTGATATCCGCGGCGCAGGAAATCTGCTCGGAGCCGAGCAGAGCGGATTCATAATGGAAATGGGATTTGAGACCTACCAGAAAATCCTTGCAGAAGCAATGGAGGAACTTGGAGTCGAAACCGGCATCATAGCCAAGAATTCCAAAGGCACGTTCGTCGAGGATTGTACCATCGAGACTGACCAGGAAGCCCTCATTCCTGATTCCTACATAGACATTACGGCGGAAAAAATCCGCATATACCGCCAGTTGGACGCCATTTCGAGCGAAAAGGAACTCGATAATTTCCGCTCCCGGCTCGCCGACCGTTTCGGCAAACTGCCTCCAGAGGTGGAGAACCTGCTGCTGGTTGTAAAAATACGCAACAAAGGAGCCTCCCTGGGATTTGAAAAGATCATTGTCAAGAACGGCCTCTTCATCGGATTCTTCATCTCCAACCAGATGTCTCCGTACTACAAGTCCGACGTTTTCTCAAAGTTGCTTGCGAGCATATCGGACAATTCGGACATTTTCACCCTGAAGCAGAGCGAAGGAAAGTTGAAAATACTTGCCAGAGGGGTTGATTCTTTGGAAAAAGCATTCTCAATTTTCCGTAAGTTGCAATAATTTCATTAACTTTGTGGGATTCGACATTCGAAGTGATGGCTAATCTGCTGATAGAAGTAGGAAATACGGCGCTCAAGGCAGCGTGGTCCGAAGGCCCGGTGCTTGGCAAGACTTTCCGTTATCAGGGAGAAAAGATGATGGATTTCATCCTTTCGCTTACTGATAAGGAAAAGCCTTTCGTCATGACTGTCGCTTCAGGAGGCGAAGTCACCGCCGCCGAAGAGGAGATTCTGAGAGGCGAGTGCAGCCATCTGCTGATTCTGGACAGCAACCATACCTCCGTGCTGCTGCGGCAGGGACTGCCGGAATATCTGTCTTATGACAGGGTTTCCTCGATAGTTGCCGCAAAATATCTGTTCAGCGGCAAGAATGTGTCCATATTCGATTTCGGCACCACTCTCACAATGGATTTCGTATCCTCCAACGGGAGATATTCCGGAGGCAATATATCCCTCGGATGCCGCACCAGGTTCAAGGCTCTCAGCAGGTATTCCAGGACTCTCCCCCTCATCGACACCCCGGCGGAAACGGTCCCTGAGGGCAATTCTCTCGAGTCAGCCGTCGAGTCCGGAGTAATTTCAGGCATAATGTTTGAAATCGAGGGATATATGCGTCAGCATCCGGATGATGTTTATGTTTTCACCGGCGGTGATGCAGTTTATTTTGCAAAAAAGATGAAAAGTTCCATCTTTGTCGTTTCAAATATGGTAATGATGGGATTGGCGTTGATTACAGATGATTATGTCAGGGAGAATTTTTAAGGCGGCTTTAATTGTGGCAGCGCTGCTGTCCGTATCTGCAACTGCTGGCGCTCAGGCCTACAGCGGTTTCGCCCCTTATTCCATATTCGGCATCGGAGACACCTTCACCCAGGGAACCGCGTACAACAGGAGTATGGGCGGTGTCGGAATAGCCACCAGAAACAACAGATTCATCAATCCTTTGAATCCGGCCGCCGTAACCGCACGTGATTCGCTGGCATTCATGGCCGATTATTCCGTCTATATGGACAACAAGATATTTGCCCAGGGCGATATGACCACGGCCAACAATACTTTCAATATAGGCGACCTGATAATCTCTTTTCCTATCTGGGGCCCGTCCGCAATGATGGTCGGCATAATGCCTTACAGCACCACCGGCTACGGCTACAGCTTCTATTATGACGATCCTTCCGTCATAGGCAGTACCGGCAATATAAATTACGCCGCGGCCGGCCACGGAAGCATCTACAAACTGTTTACGGCGGCCGGAGTGACTTTCTGGGACAAGCTTTCCCTCGGAGTTGAGGCTGATTATTATTTCGGAAATATTGCCAAAGAATACCTCGAGACGTTCACCAACAGTTCCTATAACGGAATGCAGAACGGCTTCAATTTGCAGCTCACTGCTTTTGGGGCCAAGGCCGGTGTCCAGTATGAGCAGAAACTGGGCAGCCGTTCCAAACTCACGCTGGGCGCCACTTACTCGCTCGATTCCAACCTCGGCGGCTATGTCGAGGGCTATAAGTTTTCTACGGGCGAGGCATCGACAGACACCCTGTACTACAAGGTCGACACCCTGTCCGCCAGTTCCGGCCGCGTCAAGATTGCAGCCGAACTCGGAATCGGGGTGAACTTCAAATACGCAGACAAATTCTCGGCAGAATTCAACTATACGCGTTCCGACTGGACTTCCTGCGGATTTGCTTCCACTGCCGGCTTTTCCGCAAATACCGTGTCCAGAAGCGGGATTTCCTCTTTCGGCACCACCGGCAGCGAGGCTTTCAGGCTGGGAATCGAATATGTGCCCAACCGCAATGATATCCGCTATTATTTCAAGAGGGTGACCTATCGCGCGGGCGCATACTACAAGAAGGACTACTTCACGGTGGACGGCAACGGCATCACGAGCGCCGGCTTGACATTGGGTATGACTCTGCCGGTGTTCCGCTGGTACAACGGTCTGACGCTGGGTCTGGAACTCGGGCAACGCGGATCGATCAAGAACAATCTGATAAGGGAACGCTACATAAACTTCACCGTCGGGATGAACATATTCGACATCTGGTTCCAGCACCCCAAATATGAATAAAAATTCTAAAACAGCAATATGAAAAAATTACTCACACTCGCACTCGTGGCCGCTGCAATGTTTTCCGGCACGACACTTTCCGCCCAGGGAAAATGGGGCGCGGACAGTGCAGAATGCATCATGTACCTCTCTTACTACAAGGAGTATTTCAAACAGAAGAGCTATGACGAGGCCACTCCCAACTGGCGCAAGGCATATCATTTCTGCCCTGCAACGGCCAACCAGAACATGCTCATCGACGGAACCACCCTCGTCAAGAGGCTGATCGAAAAGAACGCCGCCAATCCTGAGTACAAGGCAGCCCTTGTCGACACCCTGATGAACCTCTATCAGGTGCGCGCCGACAACTACCCCAAGTATGCCGTCACCGCCCTCAACAACAAGGGCATCGATATGAACAAGTATATCAAGAACGACCCCAGGGCCCTGTATGACGGTTATAGCGCCATCATCAGCGCCAACGGCTCCAGCAGCAAGGCCCAGTTCTTCCTGTTCAACCTCAATGCGGCAGTCGACCTGTTCAAGGCAGGCGAGCTGACGGCCGAGGAAGTCATAGACAACTACCAGAAAGGTATAGGATATCTCGAGGCGGCAACCCCCAAGAACGACATCGAGGCCGAACAGATCCAGAGCGTCAAGACCGATATGGGCAGCGTGTTCGCGGCCAGCAAGGTCGCCAGCTGCGACAACCTTATCGAACTCTATACTCCGAAGCTTGAAGCAGATCCCGAAAACTATCAGCTCGCCGGCAGCATCGTCAAGACTATGGGAATGACCGAGGACTGCATCAACAACGAGCTGTTCCTCAAGGCGGTGACCGTGGTTTACAACAACAACCCTTCCGCTTCCGCCGCTTATTCGCTTTACAAGCTGAACAATGCCCAGGGCAATGTGGATGATGCAATCAAGTACCTCGAGGAGGCTATCGCCAGCGAGGATTCCGACGAGACCCAGGATGCACAGTACAAGTATGAACTCGCTTCCTACTGCTACAGCAACGGCAAGGTCGAGAAGGCATACGAAACGGCGAATGAAGTTGCAAAGGGCGACAACGCCTTTGTCGGCAAGTCCTACTACCTGATGGGCATCATTTGGGCCCAGATGCGTTGCGGCGGTAACGAAATCACCAGCAAGGCAAACCTCTGGGCTGCCTCCGACTGCTTTGCAAAGGCAAAGGCGGCCGACGAGTCGCTCATCGATGACTGCAATCGCAACATCGGCAGGTACAGTTCCCTGTATCCCGACAAGGCTGACGCCTTTATGTACAATCTGCAGAGCGGCCAGTCCTATACCGTGAGCTGCGGCGGCATCACCGCCCACACCACCGTCAAGACCAGATAAATTGGGCGCCTCAGGGCACAGAATCATTTTGCTGGCAATCACTGCTGTGGTTGCCAGCATTGTCATTTCCTGTTCGGGCGGACTCTCAGAAGCCGACCAGCTGGACCTTGCATCAACTCCCACACAGGCCGTGCGCAATATGTTTGCGGTCCAGACCAAGAACGGCAAGGTCGAAAACAGGCTCGAAGCCGCTTTGATGCGGCATTTCGAGACCGACACCACCTCGCTGGACACCTTTCCCGAGGGACTCTCGGTGTTCGGCTATACCGATGACGGACTGCTCGAGACCGTGATATTGTCCGACGACGCGACGCATCTTATCAAGAAAGCAAAGAATTCGAAGGACAACGAAGAAACCTGGTCCGCTTTCGGCAATGTCGTGATCCATAACGTCATCAAGCAGCAGACAATGGAGACCGACACCATCTACTGGGACCAGACAAAAAAGGAGATTTATACCGATTGCTATGTCAAGATGTACTCTCCTGACGGCTTCATGCAGGGTTATGGGATGCATTCGGACGATCACGCGCGGAACTCGATCCTGCACAATCCCTTCAACAGTTACGGCGTTGCTCAGCAGGATTCAACGGCTGTTTTGATTGATTCCGTGAATTTTATTGGTCCTTTTCCGAAAAAATGACTAAATTCGCACCCTTAATTATTCGTATAATTTAAAAAATACATAAAACAATGGCGGTACTTGAAAAAATACGCGTTAAGTTCGGCCTGGCGATTTCGATCATAATCGCCCTGTCCCTTCTGTCCTTCATCATTGACCCGAGCACGCTGCAGTCGGCCTGCTCATCCCTGTCCTCAAAGAACACCGTGGGCGAGATAGCCGGCACCAAGATTTCCTACAACGACTACGCAACCAGCGTCGAAAACCAGAAGACTCTCTTTGAGAGCCAGTACGGTCCCGCAGCCGGTGAGCAGGCCCAGAAGTATATCGAGAATATGGCCTGGAACGAGTACATCGGCAAGTATGTGTACAACGTGAATTCCGAGAAGGCCGGTTTCGTCGTCGGAGACGATGAAATCATCGACATTCTCCGCAACGAAGTGTTCGGCGATTCCTTCGACGCCATCGTGGCCCAGAGTTCCCAGGTCGCATATTACAATCTGCTTTGGAACAACTGCCGCGACCAGGTGTATTCATCCTCGATGCGCGGTAAGTATTTCACCCTGCTTGCCGGAGCATCTCTGAGCACTCCCCTTTCTGTCAAGGATGCCGTTGCCGCAAACACTATGATGAACATCGATTACGTTCTGGTGCCCGTAATGCCCGACACCACCGTCACCGTGTCCTCCGATGAAATCAACGCCTACTACAAGGCCCACAAGAACCTCTTCCGTCAGGTTTCCAACCGCGACGTCGAATATGTCTATTTCGAGAACCGTCCTTCCGACGCTGACGTCGAGGCCGCCCAGGCCAAGATGGCCGAATACCGCGAGGCTTTCGTCGCTGACGAAAATCCCGAGCAGTTCCTCCGCGCAAATGCCGGCAACTCCACCATCAACGGCAGGACCTGGACCAAGCCCGAAGAACTCGAGAGCCTGTCCCACGATGTCCGCGAGTTCGTCGAGGGCGCCAAGGCAGGCGATGTCTCCGACATCATCAGGATCGGCAACGACTTCTGCATCGTCAGGGTGCTCGAGCAGGCCGCCGATTCCGCCCGTGTCGCAGTGTTCCAGAAAAACATCAAGATCAGCGACGAAACCAAGACCGAAATCTATGGCAAGGCACAGAAGTTCCTCGCCGCCGCCAACGGTTCCTATGAGGAATTCCTCGCCGCCTGCACCGAGCAGGGTGTGTTCGCAACTCCCGCCAACATCAACGTCAACACCGAATCCCTCGGCTTCATCAAGGCCAAGGAGGCCATCCGCTGGGCAAATGACAACAAGGCTGGCAAGGTCTCTGACCTGATCAAGGTCAACAGCAACGCTGACGGTATCGAGAGGTATCTTGTCGTCGCTGTCAAGGCAGTCTCTGACGCCGAGTTCACCCCTGTCGAGAAGGTCGCCTCCCAGATCGAGGGTGTCCTGCTTGCAGACAAACTTTCCGCAAAAGCAAAAGCCGACGTAGCAGCCAAGATCGAAGGCAAGGCTACCCTGGAAGAAATCGCCGAAGTCCTTGAAACTGAAGTCAAGAGCGCTGCAAGCGTAACTTTCGCCCAGGCCAATCTGCCCGCGGCGATTGTCGGTGCGGCTTCTGTCGCCCAGGAAGGCGTCGTCAGCGCCCCCGTCGCAGATGATTCCGGAGTCTATGTGTTCAAGGTGACCAGCACCGAAAAGGGTGGCTACACCGCTGAGGATGTGGTCAGGAACGACGCCCAGAAGGCTCAGGTTGCGGCCAATTACAACGGCACTTACGTTGCTGTCCAGAATGCTGAGATCGAGGACAACCGCGGCAACTTCTTTTAGTCTCTAGAAAAATACGGTCACAACCACCGGAAGGTGGTCGCTGATTCCTCCCAGATATCGGGGGCCTGAATATGTCCGCAAGGGCTTCAGGCCCCCGAATCCTTTGTC
>R04__coassemble_822_pt1 | contig 10644 bp, 9 predicted proteins | sample R04__metabat2_low_PE_037 | metagenome-assembled genome bin R04
ACTACTCCTCCTGGCTGGACCAGAAGAGCCGCAGGCTCGAGATGGAGGAAAAGCAGGAAAGCAAGAGGCGCAAGACCCTCGAGCGCGAACTCGAGTGGGTCAGGATGGCCCCCAAGGCCCGCCAGGCCAAGCAGAAGGCCCGTCTGGGCGCGTACGAGAAACTCGCCTCGGCCGACGCCCGGGAGAAGGAGGCCAACCTCGAAATCTACATCCCCAACGGCCCGCATCTGGGCAACAAGGTCATCGAATTCCACGACGTCAGCAAGGCCTACGGCGACAAGTTGCTCTTCGAGCATCTGGACTTCACCCTGCCGCCCGCAGGTATCGTGGGCGTGATCGGACCCAACGGCGCCGGCAAGACGACGCTCTTCCGCCTGATAATGGGCATAGAGACCCCCGATACGGGCTCGATCGACATAGGCGAGACCGCCAAGATCGCCTACGTGGACCAGCAGCACAAGAGCATCGACCCCGACCTTACTGTCTACGAGACAATCGCCGGCAATTCGGAGTGGGTGAGGCTCGGCGGCAAGGAAATCAACGCCCGCGCGTGGGTGAGCCGCTTCAACTTCAGCGGCGCCGACCAGGAAAAACTCTGCGGAGTGCTGTCCGGCGGCGAGCGCAACCGCCTGCACCTGGCGCTGACCCTGAAGGACGAGGGCAACGTGCTGCTGCTCGACGAGCCAACAAACGACGTGGACGTCAACACTATACGCGCTCTGGAGGAGGGTCTGGACTCATTCGCCGGCTGCGCCGTGGTCGTCAGCCACGACCGCTGGTTCCTCGACCGTATCGCCACCCACATCCTCGCCTTCGAGGGCGACTCGCAGGTCTACTTCTTCGAGGGTTCCTACTCCGAGTACGAGCAGAACCGCAAGATGCGCCTCGGCGACGACGAGCCCAAGCGCTTCAAGTACAAAAAACTGATGTAAGGTCGGCAAATATTCTTATATTTGCAGGATATGTCGCGCGAGAATGACTTTTCAAGGCTGGAGCTGAGCCTGCCCGGATGCCGGAGCAATTACCGGTATTTCCGCTCAAGGCTCGCCCAGAGCACGAAACTGCTGGTGCTGGTCAAGGCCAACGCCTACGGCCACGGCGCCGTCGAGTTCGCCTCGATGCTCCAGGCCGAAGGCGCCGATTACCTTGCTGTCGCCCTGCCCGTCGAGGGCGTGGAGCTGCGCCGCGCCGGCATCTCGCTGCCCATACTCGTGCTCACCGCCGGCACCGACTTCTTCCCCGAGATAATCGACTGCCGCCTGGAGCCCGGAATCCCCAATCTGGACACCCTCGAGGCCCTCTGCGCCGAACTTTCCAGGCGCGGCATCAAGGACTTCCCGGTGCACATCAAACTCGACACCGGAATGCACCGGCTGGGCTTCATGACAAGCGAAATCCCCGCGCTGCTGCAGTTCCTGCGCACCCACGACGAGGTGAAGGTGAAATCCTGCTACTCGCACCTGGCGGCCTCCGAGGACCCTTCCGAAGACGAGTTCACGCTTGGCCAGATCGAGATGTTCCGCGCCAATGCGACCACGATAGAGCACTCGCTGGGCTACCATCCGATGTGGCACATACTGAATTCCGCCGGCATCGAGCGCTTCCCCCAGTTCCAGTTCGACATGGTGCGCCTGGGCATCGGAATCTACGGCATCAGCGCGCTGCCCGGAGTGCACCTCGCCCCCGTCGCCTCACTCAAAGTCAAGGTCCTGCAGGTCAAGAAACTGGGCCCCGGAGACGGCACGATCGGCTACGGCCGCCACGGACACATCGCCCCCGAAGGGACGGTCACCGCTACCATCCCTGTGGGTTATGCCGACGGAATCGACCGGCACCTGGGACGTGGTAACGCCAGTTTCGAGGTGAACGGCCACCGTGTACCGACCATAGGCAACATCTGTATGGATATGTGCATGCTGGACGTGACGGGCGTGGACGTGAAAGTGGGCGACACGGTCACCATTTTCGGCAGCGACCCCACGATAAGCGAACTGGCCGCCATCCTCGGCACGATCCCTTACGAAATCCTGACCTCGGTGCCCCGCCGCATCGAGCGCATAATAGTACGTAAATAAATTTTGTATATGAAGAAGATACTCGTAATTGCCTTCGCGTGCGTGAGCGCGCTCGCATCGGCCCAGAACAATGGCGGCATCACCCCCGATATGCTCGCCGAAATCCAGAAAGGCTGGCAGGGAACCGCCGCCGACAAGGCCATCCGCAATGCCATCAACACCACCGCCATCAACACCCTGGCGGTCAATGCCGAGAACGCGGCGATGATCGACACTGAATTCACTGACCGTGTCAAGACCGTCGGAATCACCAACCAGAAGCAGAGCGGCCGCTGCTGGCTGTTCACCGGTCTGAACGTGCTGCGCGCCGCGGCCATCCAGAAATACGATCTGGGAGAATTCCAGTTTTCGCAGAGCTACTGTTTCTTCTGGGACCAGCTCGAGAAGGCGAACCTCTTCCTTCAGGCTGTCATCGACACCCGCACCCTGCCTTTTGAAGACCGCGAGGTCGATTGGCTGTTCGCCCACCCCGTCGGTGACGGAGGCACCTTCACGGGAGTCGCCAATCTGGTGACAAAATACGGTCTGGTGCCCGCTGACGAGATGCCCGAGAGTTTCGTGGCGAACAGCACTTCCCAGATGAACACGCATCTCAAGACCCTCCTGCGCCAGGACGGCCTGAAACTGCGCGAAGCGGGCGCGGCGGCCGACGAGGCGGCGGCGAAGCTTTCCCGCAAGAAGGCGGCGGCAGCGGCCGAACAGACCGCCGCGGACCTGCAGCGGATGAAGACTCAGATGCTCGCAGAGGTTTACCACGTCCTGGCCATCTGCCTGGGCGTGCCTCCGACCGAATTCGAGTGGAAAGGCAGGACCGTCACCCCCGTGCAGTTCTATCAGGAACTGCTGGGTTACGACCTGAACGGAGGCTACGTGATGCTGATGAACGATCCGACCCGCGAATACGGCAAGGTGTACGAGATCCAGTACGACCGTCATCTCTATGACGGCCAGAACTGGCTGTATGTCAACCTCCCGATCGAGCGCATCAAGGAGATGGCGATCGCTTCGATCAAGGACAATACCGCGATGTATTTCAGCTGCGACGTCGGAAAGTTCCTGGACCGCGGCAGGGGCCTTGCCGACCTCGCCAACTTCGACTACGAGTCCCTGCTCGGAGTCGAGTTCACGATGGACAAGAAGCAGAGGGTGATGACCCACGCCAGCAGCTCCACGCACGCGATGACCCTGATCGCGGTGGACATCAAGGACGGCAAACCCGTCAAGTGGATGGTTGAAAACAGTTGGGGCAAAGATACGGGCTACAAGGGCAATTTAATAATGACCGACGAGTGGTTCAATGAGTATATGTTCCGTCTGGTGGTGGAGCGCAAGTATGTGCCCGCGGACGTGCTTCAGATGCTCGGACAGGAGCCCGTGCAGCTGCCCGCGTGGGATCCGATGTTCCTCGGCGAAGAATGAAACTCTTTCTGATAGACGGACACGCGCTGGTGTTCAAGATGTATTACGCATTTCTTGGACGCCCGATGGTCAACAGCAAGGGGGTGGACACGTCCATCCTCTTCGGCTTTACAAAATACCTGCTCGAACTCATCGAACGCGAGCGCCCCACACATATAGCCGTCAGTTTCGATCCTCCGGGAGGCACTTTCCGGAATGAAATGTACCCGGAGTACAAGGCCAACCGCGCCGAGACTCCTCAACTGGTCATCGACGCCCTGGAGCCCCTGACGCGCATAGTCCGCGCCCTGGACATCCCCGTGCTGATGATTCCCGGATTCGAGGCGGACGACGTCATCGGATCGATGGCCAAGCGCAGCGCCCGCGAGGGACTCGACGTCTATATGGTCACTCCGGACAAGGACTACGGCCAGCTTGTGGAACCTCATATCCTGCAGTACAGACCCGGCAAGTCGGGTTCTGACAACGAGATCCTGGGCGAAGCGCAGATTTGCGAAAAGTGGGGGATAGGCTCCACCGCGCAGGTCATCGATATACTGGCCCTCTGCGGCGACTCGGCGGACAATGTCCCCGGTGTCGCCGGCATCGGCCCCGTCAGCGCCTCCAAACTGCTCGCAAAATACGGCACCCTCGAGGGTATCTATGAGCATATCGGCGAACTCACGACAAGCCAGCAGGCCAAGTTCGAGGCCGCCCGCGACCATATCTCGCTGAGCAAGGCCCTCGTCACCATCAAGACCGACATCCCCCTGGACGTCACGGCCGCCGATATGGTCTTCGACACAAAGGTGACCCCCGAAGTAAGGGCAATTTTTGACGAATTCGAATTCCCGTCCCTGAAGCGCAAGCTCGAGGCTGTCGCGGTGGGGACGGTAGATGACACCCCCGACCTGCCCGGCCCGGCCGCAGAGCCTTCAAGAACCGCCTTCAAGGCCGAATACGACATCGTCACGGCGGCTGAAATCTGCCGGCTGGCGGCCTCGGAGAGCGTTCTGGCCATAAATTTTGCCGATACCGGGAAAGTCTGTGCGGCGACCCTTCACGCAGTCTGCACAGCCCCTGCGGCACAGCTGCGCGCGGCTCTTGAGGACGCCTCCGTCGCCAAGGCCGGCAGCGACGTCAAGCGCGCCATGAACCTTCTGCACGACGACGGCATCGAACTGCAGGGAAGGTTGCTCGACATCGAACTGATGCACTACCTGCTCAATCCCGAGCGCAGCCACAAGACCGATGTCCTGGCCCGCGCCTACCTGGGTCTGGACATTGAGCCGGCGTCCGATGCTCCGACCGAACTCTCGCTCTTTGACGACGCATCCGAATCTTCGGACACCGACCTTTCGCTCGAGACTTTCGCAATCCGTCATCTCGCCGACGTGCTGGCCTCCGAGATGGACTCCACCGACGACATCCGCCGGCTCTATGACGAAATCGAAGAGCCCCTGACCGGCGTCCTGGCGCGTATGGAACAGGCAGGCGTCAAGGTCGATGTGGGTTCGCTGCGCGAATTCGCCGAATCGCTGCGCTCCCGAATGCTCGAGCGCGAGCGCCAGGTGCGAGAAATCGCGGGAAACCCCGCTCTGAACGTCTCCAGCCCCAAGCAGGTCGGTGAACTGATATTCGAGCGCCTGCGTCTGGACCCCAAGGCCAAGAAGCCGAAATCCGGGAATTGGCCCACCGACGAGCAGACCTTGCAGGCACTCTCCGACCGCAGCCCTGTGATAGAAGCGATCCTGGATTACCGCGGCACGCGCAAACTTCTGAGTACTTATATTGAGCCCTTCCCGGGCTACATCCGCTCCGACGGCCGTGTGCATACGACCTTCAACCAGGCCCAGACCAGTACCGGGCGCCTGAGCAGTTCGAACCCCAATCTCCAGAACATTCCTGTCCGCACCGACGAAGGCCGTGAGATCCGCAAGGCGTTCGTGCCCGGGACTCCCGGGTGGGTGATGATGTCGGCCGATTACTCCCAGATCGAACTCCGCCTGATGGCCCATCTGTGCGGCGACGCCCATATGCAGGAAGCCTTCCGCGCCGGGCAGGACGTGCACTCCTCTATGGCCGCGAAGATTTTCCACAAACCGCTGCCGGAGGTTACCGCCGCCGACCGGAGGGTCGCCAAGACGGCCAACTTCGGCATAATGTACGGAATCTCCCCGTTCGGTCTGAGCCAGAGGCTGGGTTGCTCACGGGCGGAGGCGGGGCAGATAATAGACGATTATTTCGCATCCTTCCCCAGTATACGCGCATTTATCGACGGCACCCTCGAGGCTGCCCGCCGCGACGGCTACGTAAGCACGCTTTTCGGCCGCCGCCGCTATGTCCCGGACGTTGCCAGCCACAACGGCAACGTGAGGGCCGTGGCCGAGCGCAACGCGATCAACGCCCCCATCCAGGGTACCGCGGCGGATATAATCAAACTCGCGATGAAGGGCGTCGACAATGCTCTGCGCGAAGGCGGCTTCAAGGCCAGGATGGTGCTCCAGATCCACGACGAACTTGTGCTGGAGGTGCCCCGGGACGAGATCGAGGCTGTGCGCGCGATCCTTGTGCGCGAGATGGAGGGTGTGGCGAGACTTTCTGTTCCACTGACTGTAGAATGCAATTATGGCGACACTTGGCTCGAAGCCCATTGATGAATTGGTACGCCGCGCGATAATCGGCGACGGTACGGCTTTTACTGAACTCTGGGACACCCACGTCGATGCCCTGAAAGTGTATCTGCGGTCATCGATGAAGCAGCTGGACTCTTTCTTTGTCGATGACGTCTGTTCGCGCAGTTTCGAGAAGGCGTTCCGCCAGATAGGCTCGTATGACCCTTCGCGCAGCCAGTTTCTCACCTGGCTCAAGACGATCGCCCATAACACAGCCCTGGACACCATCGAGTCCGAGGAAAGGGCGCGTCGCGGCTATGTATATATAGACGATGACGCTCCTTCCGGAGGGACCGTGCTCAATTCCATCAAAGACGATGTGGACACGCCCCTTGAGAGCATAATACGCACGGAGGACGAAGAGCATACACGCGCCTGTATCGAAGGTCTGCCCGAACTCTACAGGGACGTGGCCCGCAAGCGCCTTCTGGACGGGATGAAGTATGCCGACATAGCCGAAGAGACCGGTCTGGAGTTGAATACCGTCCGCACCCGTATCCGTCGCGCCAAGGCCCTCATTGACAAGATGAAAAATGACTCCTCGGAAATATAATTTTCAAAAAATTTGTATTTACGAAGAGAAAATAATATCTTTGCCCTCCCAAAACGAAAAATATAAAAAATAACAGATATGAAAAGGACATTCCAACCATCAAACCGCAAGAGGGTCAACAAGCACGGATTCCGTGAGCGTATGAGCACCCCCAACGGACGCCGCGTTCTGGCAGCCCGTCGTGCACACGGCCGCAAGAAACTCACCGTCTCGTCCGAAGACAGGTACTAGACCTTCACCGAACTATAAAGCCGACTCGAAAGAGCCGGCTTTTTTGTTATCCGAGGAACATCGAATGTTCCACTTCCGAGGCTTTCTCATCGCCTTTTACCCGCCGCAGGATCTCCAGCGCGAAAGCGATTGCGTGGCCGGCGCTGCGGCCGGTGATGACCTGGCCGTCGGTGATTGCCGGCTTGGGCACAAACATACCGCCTTTGGACTCCGGTGCGTCCTGGAATCCGTCGAAGCAGGTGAACACCTTGCCTTCCCAGCAGTCCAGTTGTCCGAGTACGAGTCCGGGAGCGGCGCAGATGGCGGCCACGGTGCCTCCTGCCGCATAATGTTCCTTCATCGCCTTTATGAGGGGCTTGCAGGCGGCCAGTTTCCTGGTTCCCGGCATTCCTCCCGGAAAAATCATCACGTCCCTCAAGGTGGTGCCTGCGGGATCGGTGTCGATGTCGCCCAGGAACTCCTCGACCCCCATCGTCACACCGTGCGAACTCACCACGAAGGGGTCTTCGCCTGTCGCTATAAGGTTTACGTTCACCCCGCCGCGGCGGAGCACGTCATTGGTGGCCAGGGCCTCGACATCCTCGAAGCCGTCGGCAAGAAATATATTGATTCCTTTCATATCTGCGAAGATAGGAAATTTTAACTATTTTTGTATCCGATATGGAAGACGAAAGGAAATTGTACCCTATGAGGTTCTGCAGCCTGCAGGACGAATATGTGTGGGGCAGCGAGGAGTTCAAGCTCGCTGACCTGGGATACCGCGACACCCTTGTGCGTGACGGCTGGCTCGGCGGCAACCTGCTGAGCGAGGTGATGGAGACCTATATGGACCGGGTCACGGGCGACGCGGTGTACGAGAGTTTCGGCCGTCAGTTTCCCTTGTGCGTCCGTGTGCTGCACGTAAACGGACGGATGCCGCTGCGGGTGCATCCCGACGACGAAATCGCCTCGCAGCGTTATGATTCGCTGGGCAAGGACAAGATTTGGTACGTGCTGCGTGCAGGCAGGGGTGCTTGCGTCATGGCCGGATGGCGTCACAAGGTGGATGCTTCCCAGGTTTGGAATGCGTGCAGAGACGGTTCCGTGCACGATCTGCTCAATATCGTCGCAGTCCATCAGGGGCAGTGCCTCCGCATCGCTCCGGGTACTCCGCACGCCGCCGAGGGTGATCTGGACATACTCGAGATAGGTGAGTCCTCGGGACTTGACTTCTGTATGTGCGACTGGGGGCAGGAAGTGCGCGAAGACGAGTTCGACCCTTCGCTTACGCTCGAAGACGCCATCGACTTCATAGATTACGGCCCGGCCGCGGCGCAGTCCGCACCCGACGGCAAGCTTGTCAGCCTGCCTGTGCTGGAAGTGTCGCCCCTGCCCCTGGACGCCCCCCTGCGCATCGAGAGCGGCAATCTTGACTCTTTCGTTCTTTATTCCTGCCTGTCAGGCGGCGTGGCTGTCCAGCTTGAGGTGCTCGGCCGGACGGCAAGTTTCCCTGTCAAGGCCGGCGAAACGATACTGGTGCCCGCCGAGTGCACTTCATACGTGCTTGCTCCCACGGTGGCCGCGACAGTGCTGCTCGAATCCATAGTGCCGCGTCCGCAGCGGCCGGATTCGTATATCAATCCGGATGCTGCGGAAAAGCTCGAGGACGATTAGTCCGCGTTCTGGCGGGACGCCGCCAGGGCGATGAGCAGGCCTGTGATCCCCACGCCCAGCACGGTCCACAGGACATCGGATGCGCTGATGATTACGGGGTAGGCGTCAAGCAGGAAGTTGCCGGGCATCTTGACAATCCCGAAATGCTGCTGGAGCAGCGCCAGGCCCACTCCCAGGACCACCCCCGCAGCGAGTCCCGCGAGCGAGATGAGCCAGCCCTCGAGCAGGAAAATCCTGCGGGTCAGTCTCTTGCCGGCTCCGAGGGCGCGAAGTGTTTCGACGTCCTCTTTCTTTTCGATTATCAGCATCGACAGCGAACCGAAGATGTTGAATGCTATGATTATGACAACAAAAATCAGGATTGCGTATATCGCCAGCTTCTCGTAGCGCATCATCTTGTACAGCGCGGGCTGCTGGCGGTATCTGTCTTTCGCCACCAGCCCTTCCGGCAGAGAGAGTGAGCCGATGAACTGCGCCACATTCGCATCCGAAGGGTCCTCCAGACGGATTTCCACTCCGCTCACAAGGTCCTCTGCGCAGAGCAGTTCGCGCATACTGTCCAGCGGAACTATCATCAGTTCCGCGTCCAGGTCCGCGCTGACGCTGAATATGCCCGAAGGCCACAGACGCACACTGCGGAGCGACGATGCCGGATTGGCCATCGAGATCTTGCCCGTCCGGTCGGGATAGTACAGATCCAGAGGGGTTATGAATGCCGGGTTGAGTTGCAGTCTCGAGGCCAGGGTGGCTCCGACGGCGGCTCCGGAGGTCATTGTCTGGACTCCCTTTGCGCGAGCTATGCTCTGTAATTCGCCGTATCGCGCGAACACGTTGTCTTCGAGCACCTTGCTCACGCCGGCCACTGCCGGGACGGCTTTCAGGCTGTCAATGAAGGCCTCGTCGGGCTCGAAGAACTTGCCCCTGGAGGCGCACACCAGCACGTCAGGATCCAGTTCGCCGAGGTTCCTGCGGATTATGTCGTCGAAGCCGTTGTAGACGCTCAGGATCAGGATGAGAGCCGCCGTGCCGATGGCCATTCCGACCGCGCTGATTGCCGAGATAACGTTGATTACATTATGCGACTTGCGCGCGAACAGATACCTTCGGGCGATATATAGGGCAGTGTTCAATTACTTTTTGAGCAGTTCGTCTATATGTTCGGCGTAGTCGATGCTGGTGTCCAGATAGAAGTCGAGTTCGGGCACTATGCGCAGTTGGCTTGCGACCTTGCGGCCGAGTTCGCCGCGCAGGGCCTTGCCGTCCTCGTCGAGCTTTGCCATCACCGCGGGGCCCTTGTCGGAAGGGAACACGCTCACATAGACCTTCGCGACGCTCAGGTCGGGGCTGATGCGCACTTCGCTTACCGAGACCATCGCCCCGCCGAAGGCCGCCATACCCTTGCTGCGGATTATTTCGGCAAGGTCGCGCTGGATTTCGCGCGCCACCTTGAGTTGTCTGGTGCTTGCGGGCTTGTCCATCTATTTCACTTTTATGATGTAGTAGTCCTTCTTGCCTTTCTGGGCCAGGATGTACTTGCCGTCGATGATGTCGTCTTCGCCAATGGTGCCGGCGGGGTCGGTGAACTTCTCTTTGTTGAGGCTGAATCCGTTGCCCTGAATCATCTTGCGGGCTTCGCCCTTGGAGGGGAAGATTGCGGTCTCGACCGCCAGGGCGTCAAGGATGCCCAGGGGGAGTTTCGCGCGCTCGACCTCGAAGGTGGGCACTCCGTCGAACACGTCGAGGAAGGTCTTCTCGTCCAGGCTGCGCAGGTCCTCGGCGGTGGCCTTGCCGAAGAGCATTCCGGATGCCTTGAGGGCCTTTTCGTATTCGGCCTCGCCGTGCACCATCACCGTCACCTCGCGGGCGAGGAGCTTCTGCAGGCTCCTGCGGCCGGGGTCGGCGCGGTGCTCCTCGATGGCGGACTCGACTCTCTCGCGGTCCAGCATCGTGAAGATCTTGATGTATTTCTCGGCGTCGGCGTCGCTGACGTTGAGCCAGAACTGGTTGAACTGGTAGGGGCTGGTGCGCTCGGGGTCGAGCCAGATGTTGCCCTTCTCGG
>R04__coassemble_825_pt1 | contig 10637 bp, 11 predicted proteins | sample R04__metabat2_low_PE_037 | metagenome-assembled genome bin R04
GCCATTTCATTGCAGATGTGGCCGTCGGGCGGCGCGGCTGGGTGGGAGGGGCGTCGTGACAGGGTTTGGGGCTAAAACCTGGTTTTTCTTGTCACGACGCCGATGGAGAGGGCGTTTTTTTGGCGTCGTGACAGGCGCCGTGGCTACCGGATGCCAAACGGACACGAGATCGGCGTTTCGCGTGGCCGCGGGCGGCGCGTCTCTATGTGTGATTCGGACTTGAGCCGAATCACGGAGGGGTCTGTCGCCGGATTGCAGCAAAATTGGGCTTTTTGCTGCAAAACCGGCTTCCAAACCTTCAAATTGCAGCAAAATCAAGTTTTTTGCTGCAACGCCGGGACCTTTCAGAAGAGATAGGGATTGCAATGTGCCCTGCAAAGCCCTAGGAGGCAGGTCGCTCTCCCTACCTCTCGGTGATTTTGCAAATTTGGGGTGGTTCCAAGGAGAGGTAGGGACAGGTCAAAAATGCAAATCGTTAATTGACAAACACTTAGCAAAATACGTAATCATCCCTTCTAGCTTGTTCACGGAAGAATAAGGGCAGCAAAATAGAATTTCCGACTACCGATCCGGATTGACCGTCAGGTAGTCGGAAATTCTTTATATGAAGGACGTCATAAACAGAATCCCTACACCTTCCCGATGTCGAGCTTGACGGGCTTGATCATATTTTCGGGCGAGAGGATGACGTCGAGCTGCTCTTTGGTGAGGATGCCTTCTTCGAGCACGAGGTCGTACACTCCGCGGCCGGTTTCCTTGGCCTTCTTGGCAATCTTGGTGGAGTGCTTGTAGCCGATGAAGGGGTTCAGGGCTGTCACGATGCCGATGGAATTGCGGATGTATTCGGCGCAGCGGTCGGCGTTGGCGGTAATGCCGTCCACGCAGTTGACGCGCAGGGTGTCGAAGCCGTTCATCAGCAGTTCCGCGCTTTCGAAGCAGCACTGGATCATCACGGGCTCCATAGCGTTGAGCTCCATCTGGGCTGCCTCTCCGCTCATCGTCACGCAGACGTCGTTGCCCATCACCTTATAGCAGATCTGGGTCATCACCTCGGGGATAACCGGGTTTACCTTGCCGGGCATTATGGACGAGCCGGGCTGCTTCTCGGGGAGGTTGATCTCGCCCAGGCCGCAGCGGGGGCCGGAGGCCAGCAGGCGGAGGTCGTTGGAAATCTTTGAGGCCTTGACGGCCAGACGCTTCATCGCGGCGCTGTAGCCGACAAGCGACGAAGTGTCGGAGGTGGCGCCCACCAGGTCGGCGGAAAGCGTTATGGGCCAGCCGGTTATCTTGGCCAGCGCCTCGGTGCAGAGTTCGGCGTAGCCGGGCTCGGAGCAGATGCCGGTGCCGATGGCGGTGGCGCCCATATTGACAACCAGCAGGTCGGCCGCGGCCTCGTCCAGATGCTTGATTTCATCCTCTAGGATGGAAGCGAAACCGCCGAAAGTCTGGCCCAGGGTCATGGGGACGGCGTCTTCGAGCTGGGTGCGCCCCATCTTGAGGATGCCGCTGAATTCCTCGCTCTTGGCCCTGAAGGACGAGATCAGTTCCAGAAGGTGCTCCTTGAGGTCCAGGTGGGTGAAGTACAGTCCGAGATGGGCGGCGGTGGGATAAGCGTCGTTGGTGCTCTGGCTGCGGTTGACGTCGTCGTTGGGCCAGCAGTGCTTGAAGTCGCCGAGCTCGTAGCCCATTATCTGGAGGGCGCGGTTGGCGATCACCTCGTTGGCATTCATATTTGTGGAAGTGCCGGCTCCTCCCTGGATCATGTCGACGGGGAAGGCCTCGGCGTGCTGTCCTTCGCATATCTCACGGCAGGCCTGCATTATGGCGTCGTGCACCTCGGGGGTGATCAGGCCCTGGGCGAAGTTGGCCTCGGCCGCGCCCATCTTGGTGATTGCCAAGCCCTTGAGGTAGTTGGGGTACTCGCTCAGGTGGAAGTGGCTGATGTTGAAATTCTCCAGACAACGGAGTGTCTGGACGTCATATAACGCATCTGCGGGGATCTGCTTTTCGCCGATAAGGTCGCTGCCTGTTCTGAATTGTGCTTTCATTGTGAATTCGATTTATTCCTCAAATATAACACTTTTTTCTTGCATTCTGAATTAATGTCGCCAATTTGCAGGAGCCACGACAATTTTGTAATTTAGCGGAACCTGTCGAATATGCACAATATGAACATCCTCGTACTGAACGGAAGCCCCAAAGGGCAGTACTCGATCACACTGCACACCTGCCTGTATCTGCAGAAGATGTTCCCGCAGCACTCCTTCACCATCTTGGATGTCGGCAAGAAGATCCGGTCCCTGGAAAAGGATTTCTCCGGGGCGCGGGACCTTGTCGGGGCCGCGGACCTGCTGCTGTTCTGCTACCCGGTCTACACTTTTCTGGTCCCGAGCCAGCTGCACCGCTTCATCGAGCTGATGAAAGGGTCGGGAATCGACCTGGGCGGCAAAATCGCCACCCAGGTATCCACCTCAAAGCATTTCTATGACACCACCGCCCACGCCTTCATCGAAGAGAACTGCTCCGATATGGGCCTCGACTACGTCGACGGACTCTCGGCCGACATGGACGACCTGCTGACCGAGCAAGGCCGCAAGCAGGCCTCGGACTGGTTCAAGCTGCTGCTCTGGAAAATTGAACGGAAGGACTTCAAGAGGCCGGTACCTTTCATCACGGGCACTCCCCTGCTCACGGCCGCCTTGCCCGCGGCGGCGGAAAAGCAGCCCGGCCGCAAGGCCGTCATTGTCGCCGACTACGGTGTGGACGAGCCCGCGAGACAGAGACTGCAGAGCCTTGTCGACGCCTTCCGCGCCGCGTTCCCCTACGAGTGCGACCTTGTGGACATCAGCGAATTCCCCTTCAAGGGAGGGTGCACGAGCTGCTTTTGCTGCGCCAAGACAGGCAAGTGCGTGTACACCGACCGCTTCGACGACTTCCTGCGCGACAATATCCACAAGCACGACGCGATAATCTACGCTTTCTCCATCAGGGAACACTCGATGGGATACCGCTTCAAGATGTACGACGACCGCCAGTTCTGCAACGGCCACCGCACGGTCACGATGGGCACGCCCTTCGGATACCTCGTCGACGGGGCGCTGTCGCAGGAGCACAATCTCCTCACAGTCATAGAGGCACGCGCGCAGGTGGGAGGCAACTGGCTCGCCGGAATCGCGTCGACCGAGTTCGATCCCGGCCGGGAGGCGGAACTGCTCGCCGCGCGCACCTGCTTTGCATTCGAGCACTCTTACCGGCCCCCTCAGAACTTCTACGGAGTGGGCGGGATGCGGATATTCCGCGACCTCATCTACAAGATGCGCGGCCTGATGCGAGCCGACCACAAGTTCTTCCGCAGCCACGGCCAGTACGACTTCCCCCAGAAGGAGTGGAAGGACACGATGCTGATGTACCTGGTCGGATGGATGATGAATTCGCCCAAGCTGCGGGCAAGGATGGGAAGCAAGATCAACGAAGGAATGATCAAGGAATACAGGAAAGTGGTGGAATGAAGAGAATCCTCAAGATAGCGGCCGGAGCGCTGATGCTGCTCCTCGCCCTCGGATGCGCGGCCACGAGGTCCGCCAAGCCGGCCGCGCAGGCCGGCGGCGTCGAATCCTGGAGCGCCGCCGAGTGCTCGAGAGCCCGCGCCGTCATAGTCAGGACAGCCCGCGGACGCGAGGGTTGCCCGTATGTCTACGGGGGTCGCGGCCCGTCCTCATTCGACTGCTCGGGCTTCACCGTCTACGCGTACAAAGCCGCAGGCATAACCCTGAAGCCCACTGCCGCCCAGCAGTACACCCAGGGTACATATATCAGTTCCAACAAGCCGCTCAAGCCCGGCGACCTGGTCTTCTTCGGCGGCAAAAAGGACCAGGGCACCGTGTCGCACGTCGGCATCGTGGTCAAGTACAACAGTTCTGACAGAACCTTCACGTTCATCCACGCTCCAAGATCCGGCGTCGAGTTGCAGGAATCCACAAACTCATACTACCGCCGCCGCTATCTCGGCGCCCGCCGCATCCTGCCGCGGTAAGAGCCGGTATCACAACCAAACGTTAAATTGCAAAGATTTTTTTGGAGAATTAAAATTTATTCATACCTTTGCATTCCCGAAAGGAAACCTGCTGGGTTCGTATAACGGTTAGTACTCAAGATTCTCAATCTTGCAATAGGAGTTCGATTCTCCTACCCAGTACAAAAAAAGTCTGCTTCTGGCAGACTTTTTTTGTACCTGGCAGCTGCAGAACTCTAATACGTTTTATGCTCCATGCAGGAGTATTCGGCAAACAGGTCCAGGCAGGCTTCGCGATCCACTTCGACGAGGTAGCCGGGGAGTTTCTCGCGGCCGCCGAAGATGTCGTTGAACTTGTCGTCACGAAATCCGATGGAGTCGTTGTCGGCGATGGTGCAGCCGTAGTAAATCTTGCCGATATTGGCCCACATACAGGCACACAGGCACATATGGCAGGGCTCGCCGGTGGTATAGATCTCGCAGCCGGTCAGGTCGAAGGTGCCGAGCGAAGAGCAGGCATCGCGGATTGCGGCGATTTCGCCGTGACAGGTGGGGTCGTTGTTTCCGACCACGCGGTTGTGCCCGCGGCCGACCACGACGCCGTCCTTGACGATGACGCTGCCGAAAGGCCCGCCGTGACCGGCGCGTATGCCGGCACGGGCCTCATCGACAGCCATCTGCATAAATGAATTGGCGGCCTGCTTCATCCTAGAAAGCCTCAGCGACGCCGACGGCTGCGATAATAACAACCGCGGTTATCGACAGGGCGATGACAACGATGGACATTATGCCCATAAATTTCAGAGTGGACCTGCCGTTCTTGGCCGCTTCGGTCAGCTTGGTTTCGTCATCGGCGACAAGACCTGCCTTCAAAGCCCCGGAGGACTTGAACATATACACCGTCGGGATGATGACAACCCCGCCGAGAACGACATAGACACAGCCGAGAATGGCAGCAATTGCCTCTTCTCCGGCAAAGCCGGCTATTGCGGCAATTATACCGAATAAAATAAGGAAACCCGCCGAGATTGAATACAGTATGCCGAAAAATTTCGTCCAGGCCGAGATACCTCTGAGATAAGATTTTTTGATTTCTTCCATATGTTTCAGATTTTAAGTTACGGGATGCAATTTACGATTTTTTTCGGATATTTGTAAATATGAAGAAAATTATCTGCACCCTCGCGGCCCTCGTGGCCGCATTTGCAGCCCTTGCGGGGGCTCACCCCTGGCAGGGCGCCAGAGTCGCCTTCCTGGGCGATTCGATAACCGACGAACGCCAGCTGGACGGCCCAAACTGCACTTTCTGGCGCGACCTGCAGGACATTATCGGCATCGAACCTTATGCGTATGCCGTAAACGGTCACAAGATGGACCAGATTGTCGGGCAGGCGGACCGGCTGCTCGCCGACCACGGCGATTCCTTCGACGCGATCGTCATATTCGTCGGGACAAACGACTACAACGGAGGCGTCCCGCTCGGCGAACTCTATACCTATAAAGATACTGTAGCCCTTTATTCCGGTCCCGCAAGACTGCCCGCGCGCTACCGCACTCCTTCCGAGGATCCGGAGACTTTCTATGGCCGGACCAACATCACTCTGCGCACCCTCAAGGAGCGCTGGCCGGACAAACAGATTGTCCTGATGACCCCGCTGCACCGCGGATTCGCCCGGTTCGGCACCAAAAATATCCAGCCTGACGAACACTTCTCCAACCGGATAGGGCTGTTTGTCGACGACTACGTCGACGCTCTCAAGAAGGCCGCGGCAGAGTGGTCCGTGCCCGTCATCGACCTCTACTCGAACGCGGGCCTGCAGCCGATGGTCAAGGGGCAAGAACGCTATTTCCGCAATCCCTCGACCGACCTGCTGCATCCCAACACTCCCGGCCACAGGAGGATGGCGATGACAATCGCGGCGCAGCTGAGTTCGCTGCCCGCACGCTTCCCCAAATACATCGCGCTGACATTCGACGACGGGCCCAATACAGTTGTCACTCCGCAGGTGCTTGATCTGCTGGAGCAGTACGGCATCCCGGCCTCGTTCTTCGTGATAGGCCGCAACATCACGCCCGAAAGCGCGGCCGTGATGCGGCGCGCGCACGATATGGGCTGCGATATCGAAAACCACACCTTCTCGCACCCGAGGCTGCCCGAACTTTCCGCAGAGCAGATGCAGGACGAAGTGGCCCGCACCTCCGCGCTGATCGAGCAGTACACGGGCGAATCCCCGCGCTTCCTGCGCCCGCCGTATCTGGCTATGAGCCAGTCGCTTGCCGACGCCGTGGGCCTCACTTTCATCGGCGGATACTGCCCTGATGACTGGGATGAGTCGGTGACCGTGGAGCAGCGCATCGACGGCGTGCTCGCCAACATCCGTGACGGGGACGTGCTGCTGCTGCACGATTACGAAGCCAACGCTCCCACCGTCGAGGCTCTGCGCACGATAATCCCCGAGTTGCTCGCCCGCGGCTTCAAATTCGTCACGATCTCGCAGCTGTTTGACCTGCGCTGGCGCGACTCCCGCCGGCCCGACCACAACGTGATGTACCGCAACGTATATTAGTCTGCTGCAGATTCGCCTGCCGGGATTTGCGAATTCAAGCATTATTCGATAAATTTGTAAGATTGAATATTCAAACATATACTATAATGAAGAAGTTATTTGCAGCAGCGACAATCCTGGCACTCGCCACGGCCGCCTCGGCCCAGTCGGTCAAATTCCCTGAGTATCAGTTCGAGACCGTCAAGGCCAATCCCGTCACCAGCGTCAAGAACCAGTCCCGCAGCGGCACCTGCTGGGCTTTCTCGACAATCAGTTTCTTCGAGTCCGAAGCCATCAGGCTCTGCGGCATCAAGGACGAGGCGGACTATCCCGACTTCTCTGAATTCTTCGTCGTCAGCAATTCCTACCTCGAGCGCGCCGACAAGTATGTCCGCCTGGACGGCAACCTCACCTTCGGGGCCGGCTCCGAGGCCGATGACGTACTGGACGTCATCCGTGACCACGGAATCGTCCCCAACGAAGCGATGACCGGAATGAACTACGGCACCTCCCTTCCCGCCCAGAGCGAGATGGACGCCGTGCTCAAGGCTTACATCCAGGCAATCGCCAAAAACCCCAACAAGACACTCACCACAGCCTGGAAGCGCGGCTTCAAGGCCATCCTCGACGAGTATCTGGGCGAATGCCCCGAGACCTTCACCGTCGGCGGAGTGCAGTACACCCCCGAGTCTTACCGCGACGCAATGAAGATTGTCCCCGAGGACTACGTTACCCTTACCTCCTTCACACATCATCCTTTCTACACCTGGTTCGCCATCGAAGTGTGCGACAACTGGCGCTGGGATCCTGCCTACAACGTCCCCATCGATGAATTCATCGAAGTGCTTGACAACGCCATCGAAAACGGCTACACAGCCGCCTGGGGCGCCGACGTGAGCCATCCCGGATTCACCCGCAACGGACTCGCGGTGCTGGTTGACGTCAAGGCGACAAACAACACCGGTTCCGACCAGGAGCACTGGGTCGGCAAGGAGGAAGGCAAGCCCGCTCCCGAGACAGACATAGTCGAACTCGCGACCTCGCAGGAAACCCGCCAGGCCGAATTCGACAACAAGACCATCACCGACGACCACGGGATGCAGATTTTCGGCATAGCCCGCGACCAGTTCGGCAAAAAATACTATATGGTCAAGAACTCCTGGGGCGAGACCGGCAAATACAAAGGCATCTGGTATGCGACCGAAGCATTCGTCAGAGCCCAGTCAATGGACATAATGATCCACAAGTCCGCCCTCACCAAGGACCTCAAGAAAAAACTCGGCGTCAAGTAAATGAAACTTCGCAAATTCATACCTGACTGCATCACCGCGATGAACATCGTCTGCGGCGTGGTCGGTCTGGTCTTCGCATTTGAGGGCAAGCCCACGCTGGCTTTCCCGATGATGCTGGCGGCAGCCGTGTTCGATTTCTGCGACGGGCTGGCCGCACGCGCTCTCGGCGCATATTCCGAACTGGGCAAGGAACTCGACTCGCTGTGCGATCTCGTGTCGTTCGGCGTACTGCCCGCAGTGATGCTCTTCAGGTCATCCTATGACTTTTCTGCAGGACAGTATCCGGTGTACTGGATTGCACTGGCAATTGCAGTGTTCAGCGCAATCCGGCTTGCCAAATTCAACGTCGACCCCCGGCAGCACACAAGCTTCCTGGGCCTCCCCACCCCGGCCTGCGCGCTGCTCGTCGCATCACTCTGCCACTACGCGGCCTGCGAGCCCTCGAGCTTTGTGGCAATCTGGCTAGCCGGACCCGTGTTTCCGGTCGTGCTGACAGTCTGCCTCTGCGCGCTGCTGGTGTGCGAGATTCCGATGTTCTCGATGAAATTCACATTCGGAGGGCACAAAGGAATCGACACCACAGGCTGGAAACGCATCGCATTTGTCGCATTCGTACTTGTCTTCGTCGTGCTGGCCATTGCGCTGCACCTTACCTGGTCGGCCGTCGTCGCCGCCGCATTCTCACTCTACGTCATCAAGAACGTAATTTATTGGATTTTCAAAGTTTAACACCATTATTATGAATACAAGAATCTTCACCTGCTCGCTGCTCGTCGCCGCCCTCGCGCTCGGCGCGACTTCCTGCGGAACCGGCTACTGGAGCGTCGAGAACCGCACCTCAAGGCGCAATGTCGACCATATGGACGAACCCTGGCGTACCGAATACCAGATGCGCAGCAGCTATTCTTACGGCGCCAACGGCGGCACGCACGCCCCCGGCTATCACGTCGGCACTCCCGCACCCTCCCAGGGCACAGGCTCCAACTACAACTCACCCGGCGCCACAAGCCAGGGCAACACCACCGTCCAGTCCGGCATCGGCAACACCAGTGTCCAGAACAACTCCACCACAACCAACACCAATGTCAACAACGGCGACGGCAACGTCAATGTCAACGGCAGCGGCAACGTAATCAACATCACAAACAATTACGGCACGACCACGGGGCAGCAGGGCTCCGGCTCTACCGGCTCCGGCAGCGCAGTTCCCGGCAAGCCCGCAGGCGGCAGCACCACCGGCTCCACAAGCGGCAAGAACACCAACAACTCCCGTATATCCTCAGGCGGCAACACCACCCACACCCAGACCGGCAGCACATCGAGCGCTTCCAAGGGCACAAACTCAAAAGTTTCGGCCGCCTCGACATCCCAGAGCACCACTTCGAAGTCATCCGCCAGCACCTCCAGCCAGTCCGGCACGCAAAAGACTTCTGCGAGCACCAGCCGTTCCACGACCAATACCCGCAGCAGCGTAAGTACCGGAAAATCAACAACTACGACCGAGACTCAGAGCGAAACCACCACCACTTCGAAGTCAACCACCTCGACTCGCAGAACGAGGTAAAATAAAATTTTTAAAGAAATTATTAAAAAATTTTGGAAATATAAATTAAAACACTACCTTTGTATCCGGGTTGAGCAAGTGGCCCGTCTGGTCCATCAACCTATTGGTTATTAGTTTTAGTGTTATTAATTATGTGGTTAGTATGAGTTGTCGCCGTGACGGTCACAACTCATTTCTTTTTATATTTCCCCTGCCCTGCTTCAGGATTTTGCTCCACCCCCGGGATTGAAGTCCGCGAGGTTGAAGGTCGCGCCCTGGTTCTGGCCCGGCATATCTATCTTGCCGAACTGTGACTCGTACTTGCTGATGTTGTCAATGAGCGCGTTCAGGAGCCTCTTGGCGTGCTCCGGGGTCATCACAATGCGGCTGCCGATCTCGGGCTTGGCAAGTCCGGGCAACATCTCGGCGAAGTCGATGACGAATTCGCTGTGCGAGTGGCTTATAATCGCGAGATTTGAGTATGTGCCGCGAGCGATCTCGGGCCTGAGCTCGATGTTGAGCTGTTTCTTTTCGTTGTCCATTTGTATTTTCTTTGTTTACGCAAAATTAGCAATTAATCCTGAATCTAAAGCTCGTCCGAAGCGTACAGATACGGGAACAAAGGAGTGTCATACTCGAAATAGTCCTCATCGCTGAAGAATCGCTTCAGCTCTATTTCAGCATTCTCCCTGCTGTCCGACGCGTGCACTATGTTCTCCTGATGGCTCATGCAGAAGTCTCCGCGAAGGGTCCCCGGGGCGGCTTTGCGCCCGTTTGTGGGGCCTGTCATCTCGCGGACCACCTCCACGGCGTCGATGCCATCGAGGCACATCAGGATCACCGGGGCGGCCATCATCGAAGACTCGATTATCGGGTAGAAAGGCTTGTGTACAAGATGCGCGTAGTGCTCGGCGCATTTTTCCTTCGTGAAGCGGTACATCTTGAGGGCCACAATCTTGAGCCCCTTCTTCTCGAAGCGGCTTATGATTTCCCCTGCAAGGCCCCTCTGGAGGGAGCAGGGCTTTATGATTACGAGTGTTCTTTCCATTTCTATACATTCGCATGTGCCAAAGTGCTGCAAATCAGTAATTCCATCACTCACTCCAGCATGGCTCACGCACATTTTTCTTTTTTCCACCCCCTCTCCTCCCGTCCAAATATTATAATTACCCTACAAATTTAATATTTTTAATGTTATCCGGCAGAAAGATGAGTTAAAAGAAAATGGAAAATCGGTATTTAGC
>R04__coassemble_856_pt1 | contig 10390 bp, 5 predicted proteins | sample R04__metabat2_low_PE_037 | metagenome-assembled genome bin R04
GAATTGTCGGATGGGTCGACTGCCGCTATGACGTGAAGAAAAATACCAACAGCGGTACGATTACCGCCAAGGGCGGCTGCGGCGGCATAGTGGGTGTCTGTCAGTCCACGACCAGCGCCATAGTTTACCTCGACGCCAATGTCAACAACGGAGACATAATCAGCTCCGGCGAGTGCGCGGGCGGCATCTGCGGCATCGCCTGGAATCAGGCGGCGGCCAGATATGTCTACGCCAACAATTGCATCAACAACGGCGATGTCTCCGCCTCCAACTCCGCAGGCGGCATCTATGGCCAGATGTATGATGCAAACAACGCGAAGGCCGGATGCGCCAACAAGTGCATCAACAACGGCAACATCAAGGCCAATTACTATGCGGGAGGAATCACCGGCTACTGCAGAACTCGCGCAACAGGTCCCGCCTGGTATATTTTCAACTGCGAGAACCACGGCACCGTGTCCGGCGTCAGGCCCGACGACAAGCCCTCCTACAGCGGCGGCATCGTGGGCGCTGTCCATGGCTATGGCACCGGCCTCGGCCTTTCCAACTGCTACAACACCGGCAGCGTGAAATATGCAAACACGGCATATAAAGAGCCTTATGTTGGCGGCATCTGCGGTAATTTCACAAAGGGATTCATCAAGAATGTATACAACAGCGGAGCGGTAGGCGCGGCTGAGGGCACTCCTGCAGAAGGCTCCGAAGAATATCTCGGCGCAATTGCCGGAAGCAACTCCGCCACCATCCAGAATTCCTATTATCTGGACGGAACCTGCGGCCAGGCCCTCGGCACGGCATCATCCGCCGCCGACTCTTCTGTCCAGAGCGTTACCGAAGCCGGTATCCTTGCCGACGGAGTACAGATCGGCGAATCTTTCTATACCGAGCTTATCCCCGCCCTCAACGCCTGGGTCGGCGACAACACCTCGACCTATCTGCTGTGGAAGGAAGGCCCTGCATTCGTAATAGAGTAACCATATAATATAGGAGAAACGTAATATGAAAAAGATATTTTATGCAATAGCAGGCGCTGCGCTCCTTTTATGTGGTTGCAGCACCAAGTCCGACTCCGAAGTGGCTGTGACTTCCGTCACCATCAACACCACCACCGCTACCATAGTGGTCGGAGAGACGGTCCAGCTCAGCGCTGTCGTGGCCCCATCCACTGCCACCAACAAATCTGTCAGCTGGTCTTCCACTGACGCTTCCGTGGCGTCCGTGGATGCCGGAGGCCTTGTCACCGGCTTGAAAGTCGGCAAGACCTACATCGTCGCCGCCGCCTCCGACGGCAGCGGCAAGAAGGCTTCCTGCGCCGTCACGGTAGAGGCGGCCGAAGTGCCCGCCGAGTCGGTCGCAATCGATTTCCCCGACGGAGTTCTGTTCTGGGAAGGAACCGATGTGCAGGCCAAAGCCACCGTCTCGCCCTCAAACGCCACCAACAAGACCGTTGTCTGGTCTTCGAGCAACGCGGACGTGGCCACTGTGGACCAGAACGGACTGGTGAAATTGGTCAAGTCCGGCAAGGCGACCATTACCGCCAAGGTTGAGAACGCGAACGGCGCTGTCACAAAGGACAAGGAGATTGAAGTGCTTGCACTTGTCAAGACCGTCACTCTCGATCCCACCGAGAAGTCCATCCTCGAAGGCGGAGAATTCGACATCACCGCCACCGTCGCGCCCGAGAACGCACATATCAAGGATGTTGTCTGGTCTTCGAGCGACGAAACAGTCGCCACCGTGAACGGGAGCGGCCACGTGACCACCCTCAAGGCCGGCTCCGTCGTCATCACCGCCACGGCAAAGGATCCAAGCCAGGCATCAGCCTCCTGCGCCGTCACCGTGAACGGCAAGGTAACGGCAATCACCCTCGACTGCGGCAATGCCGCCAAGGTCTGGAAGGGCGAAACCCTCCAGATCAAAGCCACGGTGACTCCCGAGACAGCCCTCGACAAGACTGTGACCTGGGCTTCGAGCAATACTGAGGTCGCCACCGTGACCGCCGACGGCCTCGTGACCGCCGTCGCGGACGGCCAGACCACCATCACCGTCACCGCAAACGACGGCGGCGGTGTCAAGGCCGAGTGCGTCATCACCGTAAGCACGAAGGTCGAGACCATCACGCTCAACGAAACCCAGAAGGTCCTCGAACTCGGGCAGACATTCCAAATCGAGGCCACGGTGACCCCCGAAGAGGCCACTGACAAGACCATAGTCTGGTCCTCCGCCAACGAAGCCGTGGCCAAGGTCAGCGAAACCGGTCTTGTGACAGCCGTCAAGACAGGCGTCGCCGTCATCACCGCCACAGCCAAGGACGGCGGCGGAGCCAAGGCCACCTGCAGAATTGTCATCGAGAAGACCGAAGGTTCCGAGGACTACAACCAGAGCGAATTCGAGTGGTAATCTAAATAATTGCAAATGAACAAAAAGATCCTCCTGACGCTTTTTGTTCTCCTGTTCGGCATCACCGCCCTTGCCCAGACAAGAACGGTCAAGGGCGTGGTGTTCGAGGAGGAGACCGGCGAAGCAATGCCGGGAGCCACAGTGTCCCTGGTCGGCACCGGCAAAGGAGTGGTGACCGACATCGACGGCAAGTTCGAGTTCCCGGGGCTGAAGGCTTCTGACCGCCTGAAAATTGAATTCTTCGGCAAGGTGCCGCAGATAATCCAGGTAGGCGAACTGGCCAACATAATCGTGAAACTCAAGGATTCCGCCGAAGTTCTCGAAGAGGCCGTGGCCGTCGCGTTCGGCAAGCAGACCAAAGAGAGTGTCATCGGTTCCATCACCGCAATCGACGTGGAGACCCTGAAGGTGCCTTCCAGCAACCTCACGACGGCACTGGCCGGCAACGTGGCGGGACTTATCTCATATCAGCGCACCGGCGAACCCGGACAGGACAACGCCGACTTCTTCGTGCGAGGCATCACCACTTTCGGCGCCAACACGAGCCCGCTGATCCTCATCGACAACATCGAACTCACGACCACCGACCTTGCCAGGCTGCAGCCTGACGACATCGAGAGCTTTTCGATAATGAAGGACGCGACGGCTACCGCGCTCTACGGCGCACGTGGCGCCAACGGCGTCATCTTCGTGACCACAAAGAGAGGCCGCGAGGGCCCCGCCACCGTGTTCGCCCGAGTGGAGACTTCCCTTTCCCAGCCCACTCAGGACGTGGAGCTGGCGGACGGCGTGACTTATATGAAGGCCTACAACGAAGCCATTTCCACGCGTGACCCGCTGGGCGACCTCAAGTACAGCTACGACAAGATCGAGCAGACCGGAAAACCGAATGCCAACCGCTACATCTATCCTCTGAACGACTGGTACTCGATGCTCTTCAAGGACTACTCGACCGCATACCGCGCCAACGTGTCCGTGCGAGGCGGCGGCGCCGTGGCCACGTACTATGTCGCCGGCGCTTTCACGGAGGATACCGGCATCCTCAACGTGGACAACCGCAACAGTTTCAACAACAACATCGACCAGAAGACCTACAGCCTGCGCACCAACGTGGACATCAACCTGACCAAGACCACCAAGCTCGCTGTGCGTCTGACCGGCAACTTCACCGACTATACCGGGCCCCTGAACGGCGGCTCCGATGTCTATTATCAGGTGGTGCACTCCGACCCCGTTCTCTTCCCGGCCTACTATCCGCTGGACGACGACCACGTGGGCATCAAGCACATAATGTTCGGCAACTACGAAGACGGCTCCTACATCAACCCCTACGCCAATCTGGTCAAGGGTTACAAGGACTACCAGCGCTCGCAGATGATCGCCGCAATCGAACTCAACCAGGACCTGGGCTTCATCACCAAGGGCCTGAACTTCATGGCCCTGTTCAACCTCACGCGCCTGTCCGACTACACCGTGTACCGTCAGTTCAGCCCCTACTGGTACACCCTGGACAGCTATGACTCCTACACCGGCGAATACCACGTGCGCAGGATCAACGACACCGGCACCGATTACCTGACGTATTCCGAGGGCACGAAGAACATCACCAACACGATGTACTTCGAGAGCCGTCTGAACTACGCCCGCAAATTCGGGCGCAGCGAAGCCACCGGCCTGCTGGTCCTCACCGCCCGCGAGAAGGTCGTGGCCAACGCGGGGTCCCTGCAGCTGTCGCTGCCTTCGCGCAACGCCGGACTCTCCGGACGTTTCACCTACGGCTTCGATTCGAAGTACTTCGCCGAATTCAACTTCGGCTACAACGGCTCCGAGCGCTTCTCTGCCGAGAACCGCTGGGGCTTCTTCCCCTCCGTCGGCCTGGCCTGGGTGGCATCGAACGAAAAGTGGTTCGAGCCCGCCAAGGACATTGTGCACAACCTCAAGCTGCGCGCCTCCTACGGCCTCGTGGGCAACGACGCCATCGGCGACACTGACGACCGCTTCTACTATCTGTCCGAGATGAACATGAACAGCAGTTCGCAGGCAGCATATTTCGGCGAATACCGCGGCATCACCTACAAGGGCATCGACGTGCAGCGCTACGCCAACGAAGCGATCACCTGGGAGAAATCCTACAAGACCAACTTCGCGATGGAACTGGGCCTGTGCAAGAAACTCGACGTGATCGCCGAGTACTTCACCGAAAGGCGCGAAGACATCTACATGTACCGCTCGGACATACCCAACACTATGGGTCTGCAGGCATCCGTGGCCGCCAACATAGGCGTCGCATCCGCACGCGGCGTGGATATCCAGGCAGACTACAAGCAGTCCTGGGGCAAGGACCTCTGGATGTCCGCAAGAGGCAATTTCACATACTCCACCAGCCAGTATGAGGTGTACGAGGAGCCCACTTACGCCGAGTCTTACCGCCAGCACGTGGGCCAGAGCATCAAGCAGGTCTGGGGCTATGTGGCGGAGCGTCTGTTCGTGGATGACGAAGAGGCGGCCAACAGTCCTTCGCAGGCTTCGTTCGGCAGCCAGTACGGCGGTGGTGACATCAAGTACACCGACATCAACGGCGACGGCGTGATAACCACGGCCGACCGCGTGCCCATAGGATTCCCCACCACGCCTGAAATCATCTACGGTTTCGGCGTCTCCGTGGGCTACAAGGGCTTCGACTTCTCGGTGTTCTTCCAGGGCCTGGGCAACGAAAGCTTCTGGATCGACGCCTCCGACACCGCTCCATTCGTGAACAACACCCAGTTGCTGAAGGCTTATTCCGACAGCCACTGGAGCGAGGACAATCAGGACATCTACGCCCTCTGGCCGCGATACAGCGCATACCGCAACTACAACAACACGGCTGTGAGCACCTGGTGGATGAGGGACGGATCGTTCCTGCGCCTCAAGCAGCTCGAGCTGGGCTACACGCTTCCCGCCAAATGGACCCGGAAACTGCGCATAGAGGCACTGCGCTTGTACTTCCAGGGCAACAACCTCCTGTGCTGGAGCAATTTCGACCTCTGGGATCCCGAAATGGGCGGAGACGGCCTCGCCTACCCCATCCAGAGGACTTTCAACATCGGACTGAACGTAACGTTCAAATAATGGAGGGAAGGATTTATGCGTAAGATTATAACCAGAATATCAGTTTCCTTTGCGGTCCTGGCCGCCCTTGTCTGCGGCGGGTCCTGCAATTCATATCTCGATGTCGTGCCTGACGACGGCATCGCCACCCTGGAGACATCGTTCAACCTCAGAAGCACCGCCATCCGCTACCTTGCCACCTGCTATTCCTATATGACAGGAGAAGGCGCGCCGGGCACCGACTACGGTATGCTCACGGGCGACGAGATCTGGGACCTCGTGGGGCGCGTCGTCTCCAACACCAATGCCCGTGTGCCTCAAACCCTGTTCAACATAGCCAGAGGCTTCCAGAGCGCCGCTTCTGTATACGGCAACGACTGGGCCAGTATGTATCAGGGCATCCGATGCTGCGACATACTGATCGAAAACATCACGAGCGTGCCCGATATGGAAATGGGCGAGATGCAGCAGTGGATCGCCGAGGCGAAGTTCCTCAAGGCCTACTACCATTTCAACCTCATCCGCAAGTGGGGCCCCGTCCCCGTCATCCGCGAAAGCCTGCCCATCGACTCCGACGTCGAGACGGTGAGGGTGTACCGCGACAACATCGACGACTGCTTCGACTATGTGATTTCCCTGCTTGACGAGGCTCTCCCCTACCTGCCGCTCGTAAACCCGTCAGTGGACGAATACGGAAGGGTGACCCAGACGGCCTGCGCAGGCCTCAAGGCCCGCGTGTGCGCCTATGCGGCCAGTCCTCTGTTCAACGGCAATGACGAGATGGCATCGCTTACGGATGGCCGCGGCGAACGCCTGTTCCCCGCAAAGGACGACGCCGCCAAGGCAGCCCGCTGGACAGCAGCAATGGAAGCCTGCTCCGAAGCGCTCAAGTACTGCGAGCAGGCCAACCTCAAGCTCTACACCAAGGAGACCGTGGAGGCCACCTACAGGATGTGCGACACCCTCAAGACTTCGCTCGCCCTGCGCAATGCCTTCAATGCCCGCTGGAACAGCGAAGTTGTCTGGGGCAACACCCAGACCAGCTCTTCGTCCATCACGATAATGCAGCAGATCTGTATGCCCAACCTCCTGCTCGACCAGTACCCCCACGCGCTGGGAGGATACAAGATTTTCGGCGTGCCCCTCAAGGTTGCGGAGCAGTTCTACACCAACCACGGTCTGCCCATAGGCAACGACAACGAGTGGATCGGAGTAAACACCAACGAGCTGAAGGTCGGTGACGAGGCTCACAAGTATTATCTGCAGCAGGGCTACACGACCGTGCGCCTGAACTTCAACCGCGAGCCGCGATTCTACGCTTTCCTCGGATTCGACGGAGGCAAGTGGCTGGGAATGCTCGGCAACTACAACGACCTCCAGCCCGATGACATCAAGGACATCGAGTGCCGTATCGGCGGCCTGCAGGCAAAGTCCGGCAGCGAGAACGGCCCCACGACGGGATACTTCCCCAAGAAGATGTTCCCCGTGCAGTGCACGATGAAGGGCTCCAATTCCTTTACGGCCTACTGGTTCCCTTTCCCGATGATACGCCTGAGCGAACTGTATCTGCTCTATGCCGAGTGCATCAACGAGGCTGAGGGCCCCGACGGCGCCCACAGCGCGGAACTCTTCGAGCACCTGGACGCCATCCGCGAGAGGGCCGGCATCCCCGATGTCAAGGACTCCTGGGACAACTACAGCAACCGTCCCGGCTACTACAAGACCAAGGAAGGCATGCGCGACATCATCCACAAAGAGAGGCTTAACGAGCTGTGCTTCGAGAGCCAGAGATTCTGGGACCTGAGGCGCTGGAAAGAAGCTCCCGCAGAGTACCAGAAGGGCATCTACGGATGGACGGTCACCGGCTCGACTCCCGAGGACTACTATATCAAGAAGTTCATCTCCAGCCAGGACTTCGGACTCAAGGACTACTTCTGGCCCATCGCCACCAGCTACATCGAGGTGAACCCCAATCTTGTACAGAACATAGGATGGTAAGATTATGAAAAAGACAGCTTTATATATATGTATGGCGGCCGCCGCGGTCCTGCTTTCCTCCTGCGACAAAGGCACGAGGCTGGGGCGCGTGGACCAGATAGACGACAGCATTCCCGCCCCCGCGCCCGTGATGATCAAGAGCGTGAGAAACATCGCGGGAGGCGCCGTCATCAAGGTCACCATCCCCGACGACGACAACCTCAAGGGAGTGGTCGCCACCTACGAGAGGAACGGCGTGATGGTGGACACCAAGATTTCCCGCTACGTGGATTCTCTGACCGTAGAAGGATTCGCCGACACCCAGATCCATACGGTGCAGGTCTGTTCGTTCAATGTAAACGAGCTGCGCTCCGAGCCCGTGGAAGTGGACGTATTCCCTCTGGAGCCGCCCATCGTCACCGTTCAGCCCACCGTACTCCCCACCTTCGGAGGTGTCAAGGTGCTGATCGAGGGCAATGAAGCGAAGGCCGACCTGGCCGTGTGCCTGCTCTGCGACACCGACCTTGCAGACAAGAACCTGCCCGTCAAGGATATGAAGTGGGTCGAGGTGACTACGATGTTCACCGCGAGCAACAACATCAAGCTCACGCGCCGCAACCTGGAGGCCGAGGAGGCAATCTTCGGCGTCTATATCCGCGACAGTTTCGGCAACGTCTCGGACACCACGGTAACCGTGCTCACCCCCATCGAGGAGGTCAAGCTGGACAAGAGCAAGTTCGCCGGAGCGCAGACCTACGACAACTGCTTCACCACGAACGCCAGCAATTACCCCCTGCAGGGTCTCTGGGACGATTCGGGAGCGAGTTCCGCGGGTCACTTCTTCGCGAGCACCACGTGCCCCATACCGGCTTATATCACCATCGACCTTGGTGTGCTGGCCAATCTGAGCCGCATCGCCACACTGCCCCGAATAGACTATGTCATCTGGCAGGGTGCGCACCCCCGCGACTTCGAGTTCTGGGGCTGTACCGAACTTCTGCCGGACACCGACGAGGACGGCAACGAATATCCCAATGAGCACGGCTTCAACGACAGCTGGTTCTGCCTCGGAAAGTTCACCCAGTTCAAGCCCTCCGGCTACCTTGCCGACGGCCTGGTGGGAGAATACACCCAGGAGGACCGCGAGTATTTCAACTCCGGCAACGACTTCGAGTTCGACCCCGCGGAATACCCGAAGGCCAACGACTCGCTCCGCTACCTGCGCGTCGTGTTTGCCAACACTTTCGCAACCTACGAGCTGAAGGCTACCGAAGGCTCCATACAGTTCGGCGAAGTGACTCCTTACGGACAAGTTCTTGAAGAGTACAGATAAAGTGAAGATCATGAAAAGGACATTTTATTATATTCTGGCCTTTGCCGCCGTGCTCTGCGCACTGTCAGCCTGCAAGAAGCAGGACGACATCTACAAGCAGTACGTCAAGGCGGGAGGCTACGTATATCCCGCCAAGGCCGTGAACCTCACGGCCACCTCGGGCCACAGCAGAGTCATTCTGGAATGGGAGATCCCCCTGGATCCGTCCGTCAAGTACGCAAAGGTGTACTGGGACAACTACACCGACTCCCTGGAAGTGCAGTATTCCGAGTTCCCCGACGAGCGCGTGAACGTGGAGGTGAAGGATCTCGAAGACAGGTCCTACACCTTCGACGTGGTGAACTTCGATGCCTCGGGCAACAAGTCCCTCGCGACCGAACTCACGGTGTCCGCCTATGGCGACAGCTGGCTCGTCACGCACTCCGAGAGGGCTCTTGTCTCGGCCAAGATGAAAGGATACACTGACATAGCCCACGTCGTCCTGACCAAAGCCACCGACGAGATGGTCGCCACACGGTTCCGCTATCGCGGACTTGACGGCGAGTGGATAGACTACGACGTGTTCCTGGACCCTTCCGAGACCGAAATCGACCTTCCCGACGCGCTGAGGGGCAAGAGAATCGAGTTCAAATCCGGCTATCGTCCTTCTGACGGTCTGGATATCGTATGGGCCACCAGTTGGGTGCGCTCCACGGACGGCCTTCACTATCCTCTGGACACCGAGGGCTGGACCGTGACGGTGACCGACGGCCAGGTGAACGGAGACTTCACTCCCGACAAGATTTTCGACGGAGTGTATGACCAGCCCGCAGACCGCTGGCACAGTTCCACCTCCGCGGCCATCCGCGCGAACTTCCCCAAGGTGCTCTCGATAGACACCGGAGCGGAGCCCGGAAAGGAGCCCACTCTGTGCGGTTATACCATCTGGGAGCATCCCGAGTCCGCCAGCTACCGCTACGCAAGGACCTGCATGTTCTATGTTGGTAACGAAGCGTTCGACCCGGATGACGGAGCCTTCGCGACGAAGTACGAAGACTGCTATGCCGGCAGGACCGTCCTGGTCAAGACCAGCGCCGAACAGAGCGGAAATCTGACCAACCCCCTGTCCGGAAGGTATATTGCACTGGCATTTACGGATTCCTACAACACCAACGGCTACATCGACCTTTGGGAATTCGCTCCTGTCGGATTCATCGAAGGCGAAGCGGACTGAAGTTGATTCGTTCAAAAAAAGTTTGCAGATTCGTTTTTTAGGAGTACCTTTGCGGTCTCCTAAAAAGGGAGATTAGCTCAGTTGGTTTAGAGCACCTGCCTTACAAGCAGGGGGTCGACGGTTCGAATCCGCCATCTCCCACATAAGAGGCTGACTAAAAACTCCGTTTTCAGTCAGCCTCTATTTATACCCACGGAATTGCAGGTGTCCCGGCTCGCGTCTGAGCAAAAAACAGGGGCCGAGGTGAACAATATTGGGAAAAAGTTGCTAACTTTAATGGTTGGTTACTAAATTTTACACAGTTATGTCGAACACTTTGAACCTTATCAGTGAGTACAATCACGAGCGGGTGCTGTTTGTCAACAACGACAAGGCGG
>R04__coassemble_863_pt1 | contig 10338 bp, 9 predicted proteins | sample R04__metabat2_low_PE_037 | metagenome-assembled genome bin R04
TCTTTTTCGCCTTCCTTGCAGGTCGCTCAACCCCTCCCACCCAGACTCTCACGCCGCCCCGCGGCCACTTCGTAAACTCCAATTTATCTCCATCTTTCAATACGTTTTTTTCGATGAGTCAAAATTCTGCAATTTGCTCATACTCAAAAAAACATATATTTGCAAAAACTATAAATCAATGAAACGCTATTTCCTCATACTGCTGATATCTTTGTTCGCCTGTGCGCAGACCAAAGCCCAGACTTCGAACATGCCCGGAAGCTGCATATTTGGTGGGTACGATCCGAATCAGACCTTCACGGTTGGAAGCCCGCAGCAAAATGAAACGACCTATGCTGCAGAGCCGGCTGGCTATCAGGCTCAAGATGACAAAAATATCCTGGAGAGAATCTGGGAGTCATTCGTCAATTTCATAAGGGCGATACTGCAAATCTTTCAATAATCACCCGGAAGCGTTGGTGTCGTGCGCCGTCACTCGCTGATGACGCCGCTGCCGAGCATTTCGCCGTCGGGGGCGTACCAGACAGCGAACTGGCCCGGGGTTATGCTGCGCTGAGGCTCGTCGAAAAGTATGTACAGGCCGTCCTCACGCATAATCAGCGTGGCGTCCTGCAGCGGCTGCCGGTAGCGTATGCGGACTCGGCAGTTTTGCTCTTCCAACGGCGCCAGGGCGAGGTCAGGTCGGATCCAATGGACTTCGTCGGGGGCGATGCGAAGGGCGCGTCGCCACAGGCCGGGGTGGCCCTCGCCTTCGCCGACATATACTATATTGCGCTCCACATCGGTGGCGAGCACGAAGAGCGGTTCCTTGTGGCCGCCGATGGCCAGGCCCTTGCGCTGGCCCAGGGTATAGAACTGGGCGCCTTCGTGGCGGCCCACGACTGCACCCCAGGGATTGGCCTTGTAGCGGATTTTCTTGACGTGGCGCTTGCCGCTGCGGTAGGTCTCGGTCTCGAAAACGAGGTCGTCGTAGCGTACGGCACGGGCCAGGCCCTCAAGAGTAGCCGGCTGCTCAAGATGCTCATAATAAGCGGGATACACCTCTATAACATCGCCCTCGACGCTGCGCAGCTTCTGCTGCAGAAACACAGGCAGGTCCACCTTGCCGACGAAGCAGATGCCCTGCGAATCCTTCTTGTCCGCAGACGGCAGGTCGGCCTCGCGGGCCAGACGCCTCACCTCGGGCTTGGTCAGGTCCCCTATCGGGAACATAGCCTGCGAGAGCTGCTCCTGCGTGAGCTGACAGAGGAAATAGCTCTGGTCCTTGTTGGGATCGGACCCTTCTAGAATACGCACCAGAGGCCGTCCGTCGGGGCCGGGCACGGGGGCTCCTGAAGCGTCCAGCACGGTCTCCTTGCGGCAATAGTGCCCGGTGGCGACGACGTCGGCGCCCAGCGAACGCGCCGCCTTCAGAAAGGCGTCGAACTTGATCTCGCTGTTGCACAGCACATCGGGATTTGGAGTACGTCCGTGAGCGTATTCGTCGAACATATAGTCCGCCACGCGGGCCATATATTCCTTGCTGAGGTCGACGAAATAGAAAGGGATGCCTATCTTGCGCGCAACCATCTCGGCGACGAACTTCTCTTCCTCCCACTCGCACTCGCCGTGCAGCGTACCCTCGATGTCGTGCCAGTTCTGCATATACATAGCGAACACGTCATAGCCCTGCCTCTTGAGCAGCAAGGCGGCCACGCTGGAGTCCACTCCGCCGGAAAGTCCCACGCAAATTTTCATACTTTGCAAATTTACTAAAAAATCGGGACACCGGAGATTTTCCGTGGTGGCACCGGTCCTCAAACTCATCATTACTTGACAAGCGCCGTGGCCTTGTTCCAATCGAGAGTCTTGTAAAAATTGTCCAGATACTCGGACCCGTTGCAGGGAAGGTACATGCTGAGGCCGCAGCAGGAGACCAGCGGGATATTATTCATAAAGTACGGCGTGTTGCTGTGATACAGCACGCAGCCGTCCAGAGCGTCTTGAAGAGTCCTTTCGTCCGAGGTGGAGATCCCGCTCTGCACCAGAATGTCCTTCAGGTCATAGAACCAGTGGCGGTCAATGCGGAAATAATGCTGTACCGTGGAAGGGTCGACGGCGGCAATTTGAGAGCGATACTTCTCGAAAAGAGATGAGCAGACACCGGCGAGGGAGGACAGACCGGCAGTCCCGATCATCGAAATGGTGCAGGACCTCATCGGCCCCGGTGATTCATCGTAATAGTTGTAAACGTCCTCGCATATGCCACGCACGTCAGTGGGTTCCTTGCGGATATGGCTCATAATGCCTTCGTAGACAAACCCCGAAGCCATTATCTCCGTCTGCGAGGCGGCTATATAGTCCGTGACGTCGCGCAGTTGCCACGCCACTTCCACTCCCCCGCTCAAGCAGCAGTCCAGCAGCAGATACTTCAGATGCATCGGAATCGCTTCGGCGAAATCGGCCAGTTCAATCTCGTAGTCGGTGTAGGATGACTCAGTGAATTGAGCGCCGATAGTCTTCGTCACGGGATCGCCGGTGGAATAGTAGCCCCGCGGCAGCCATCCGGTGGCGTGCGACGAGAACAGCATCCCGTACTCACGGGCCGGATAATTGTCCTTGATATATGTCAGCACCTCCCGAAGTGTCTGCGAACTTGAGGATATTGTGGAGGCCGGGTATCGCACAAGGGTATCGCGGACAATCGTTTCGTCCCGGGTGCGGTACAGCTCCACCAGCGCCGGCTGCGTGGGAGTCTCGAAATCGTAGTAGTCATCCGTCTGGTGGCTGAACACCAGGGCGCAGTAATTGTCCCGCTCGTCCTCATATGGAATATCAGACGCCGTCAGTATCTCCATGTCTTCACAAAGATACATAGACATATTGTTGTAACCGGCAGAATACAGAATGAATACCTTGCGGGTGTCGGAAGGGCCGGGCGGCGTGGGGTCCTTGCTGCAGGATGCGGCAAGGAGCGCGGCGCAGAGAGCTCCCGGCAATACAGATATGAATGTCCTGAGTTTCATACTCCCAAAATTACATAAATTTCCGCATTTGTAAAAACGAAAATCACAATATAAGGGAAAGTCCTTCAAATTATGTGGATTTGCACGGGTAAAAACAAGTCTTTACACAATCTGCTCTCTGGTGATGCTGCTTGTCGCGTCTGCCACGTCGGCCCAGACAGGAAGCGGGAAGAGCGGCGTCTGGTCCGGCAGCGTGAACTTCGCCGGTGGCAGCGGTTTCAAAGATTACGACAGCGAATCGAAATTCAGGTACTCCAACTTCCTGGGCGAAGGATCGGCCAGCATAGGCTGGAAAGGCACTCTCATGATGGATATGTCCGCCTTTCAGGCTTATGTGTTGCGAAGATACTACTTAAATCCGACAAATCGCGGGCGCCCCGATAATTCTCAGTTTTGCAAGTGAGCCGATATTTGCTAAATTTGAGGTCTGAAACTGCTTGGAAATGAAAACAAAAACCAAACTTCTGATTCTGTTATGTTCGATCGCCTTATTGGGCGGCATTGGCGCTATCCTGTTTCTCGGAGGCCACGGAGCCTCCGGGGCCGAAGATGATGCCTGCATTTGCGACATCTCTGTGACCGAAGAGGACCTCGAACTCTGCGACATCGCTTACAGCGATATCATTTCCTTCATAGTACAGGGCTACAAATGCCGTTGGGACGGATTCAGCCCCGATGAAATGGGGCTTTCGTACGTGTACGCCTACGAGTCCGAATTCTGCGGTTTCTGCCAGGCGGACATTGACGGTGACGGCGTTCCTGAGCTGTTGATCGGTGATGATTTCGGAGAAGGGAATTACGCGATTTACGACATCTTTACGTTTGATGTCAGCAGCCGGAGCCCTATGCACCTTCTCTGTGGAGGCGAGCGGGACTCGTTCGTGATTGGCGGCCGAGGTGTCATCATCGAGACCGGCTCCAACTCAGCTGAAGACAGCTTTACGAGGTTCTATGAAATAATGAGCCCAGGACTGGTGGAAATCGACTGTGCCGAAGATGACATTATGACGCTGGAATTCGACCATTTTATGCGTTATGTGGCTCCGGGCTGCTATGTTGCGCTGGAGGAGGGCGAAGTTCTGGGCCAGTTGGTCCGGACTCTCGACGAAGGGTATGAGATCGAGGCTCAGGACGTGGCTGTCCGGCCGAAGGAGGGCATCTGCATAGAGTTCTGGTCGGCCTGGGACGGGAAAGGCGTCGTTTTTTTGCAGGAGCCCGGAACCGCACCGGTTCATGCCGATGCTGATGCCGGCAGTGAAGTCATCGGCACAGTGGTTTATGAGGAAGGGTATTGCCCCGATTCTTACCCCTGTCTGGGTTACACGCCGGGCTGGTTCAAGATTGAGTCCGGCGCATCCGAAGGTTTCGTTCCCGAGGCGGTGTGCTCCTGGGATTTTGCCGACCGCTTCTGACAGTGTAATCTCCCGTTAAAGAGAACTTGTTTGGAGCGAAGCGACAGAATGGCATTCCGGTTATAATATTTTTGCGCGCAGTACAACGGAAATTGCGTTGCAGTTATGGCAAAAAATATTATCTTTGCAGTCCCGATTGCCACTTTAGCTCAGTCGGTAGAGCATCGCATTCGTAACGCGAAGGTCGTCAGTCCGAGCCTGACAAGTGGCTCCAGAAACAAATAAGCAGCGCTTTTGCGCTGCTTATTTGTTCCCGGAGCCAGTCCATATCGAGGGGGCGGGCCCTCGGCCGGCTGCGGCTGGATTTTCTGCAGCAAATTTGCGCTTTTTGCTGCAATGCGGGCACTTCTCGGGAGAGATAGGGACGTGTAAAAATTGCAACTTGCTGATTTATAGTGCTTTGGTGAAATATCTAATCCCTATCTCCCAGGAAAAGAGGGTAATTTCGGCACCTCTCAGGAGAGATTGGGATGGCAATGTGCCCTGGTGGGGCCTGGGAGGCCGGTTGGGCTCCCTATCTCTTGGAGAAATTGGGGTTTGGTTTTGGGGTTTTTGGGGGTTTGTTTTTGGGTTTTGGGGGGTTGGTTTTGGGGTTTTAGGTTTTTGGGTTTTGCTGCCCGTCTTGCGGGTGTTTAGCGTGGCGGCTATAGTGTTGATAGTCAATGTTTTAAGCAAAGTGCCTGCTCAAAAATCGAGCAGGCACTTTGCTTAGTTGCTTGATATTCAGAGACTTAAGTGCTGCACTGAAAGTTCAGCCGCGCTTAAAGTTCAGCCGCACTGAAAGTTCAGCCGCGCTTCTGAATCTTGCTTACGATGCCAACCAGCACGGAGCCGAGGATGCCGGCGCCGATCGAGCCCATCAGGACGGCGATCTTGCCGGCGTCGCGCATCGCCGTGACGGCATCGGGAGAGCCGGCGCCGCCGAAGGACAGCGTGTCGACAAAGATGCTCATCGTGAAACCGATGCCGCCCAGGCAGGCAACGGCGAAGAACATCGCCCAGGTGGCCTTGGCGGGCATTTCGCCTATCTTGAGCTTGATGGCGAGCCAACTGAACAGGGTGATGCCCAGAGGCTTGCCGATGATCAGGCCCAGGAAGATGCCCAGCCCGACATAACCGAACGACGGATCTCCCGCCACGGTGGGCGCGAAGATGTTGAAATATTCGACGCCGGGGATGGTCACTCCGGCGTTTGCCAGCGCGAACACCGGCATAATGAAGAAGTTGACCCAGGGGCTGAGCGTGTGCTCGACGCGGTAGCTCATGTCCATCGAGCCGCGGGCTATCTTGTCCAGCTGGCGCAGACAATGCTTCTGGGGGCCGTTGGGGAAGCAGGGCTCGTCGGTCATCGTGTCGTACTTGTCGATCAGGGCGATGAAGTGGTCGCGCTTGTGGAAGTACTGGCTCTTGTTGTAGCGTGCTTTGGTGGGGATGAGGAAAGCCATCACCACGCCGGACATCGTCGCGTGGATGCCCGAATAGTAGAACAGCACCCAGACTGCGATGGCCATCACGACATAGGGGAACATCGACTTCTCGCCCAGACGCCTGAGCACCAGGGTGAGGATTATGACCACAAGGGCGATGGCGAGCAGCGGGAGGTTGATCGTGCCGCCGTAGAACAGAGCCACAACCAGGATCGCTATCAGGTCGTCGGCAATCGCCAGGGCTGTGAGAAACACCTTCAGCGACACGGGTACCTTGTCGCCCAGCACGGACAGTATGCACACGGCGAATGCGATGTCGGTTGCGGTGGGGATTCCCCAGCCGGAAGCGGCGGCGGTGCCGTGGTTGACGAAGGTGAAAATCAGAGCGGGCGCGATGACTCCTCCGAAAGCCGCAATGACGGGCATCAGCGCCTTCTTGGGCGAAGAAAGTTCGCCGTAGGCTATCTCGCGCTTGATCTCGAGTCCGACGGTGAAGAAGAAAATCACCATCAGGATGTCGTTGATGAACTTCTCGACCGACATGTCGCGCGGGAAAGTCCAGTCACCGATCTTGAGCGCCAGCTCGGTATGCAGAACCTGGTGGTAGACCCCGCGGGTGAACGGCAGGTTTGCCAGAATCATCGCCGCCACCACACACACAAGAAGCAGCACTCCCTGGAACCAGGGCTGCTTGCTCAGCCTGTCGCTGCGCTTGTTGAATTTTATTACACCCTTGTTCCAGGTGTATATGGGGATCAGTTTCATACGCTACCAACTACTCGCATAAATGCGGCGCAAAGGTAGCCTCTTTTTTAAAAGAAACCAAATTTAAAACAGCCTTCCCGAACCCCATTTCGCGGCCAGGCGCTCGCGCTTGAACTGCTCTTCGAGCGATGCGAACACGCGCTTCGTGTCCAGCGTGAAGGACCCGTTCTGGATCCAGGCGAAGTATGAAGGATCGGTGTCGAACACCTGACGCGCGGTCTTGCCCTTGTGCTTGCCGAAGTTGACGGTCGGCTCGCCCGCGTCATTATATATAAGGTGCCCGGAGAAGTCGACATACTTCTTGCCTACATAGGCCGAGAGGGACTCGACGTTGTTCTTGAGCCTCTGCTCGCTGCCTTCGACGTCGGGGTAGCGGTCCAGCTGGGCCTTGAGCACTTCGTAAGTCGCCACGGTGTCGGCCTCGGCGGTGTGAGCGTTGTCGAAGTCGGCGCCTCCGCAGTAGAAGCGGTACGCGGCCCTCAGGTTGCGCGGCTCCATAAAGTGGTAGATGTTCTGGACGTCCACCATCAGCGGCTTGTGCAGGTCCACCTCGACCTTGCCTCCGGCCAGACGCACGCGCTCGAACTCTTCGGCCAGCATCGGCAGGTCGAACTTGGCAGAATTGAATCCCGCCAGGTCCGCCCCTTCGAGCCATCCGGCCACCTCGGGGGCGACATCCCAGAAGGTGGGACAGTCCACCAGCATGTCGTCGGTCACACCGTTGACCTTGCTGGCTTCGGGCGCGATGGGCCTCTGGCACTGCCTTTCGTAGTCCCAGGGCTTGATCTTCCAGGTCTTGACCTCGTCGTGGCCGTCGGGGAACACCTTGACGAAACTGAGTTCGATTATCGAATCCTGCGGGATATTGAGCCCCGTGCTCTCGATGTCGAAGAAGAGCAGGGGCCGGGTGAGGTTGAGCTGCATTTCAAAAAAAAGTTTTAGGCGACCATTATGGGCATTATGATGCCGCAGATCTTTTCGCTCTCGGCGTCTTCCTCGCCGGGGAGGATGAGCGCGGCGCGGCGGGCGTCGGCGAATTTCATCACAAGGGTCCCGCAGCTCATGTTGGAGAGTATCTCGATGAGGAACGAGGACTTGAAGCCGATGCTCAGCGAGTCGCCGTTGTAGTCGCATTCGAGCTTCTCGTATGCGGCGAGCGCGAAGCCGAGGTCCTGGGCCGTGATCTCGAGCTGGCCGTTGCGGAGGTCGAACTTGATGTGGTTGGAGGCCTTGTTGGCGCAGACGGCCACGCGGCGCACGGTGTTCAGCAGCCGGACGCGGTCGATGCTCAGCACGTTGGAGTTGTTCTGGGGGATGACGTCGCGGTACCTGGGGTACTTGCCCACAACCAGGCGGCATACCATCATCGTGGCTCCGAAGGTGAACACGACGGTGCTCGAGTCGAAGGTGACGGTGACGTCGCCGTCTTCCTTGCTTACGGTGGCCTTGAGGACGGCGGCGGGCTTCTTGTGCAGGATGAAGGATGCCTTCGCGCCGGCCTTGACGTCGTCGGTGGTGTAGCAGATCAGTTTGTGCGAATCCGAGGCCACGAGGGTGGTGCTGTCAGTGTCGATGTCGAAGAATATGCCGTTCATCGCGGGGCGCATCTCGTCGTCGGCGGTGGCATAGATGGTGCCGCTGATGCCTTCGATGAGCGACTCGGCGGGGAAGGTCACGCTCTGGGCGTCCTCGGCCGTACCCTTGATCTCGGGATAGTCGGAGGCGGGGAAGTAGGGGAGCGATGAGTTTCCGTTGCTCCAGACGCATTCGAAGGTGCCTTCGCCGGTGGTCTTGATCGAGATCGGCTGGTCGGGCAGGGCCTTGAGCAGGTCGGTCATCTGGCGCGCGGGCACGGCTATCGATCCCTCCTCGGGATTCTCGACCGCCACGACGGTGCGCAGGGTGAGTTCCTGATCGGATGCCGTGATCTCGAGCTTGTCGCCGCTGAGGACGAAGAGGAAGTTTTCGAGGATGGGCAGGGCGGTCTTGGCCGGGATGGCCTTGGAGACGTCAATTATGCCTTTGAGAAGTTCGGCGCTGGAGACATTGAATTTCATATGTTGTTCTTTAATTTTACCATTCTCGCAAATTTAACAAACTTTCACGATATTTGGCATATAATTTGAGTTTTTATCCGCTGTTTGTGAAAATTTAAACTTGTTGATATGAACAAAAGTTTGGCTATCATTCTCGGCTCTGCCGCGCTCAGCTGCGCCACTGCCGTCGCCGTGGTCTCGGTCGCGGGCCGTCTCGTCAACCGCAATTCCGCTTCCGAGTTCGAAACCCGTCCCGAACTAGTCCAGCAGCCTTTCCAGACTATCAGGACTGTCAATTTGTCAGACACTGACTATCCCGATTTCACCTACGCCGCCGAAAACTCGGTCGACGCCGTCGTCTATGTCCAGGTCACGATGACTTCGTCCGCCGCGGACTTCGACATCGACCCCTTCTTCAGATTCTTTTTCGGCGACCAGTTCCCCCAGAACCGCGGCTATTCCCAGCAGGCCAGCGGATCCGGCGTCATAATCCGTTCTGACGGATACATAGTCACCAACAGCCACGTGGTCGCGAACGCCACCAAGGTGGAGGTGACACTCAACAACAACAAGACTTACACCGCCGACGTCGTCGGCACCGATCCCGCCACCGACGTCGCCCTGATCAAGATTGAAGAGACCGGACTTCCCGTCATACCCTTCGCCGACTCCGACGCGCTGCGCCTGGGCGAGTGGGTGCTGGCGATAGGCTCTCCGATGGGCCGCGAGCTCCAGTCCACGATCACTGCAGGCATCGTCAGCGCCAAGGGACGCCAGATGGCCTCCGGCTCCCGCAATCCCCGCGAGGTCAAGATCGAATCCTTCATCCAGACCGACGCGGCGATCAATCCCGGCAACTCGGGCGGCGCCCTGGTCAACAAGCGCGGCGAACTGGTAGGCATCAATACTGCGATAGTGTCCACGACCGGCTCCTACGCCGGATACTCCTTCGCCATACCCTCCAACATTGTCAGCAAGGTCATCAGCGACCTGATCGACTACGGCTCCGTGCGCAGGGTGATGCTCGGAATCACCGGCGGAAATCTGACGTCGGAATTGGCCGACGAATTGAAACTTTCTTCGCTCGCGGGCGTATATGTTAGTGAAGTTTCCGATTCGAGCGCGGCAGACAAGGCCGGGATCAAGAGCGAGGACGTCATAGTGGCTGTGGACTCCACTGCAATCGCCACGATGTCCGATCTCCAGGCAAAGGTCAACAGTTTCCGTCCGGGCGACAAGGCGGTCGTGACAATCATCCGCAAGGGGAAGAGCAGGCAGCTCCCGGTCGAGTTCCAGGTGCCCGGTGACGAAGGCAACGGAAGCGTGGATGCCGACGGACTCGTGTCCTTCTACGGAGCCTCGCTGAAGGCTGCGGACGACGGAGTGCTGATTGTCAAGGCCGGAAACGGAAAGCTCGCCCAGGCGGGTGCCACCGACGGTTTCGTCATCAAGTATGTCAATGACGAGCGCGTGAGGACTCCCGAACAGGTCGTTGAAATAGCGTCGAAGTCCGGCAGGTCTGTTTTTGTCGAGGGCGTAACCTCGGGCGGAAGGTCCAGGCTGTTCGGCTTTGCCAAACAGTAACAGAAAGCACGAAAGCGAAAGCGGCCGGGGGGGGGGCCGGGCCCGGTAGGTTTTGATTAAAAACATAATTATATTTGGCAACTGGAGAGTCACAAAAAAGGTACACAAA
>R04__coassemble_881_pt1 | contig 10163 bp, 9 predicted proteins | sample R04__metabat2_low_PE_037 | metagenome-assembled genome bin R04
ACTGGCCCGACCGCGTGATGGCAGGTGACTGGGTTCTGCTCATCGCCGCCGAGGAAATACTTGGTGCTTTTGGCAAAGTCCTTATCGGCATCGCTGTCTCCTGCGCCGTTCTCTCGGGCATCATGGGCTTCTACCTCGCCTCCAGCCGTCTGATGTACTCGATGGCCCGTGATGGATATCTGCCTCAGATTTTCGGCAAGATTCACCCTAAGTATGGCACTCCTTACACTGCAATGATCTTCTGTATCATCATTTCCCTTTCCGGTCCTGTCCTCGGCCGCGAGGCCCTCGGCTGGTTCGTGGATATGAGCGCCATCGGGGCCAGCATAGGCTTCTTCTTTACCTGCGCCTCCACCATCGTCACCGCCAACCGCGACGGCGACGGCACCTTCAGACTGCGCGCCCTCGCCGGGCTCGGCTGCCTGTTCTCGCTCGGGTTCGTGATCCTGCAGCTCATCCCCATCTCCGGCCTCGAAGGCGTACACTTCTGCCGCGAAAGCTATCTGATGCTCGCCGTCTGGGTAGTCCTGGGCCTGCTCTTTTTCCTCCGCCAGCGCAGAAATTTCATCGTCGATTAAGATGAAAAAGTATTTGCTGATTGCTCTGCTCGCCGCCGCTCTCCCTGTGCTGGCGACGGCCCAGGAGGCTGAGGACAACACCTTCGGCGGATGGATATTCACCGAGGTGAACCACGACTTCGAAAACGGCATCTACACAACTGCCTACTTCGAGCACGACAACTATCAGTTCCAACGCCTGGAGTGCAACTACTTCCGCTTCAGCGCAGGTTATAAAATCCTGCCTTGGCTCAAGGTTGGCGTGAACTATGTGCCGGTCTTCGAGCCTTCCGGAACATATCATTATGGTGAGGTTGACCTGGTAGGCACTTTGAAATCCGGCAACTTCAAAGTCAGCATCCGCGAACGCTGCCGCCACGGTTTCTCCAACGACAAGAACGAACTCCGCAGCCGCCTCAAAGTGGCCTACAGCATACCCGACAGCCGTTTCGGAGTTTATCTTGCTCCCGAAGTCTTCACCTGGGGCAATGAGTGGAAGAAGACCCGCCACTACGCCGCCTGCACCTGCAACGTCACCGACCGGATGCAGCTCGAAGCCTACTATATGTACTACGCCTTCAACGGCGCCCCTGCCGAAAACGTCATCGGTTTCGGTATTAACTTCGATTTATAAAAAGTTGGACACTACGCGAGTGACTCGCGTCTGTCCAAAAAACAACAAAATAAATGATCAAGACAGCAGTAATTATGGCGGCGGGGCTGGGGACCCGCTTCGGAAAATATACGGAACTCATTCCAAAGGGATTCGTAGAGTATAAAGACAAAGCAATGGTGCTCCGCAGCATCGACACGCTCATCGACTGCGGCATCGAGCGCATCATCATCGGTACCGGCTGGCAGAAAGAGTCCTACGAGGCCCTGATGGAGCGTTACCCCCAAATAGAATGCGTCTATAGCCCCCGCTACGCCGAGACCAACTCGATGTACACCCTCTGGAACTGCCGGGAGGCGATAGGGGAGTGCGACTTCCTGCTCCTGGAGTCTGACCTCGTCTTCGAAAAGCGGGCGATCACCGGGCTGCTGGAGTGCCCGTTCGATTCCGCAATGCTCATCACCCCCGTCACCAAGTTCCAGGACCAGTACTACGTCCAGATGGATGACAAGCAGCGGCTCATCAACTGCTCCACCGACAAGAACTCCATCAATCCCAGCGGCGAACTCGTGGGCATCCACAAACTCGGCAACGCCTTCTACCGGACCGTCGTCGCCGAGTACGACAAGGTCATCGCCGACAAACCCAAGCTCGGCTACGAGTTCCAGCTCCTCCTCACCAGCCGGAAAGGCGTCAGCGGCGAGCTGCCGGACGCCACGATGAACGTCCTCAAGCTCGAAGGCCTGAAGTGGTACGAAATCGACGATGAGTCAGACCTGGCCTGGGCCGAGGCACACGTCGGGATAGACTGACGTTATATCGGCAGGATGACGAAGACCGGCGCGTCCCAGAGGGCGTGGCTGACTACGGCGGCGGCGAAGCCTACAACTTTTTGTATATTAGCAGAATGAAACGATATTGTCAATGCTTGCAGCTGGCGGATGACGAGGAGCTCATCCGCCGCTATTGTGAGGTCCACGCTCACGTGTGGCCGGAAGTGATCGAAGGCCAGCGCGAAGTCGGAATCCTGGATATGCAGATTTTCCGCCGAGGCAGACAGGTCTTCATGATCTGCGACACGGTCGATGACTTCGACTGGGAGCGGGATATGGCGCGCCTCGCCACGCTGCCCCGTCAGGCGGAATGGGAGGCTTATGTAGCCGAAATGCAGGGCTGCGACCCCTCGCTGAAGTCAGACGAAAAGTGGCAGATGATGGAGCGGATATTCTGAGTGGCAGCCCGGGCTATTTCCACTTCTTGGGGAAGTTGATTCCTTTCTTTTTGAGCCAGTCGAAGCCGAGCACGCTGCCCGCCGACGCCAGTATGCCGAGGAAACACCAGACAAAGAGGGTCTTGGCGCGGCTGTTGGCCTTTTTCATCGGGACGCTCACAGGCTCGACCGCGGCAAGCACGGGAGTGTCTTCCTTGACCTTCATTTCGGACTGCAGATACTGCTTGGACATCTCGGTGAACATTGCGTACGAGATGTTGAAGTCCGAGAGGAGCTGGTCGCGCTTTATCTGGGCGGTGGCTGTCATCGCGCCGCGGTTGGCGTCGGTGAACTGCGCCAGAGCCAGCTGCTTTTCTTCGTAGTCGGCCTTGGCTTCTTCGTAACGGCTCTCGATGTAGTCGTTGCTGCTGCGCGCGTGCGAGAGCTTGAAATCAGTCACGTACTTCTGAAGCAGGTCCATCGTCGCCTGGCAGAACTCTGCGGCGACCAGGGCCTCGCCCGCCTTGCAGGAAAGGGTGATGTAGCCGTCTTTCTTCTCTACCGACATGGATATGCTCTTTGAGATGCTCTCGGCCACTTTGTATTCGTCCTGGGTGTAGGCGCTGATGCTTTTCTTGCCGCCCTCGCCTCCGGGTACGACTATGTCGGGCTGCTTGCCGCGGATGGCTCCGATTATCACTCCGGGAAGGCCTATGGTGTATTTCTTTATGGCGGCGAATATGCTTCCGACGGTGAAGGTCTTGTACTTGTCGTCGGTCGCCAGGTCATACATCGACACGGGCTCGTCCCATTTCGCGTAGTGGAAGGGGATCCTCATAAGCTCCTTGTTGAATTCCACGTTCTGCAGGATCTTGGGGTACACAAGGGGCGAGAGTTCTTCGCTGCCCGACATGTCTCCGAGGCTGATTCCGGCCATCGAGGCCAGGGACGAGAGTGACGACGAGGTCTTGCTCTTGCCGCCGGTCTGGGGCACGAACACGCAGGAGGAATTGTAGACGGGCTTCTGGAAGATCGCGGCCGCGAGGCCCAGCACGAAGAAGATCCCGAATACGATGATTATGTATTTGCGCTTTTCCAAAAGGCGCTTGCAGATATTCTTGAGGTCATCCAAAGAGAAGCCGCTCTCCTCCTGCACCTGCTGCTGCATATTGTTGTTTGAACTTTCCATTTTCAGGCAATTAGAAGAATCTTGTGAGTGCGACCACGAGGGTTGCGATTGAACTGGTGCTGGAGGCGATTGCCGCTATCTCGGCGGCCGAGACTTCGTGAGCTTCTTTCTCCTGCTTGGTGGGGACCACTATTTCGCAGCCGGGTTCAATCTTCATCCCGCGGGCCCTGGTTGAGGCTTTGCCGTTCATATATACGACATAGCACTTGCCCCTGCGCGCCAGCTTGTTGAAGCCGCCGGCCTCGGCAATGTAGGCCTTCCAGGACTTGCCTTTGACATATGTCACGGTGTTGGGCATGAACACGCCTCCGGTGATCTTCACGGTGTTGTTCAGCGCGGGGATGTTGAGGACGTCGCCGGCCCGCACGATCACGTCGTCGTCGCTGCCGGGGTTGGCGATGGCTTTCTCGAGGTCGATGCCTATGTCGAACTTGTCGGTCAGGTTGACTATGAGGGTGTCCTTGCCCACAAGGTTCTGGGCCGCGATTGCGTAGGCTTCCCTCATACGTTTATCTTCTTCTTCGGTGAGGTACCTGGTCAGGCGGGCGCCGTGTATCCAGGCTTCGTCGGTGAATCCGTCCATCTTGGCGACTATGTCGGAGAGGCGGACTTCGGTCTTGTCGATGGTGTAGGAGCCCGGGTGCATCACTTCGCCCTGCACGGTGACGGTGGTCTGGGGACGGAAGTAGGTGAGCCTGCGCACCGACACTACGTCGTAGGGCTTGAGCTTGAGGCTCATCAGGTCGGGATTCTCCTCGAGGTTGTAGGTCGTGGAATAGCCGCGCTCCTTGCCGCCCCTGGTCGCGATTTCGATGCAGCTGAGGTCCGCTCCGTTGGTGAAGCCTCCGGCCGAGATGACGAGGTCTCCGAGGGTGTAGCCCTCGCTGTAGACCAGGGTCACGGGGCTCTTGACTTCTCCGTTGATGGCGAGGTCGGCCTCGTCGATGAGTTCGGTGATGCTGTAGATGCGGATGTCGTCGCGGCGTACGAGCGGGATGTTTTTCGCTCCGCTCAGGGCGTCGTTGACGTTGAAAGATATTATCTCGCGCAAGCCGTCGTGGTTGGTGCGGGTGATGTGGCCGCGCTCGGTGTAGGCGTCGTCACGCACGCCGCGGGCCAGCAGGATGGCGTCGGCCACCGTCATTCCCTCGTGGAAGGTGAAGGTGCCGGGGTTGGTCACGTGGCCGCTGACCGAGATGTTGTAGTCTTCGATAAACTCGTTCTGCATATAGAGGGTCACCTTGTCCTCGCGGACGAGGGGGACGACCTCCGTGCCTGCCAGGACCTTCTCGAGGTCGAAGGTGAGGAACACGGGCAGGCGGTTCTCGTCCAGACGGTTGATCTGGCCCCTGCCGGTGTAGGCGCCTTCACGGAGGCCGCCCGCAGCCTTGATGAGGGCCGCTACGTCCTTCATCGAGCCTGTGATGGCGTAGGCTCCGGGATAGACCACGGGGCCGCTGATGGTGGCGGTGTTGGAGAGGAGCTCGGGGTTGCTGCGCACGCTCACCGCGTCTCCGTCTTCGAGCGTGAAGGAACTGAATTCCGAAGACTTGACGTCGTAGGCTGTGCCTATGGTGATGTCGCGGCGGGTCAGATGGACCTCGTCCTTCTGGGCATAGGTGGTGAAGCCGCCGGCAAAGTCGATGAGGGTCTGGATGGTCTCGCCGTCCTTCATCTCGTATCTCATCGGGCGGGTCACCGCACCGGAGATGGAAACCACTGTGGTGTAGGGCACGACGGAGATTATGTCGCCGTCCTGGAGGCGGAGGTTCTCGTCGAGCTTGCCCTTGAATATGAATTCGTAGAGGTCGAAGGTGCTGACCTTGCGGCCGTTGCGGTAGAGGACAATCTCACGCACCGAGGCCACGTCGGTCACGCCGCCGGCCATAAATATCGCCGAGGTGATGGAGCAGAGCGAGGGGATGGTGTAGGCTCCGGGGACCTTGACTTCTCCGATGATGTTCACGACCACGCCCTTGATCTTGCCCACGGTCAGGCGCATATACGTGTCGCCCTCGTCGCCGAGGCCCGAGTAGATGCTGGAGAGCCTTTCCTTGAGGAAGGACTCGGCGGCCTGCACCTTCATTCCTGCAAGGTAGACGGGGCCGAGGTCGAGCACCGAGATGCTGCCGTCGTTGCCGATGGTGGCCATTATGTGGGTGTTGGTGGCGCCCCAGACGTCCACGATCACGTCATCGCCGGGACCGAGCACGTAGCTGGACGGGACGGGGGCGTTGTAGCTGGGAATCACCGAGAGGCCTTCGGAGGTGAAGTAGCTGTGGCCGTAGATGTCGCCGGTGCCGGTGCCCGTGGTGTTGGACTCTGCGGGCTTGATGACCGTCACCTCGGCGGGGACGTCCATCGATGTGGCGGTTGCGGCGGGTGCCGCTGCAGCGGCGGGAGCCGCGGCTGCCGGAGCTGCCGGCGCTGCCGGAGCCGAGACGGTGGTTCCGCCGATGTTGTGGTTCAGAACGGCGTTGATCTCGTTGTCCGAGTAGCCGTAGGACCTTGCCAGGGACTTGGCGGCGCTGATTTCGCCGGCGCTCTGGGCCGATGCGCTCACGCCGACCAGAATGCAGAGGGCGCATGCGATGGTTCTGAATGAATTGAATTTCATATGTCTGTTGTTTGCTTTTCGATAATATCGGACAAATATACTCATAATTCTCGAATATAACGAAAACTCGCCTGCGCGCGCAAAGAATTTTTTTCGAAATCGCGGCACACCTGCGTATAAATTTCTATATTTGCAGGAATTATCGAATCAGCAATGGAAATCTCTCAACGCGCTGTCAATATGCCGAGCTCGCCTATACGCAAGCTCGCCCCTTATGCGGACGCCGCCAAGCGCAACGGCACGCACGTGTATCACCTCAATATCGGCCAGCCTGATATCAAGACGCCGAAGTGCGCCATCGATGCCCTGCGCAACGTCGACCGCGAGATCCTCGAGTACAGCCCCTCCCAGGGCTACCTGAGCCTCCGCACCAAGATGGTCAAGTACTACGCCGAGTACGGCATCTACCTCGCCCCGGACGACATCATCGTCACCACCGGCGGCTCCGAGGCCGTTCTGTTCGCGTTCCTGACCTGCCTGAGCCCGGGCGACGAAGTGATCGTCACCGACCCCTTCTATGCCAACTATATGGCCTTCGCCATTTCTGTAGGCGCCGTCATCAAGAGCGTCAAGACCAGCATCGAGGACGGCTTCCGCCTGCCCAGCGTCGAGGCATTCGAAGAGCAGATCACCGAGCGCACCAAGGCCATCCTCATCTGCAACCCCAACAACCCCACCGGCTACCTCTACACCCGCGCCGAGATGAACCGCCTGCGCGATATCGTCAGGAAGCACAACCTCTACCTCTTCAGCGACGAGGTCTACCGCGAATTCATCTACACCGGGATGCCCTATATCAGCGCCTTCCACCTCGAGGGCATCGAGCAGAACGTCGTCCTGTTCGACTCGGTGAGCAAGCGTTACAGCGAGTGCGGCATCCGCATCGGCTGCCTCTGCACCAAGAACAAGGCCGTCCGCCAGGCGGTGATGAAATTCTGCCAGGCCCGTCTGAGCCCCCCTCTCATCGGCCAGATAGTCGCCGAGGCCAGCCTGGACGTCCAGAAAGAGTACCTCACGAGCGTGTACGAGGAGTACCTGGACCGCCGCAACTTCCTCATCGACGGGCTCAACAAGATCCCCGGCGTGTACAGCCCCATCCCGATGGGCGCCTTCTACACCGTCGCCAAACTCCCCGTCGACGACGCCGAGAAATTCTGCATCTGGTGCCTGAGCGACTTCCAGTACAAGGGCGCGACCGTGATGATGGCACCCGCCTCCGGCTTCTATACCGAGCCCGGCGAAGGCCGCCAGGAGGTCCGCATCGCCTACGTGCTCAAAAAAGAAGACCTCGCCGCGGCACTCGAATGCCTCGCCAAGGCCCTGGAATCATATCCGGGAAGGACAATCTAGAGCGCGAAACTGTACGCCACCCCGACCGTGAAATTATAGGCGGGCTCGATCGTTATCGATTTGAGCACGCCTTTTTTGGAGGCGTCGCTGTCGCGCCTGCTGCAGGCGTCGAACAGGCCGTAGAAATCCAGGCTGCTCCGCTTGCTGAGTTTCCACTGCACGCCCAGCGCCGTGCGCACGCGGTCCGCGTACAGGTCGCTGTAGGTCATCGTCGAGGGGTCGGAAGCGTCGGTGTACTTCGCCCCGTTGAGGACGTTGCGCAGTTCGACGCTCAAGTACGGCACGAGCGGCTTTGCGAACAGCTGGTACGACAGCTTCAGGCGCGAGCGCAGGGCCAGGGCGTTTCGCGGCTGCTGGTATTCGTTGAATTCGCGTGTCAGGTGCGTGCACTGCAGCCTCTCGCGCAGCGAGAAAGTCCAGCCGCCGGCCTTGTAGCGGCCCGTGAGGTCGGCGTAGACCCTGTGCCGGACGTCATCGGGGATATAGATGAAGCTGTAGCCCGCTCCCGCGCGCAGGTATTTGTTAAATTTGTACGACAGGCTTGCTGTGGTCATCGAGCGCGCGAACGCCGACAGGCCGTCCTCGAAGCGCAGTTCCTCCTCGATTCCGCCGTGCAGCCCCTTGGCGAGCTTCTTCTCGATCCCGACGCTCACGCGGCCGCGCAGGTCCGAGGTGGGGTCGGCGTAGACGACCTGGGCCGCGGCGTACCCGGCTCCCAGCGCGAGCGCAAGGGTGACCGAAAGTATCCGTTTAAGCATTCCCCTTGTATTTGGTGACGTCGCCGATGGTGCTCGGCTCGCCGTCCTCGGCCTTGTACCAGATGCGGATGTAGGCGGAGTCCTTGAGGAAGTCCACGTGCCCGACTTCGAGCTTGACGATCTTGCAGCCGAGCCTGGATTCAAGGTCGGCGATGAGTTCGCCCCTCCGCTCGGGCTTGATGAGCTCGATGCGGTCGTAGTGGATGACCTTGTTGTAGGTGGGATTCTTGCCCCGGACGCCCTCGCAGGCCCATATCAGCGCGATTATCAGCAGGTTGGCGAGCAGCAGTTCGGCGTACGAGATCTCGAGCGAGATGCCGTTGATCACCGACATCGCGATGATGACGAAGAGGTAGGTCATCTCGCGCACGGGCACGGTCTCGGTGCGGTAGCGTATCATCCCGAAGATGGCGAACAGGCCGAGTGTGAAGCCTATCTGGAGGCTCACGCTCTCCATCAGGAAGAGCAGCAGGAACATCGCCGAGCTGAAGAGCATGAAGGTCAGCACGTACTGGCGCTGGCCGCCGCGGCGGAAGTAGAATCCGCGCACGATTATCCACGACACCAGCAGGTTGAATGCGAACCTGATCGCCAGGTGCAGCAGGCTGTCGGTCTCGAACAGGGGAACGCCGAGGAATTCGGGGGTCTGCGAGACGCTGTAGCCGAGCTCTTCGAGTTCGGCTGCGATTGAAGGGTCAAAGCCCTGGGGGAGTGTTTGCAGCAGCATTATAAGAGTGTTTTGTTTGTCATTTTCTCAAGCGCGTGTATCTTTTCCTTGAAGTTGCCGCGCTTGATCGCGGGGTCGGTGATCGCCGTCCCGATGCAGTATTTGCTGACTTTCAGCGGGTGGATGCGAAGGCCCAGCAGCAGGTCCTTGGTCAGCGACGCGGCCCGGCCGTCCTGCTTGAGTTCGATGATTACGGCGCAGCCCAGATCTTTGCTGATCCCGGTTTCGAAGTTCTCGAAATGCAGGGAAGTGTCGATGGTGAGCCGTTCGGTCCTGGCGGCATTGACCAGGGTGATGCGTTCGAACGCGGTGCGGGTGGCCCGGTGCAGGTCAGCGGGGGAGTAGCCGGTAAGTTTCTCCAGGAATTCGGGCGCTCCGGGTGTGCCGAAGGGGTCGGAGCGGTCGCACTCGATTCTCTTTTTCTTGGTCCGTCCGTGGTTGTTCTTGAGCTTGACCTCCAGGAAAGTGGTGCCCGAGCCCACGTAGGTGCGCACCCGCACTTTCTTGCGCGTGAGGTGGCGGTTGTGGTGCGCGACGTACATCTCGCGGCCGGGGGTGTCGTAATAGATCGTGTCGTAGGCGTTCAGGCGGCCGTCGGTGTCCAGCACGCGGTAGTGCCCGCGGGCGGCCAGCAGGAACTCCAGGAGCCTGTCCAGTGTGGTGACGTACTTGCTGTCGATGCGGTTCATAAGACGAATGGAGTCCATCTCGCCGAGCGTGATGGGCTCCAGATCCTGGAGAGCCCGGGACAGCGCGTCCATCTAGTTGCTGATATATTCAAAGACCTTGACGGTCTTGAGTTTGCCGTTGGGGAGGTAGTTGTACTGCTTGGTCTTGCGGCCCATCGAGTCGTATTCGTACTTGCGCACGACCACGGGCTTGTCGCGGTCGTCGAACTCTATCTCCTTGGCTATCTTGTCGTTGTCGCCGTATTCGTAGGTGGCGCGCCACTTCTGGCCGTACTGGGCGTACTCGATCTCCTCGACCTTGCGGCCGTTCTCGTCGTACCTTGTCACGTGGTCCAGCCAGCGGGTCTTGGTCTTGGCGTCGGTGTTCCACTCGTTGACGGTCATGTTGCGGCGCATCTCGCGCTTGCTGGTCTCGAACCCGTGCTCCTGCGCGGCGGCCCCCGCGCAGAGCAG
>R04__coassemble_975_pt1 | contig 9577 bp, 8 predicted proteins | sample R04__metabat2_low_PE_037 | metagenome-assembled genome bin R04
CCCAGAAGTCCATATAGATCGACACCTGGATGCAGTCGCGCTTGAGCCACTCGGGTTCGAACACCTTGTCGATTATGACGCACTGGCCGTCCGCGACGGCGGTGACGACTGTGTCGGAGCCGGCGGGATTGCGCACAGGCACGCGGTGGAACAGGGTCTGCCACACCGCAATCGGCAGCACGACAATCAAGGTGGGCACTATGGCCCAGAGTGAGCAATGGCAAAGGATGAGCGGCAGGATAATCGCCAGCGTGATCAGCCACACCAGCGCCACTGTACCGTAGGAGTTTTTGTCAATACGCATATTTTACAGGAGTCCGAAGATTACAAGATAGATGGCGGCCAGAGGAATGGCAACGAGCGAAGAGTCGAAGCGGTCCAGCATTCCGCCGTGGCCGGGTATGCAGTTGCCGGAGTCCTTGAATCCGAAATGCCGCTTCCAGACGGACTCGTACAGGTCGCCGAAAACGCCGCCAATGCTGACAACGAGGCCGAGCGCGGCGCAGTGCCAGACGCTTATGCCGGCAAGCAGGGTAAAGAAAGGAATGAAGTGCATCCCAACTGCCGCGCCGATCGTGAAAACTCCACCTCCGACGACTCCCCACCAGGATTTCTTGGGCGAAATGGAAGGAGCGAGCCTGTGGGCTCCGGGACGCTGCCCCAGAGTTGAACCGACGCAGAAAGCGCCGGTATCGCTTACCCATATCATTATGAAGAGCGCGAGCATCAGGGTACCGTCGAATCCGGCGTCGCCGAACACCAGGCAGGGCGACAATGCGAGCGGCAGGCCGATATACAGCAGGCCGGCAAACACGTACGGCATCCTCTCGTATTCCTTGCGCTCGTCCGCGCCGAGGAAAACGGCCGATGTCGCAACGCATACCAGCAGCAACGCGGGCGCTGCATACCATACGCCGGGGACGCCATAACAATGGGAAAGGTAGCAGACCAGGAAAGCGGACTCGGCGCACAGCAGGCCAAGTTTGCGCTGGACAGGATAAAGCCCGCCCAGAGACATTGCGTAAAATTCGCCGAGCGCGTACCACAGGATGACCATAAACACAGCGCCGAAGATCACAGGCGTGAAAATCAGCGAGGATATCATTATGGCGAGGAAGACGACGCCGACGAGAGTTCTTTTGACGAGATTATTCATCGCTCTCTGCAGGTTTCAGGGTTGGGGCGGCGAGTCTCTCTTCGCCGTGCTTGCCGGCCTTGGGGCCCAGCAGGGCCTCGATGTCGTCGGCCATTATTATTTCTTTCTCTATGAGTTTGCAGGCCAGGGCGTCCAGGGCGTCCCAGTTCTTGCGCAGGATCTTGTCGGTGCGCTTCGTGACTTCGTCGACGATGCGCTTGACCTCAGCATCCATCAGTTCGGCGGTCTTTTCGCTGTAAGGCTTGGTGAACTCGTAGCCGCGGGCGCCGGTGGAGTCGTAGAAGGAGATGTTGCCCACCTTGTCGCTCATACCGTAGTACGTCACCATCGCATAGGCGATCTGGGTCATCCGCTCGAAATCATTCAGGGCTCCGGTGCAGGGCACACCGTTGTTGACTATGAGTTCCGCGGCGCGGCCGGCGACCAGGGCGGACATATTGTCCATCATCTCGTCGCGCGACATTGTCACTTTCTCGTCAGGCAGATACCAGGTCAGGCCGAGGGCGTCGCCGCGCGGGATGATGCTGACCTTGAGCACGGGGTCGCATCCGGGCAGCAGCCAGCCGGCGACGGCGTGGCCCGCCTCGTGATAAGCGGTGAGCCTCTTTTCCTCGGGGCTCATCAGGGTCTTCTTGCGCTCGATGCCTCCGACCACGCGGTCCACGGCATCCATAAAGTCTATATTGGCAATTTCGGCCGAGCCCTTGCGCGCCGCGCCCAGAGCGGCCTCGTTGCAGACATTGGCGATATCGGCGCCGGACATTCCGGGAGTGTGCTTTGCGATCTGCTCGAGATCGAAGTCGGCGGCGAGCTTCAGGCCGCGCAGGTGGACTTCGAAGATCTCTTTGCGCTCGTTCAGGTCGGGCAGGGTGACACGGATCTGGCGGTCGAAGCGGCCGGCGCGCATAAGGGCCTTGTCCAGGATGTCGGCGCGGTTGGTCGCGGCCAGCACGATGACTCCGCTGTTGGAGCCGAAGCCGTCCATCTCGGTGAGCAGCTGGTTCAGGGTGTTCTCGCGCTCGTCGTTGCCGCCGAAGCCGGCGTTCTTGCCGCGGGCTCTGCCGACGGCGTCGATCTCGTCGATGAACACGATGCAGGGGGCCTTTTCCTTGGCCTGCTGGAAGAGGTCGCGCACGCGGCTGGCGCCGACACCGACGAACATCTCGACGAAGTCGGAGCCGCTGATGCTGAAGAAGGGGACGTCGGCCTCGCCGGCCACAGCCTTTGCGAGAAGCGTTTTGCCGGTGCCCGGAGGGCCTACCAGCAGCGCGCCCTTGGGGATCTTGCCGCCCAGGGCGGTGTATTTCTGCGGATTCTTGAGGAAATCGACTATCTCGACGACTTCCTCCTTGGCGCCGTACAGGCCGGCGACGTCCTTGAAGGTGACGTTCACCTTGCCCTTGTCGGCCAGTTTGCCGGTGCTCTTGCCCACGTTGAAGGGGTTCATTCCACCGCCCTGGCCGCCGCCGCCCATACGGCCGCTCATCCCGCGGAACATCCAGGCCCAGAGGATAACGAGCAGGACCAGGGGCAGCACCCACTCGAGCACCGAGCCCCAGATGTTGGACTCGTTCTCGATGACGACAGGCACGCGGTTTTCAGACCCGAGAGCGTCGTTGAGAGCCCCGAACTGCGCCTCGGCGTCGAACGAGACACTGGTCATGAAATAGAACTGCGGAGAACTCTCGGGCACTTTGCCGGCCGGGAACATCTGGGCGTACTTGGACATCGACTCGGGCTTGACGGCGACCGAGCCGCGGAAATCGTTGCGCACGAAAGTGATTTCCTTCACGTCGCCCGCGAGCACCATCTCGCGGACCTGGTCCCACTCGATCTTGAGGGGATCGGCTCCGCGACCGGACAGGAGCATCCAGACTATTCCGCCTATCAGGAGTATATAGAACCACGAAAAGTTAAGGCGTACAACCTTGGTCTTGCGCGGTCTGTTGTTTTGATTTTGAGACATCTTTTCTAATTTTGCACAAATATACAACAAAAATGGCACCTTCGCACACGCGCGCACCGATAATCTGGGTCGAAAACATCGATTCCACCAACGACGGGCTCCGCAGACGGCTTTCCGAGTTTGACAATTTGTCAATCCTCGCCGCAAAAAGTCAGAGCGCCGGGCGCGGACAGGGTGACCACAAATGGCACTCCGCACCCGGAGCGAACCTGACTTTCTCGATCCTGCTCCGCTTCGACAACCTGGCGGCGTCACGATTGCAGGTTATAAACGACTACATCACAGGAGTGCTGCTCGAGTTCCTGGCACTTGAGGGCGTGCAGGCGTGGGTGAAGCCGCCGAACGACATCTGGGTCGGAGACCGCAAGATATCCGGCATACTGATCGAGAACATCCTGGACGGCAAGCGGGTGGCGCAGACAATAGCCGGCATAGGGCTGAACCTGAACCAGACCGTATGGCCCGCGGACCTGCCGAATCCTGTTTCCCTGCGGCAGCTGACCGGAAAAGAATATCCGCCCGGGCAGACGCTCGAACGGATATCGGATCTTTGCAAGAAGAATTGGAATATGTTCAACAGGCCCTGAGCGCAGCCACTGCTGTTTCAGGGTCTCCGGAAGCGAACACTGAACTTCCCGCCACCGCGATATCGACACCGGCGCGACGGATTTCCGCCACATTTTTGAGATTCACTCCCCCGTCGATCTGGATGGGCGTATCGAGCCCCCTGGCGGCGATTTCGGCTCTCAGGGCGCTGACTCTGTCCAGCGACTCGGGGATGAATTTCTGGCCTCCGAATCCGGCGAAGACGCTCATAAGCAGGAACCAGTCGGCCTTGCCGATATAAGGGTACAGTTTTTCGACCGGCATATCAGGGTTGATTGCAACGCCGGCCTTCATGCCCAGGGACTTGATGCGGTCGATGAATTCCGCAGTGCGTTCGCCTGCGGCCTCGAGGTGGAACGAGCACATAGCCACGCCGAGCCCGGCGAGACGCTCGAACCAGCGCTGGGGTTCCACCACCATAAGGTGCGCGTCCATAGGCACCGTGCATATCGGAGCGAGCGCTTCGATCACGCTGAATCCGAAGGAAATATTGGGCACAAGGGTGCCGTCCATCACGTCGAGGTGCAGGATGTCGCCTGCACGGTTTATTTTGCGGACGTCGTCCTCCAGATGAAGGAAATCAGCCGCCAGCAGAGAAGGGGCTATCTGAAATTGCATACTACGTCGTCCAGGAGTTTCACGAATTTGTCGAGGGATGCGAGTTCGAGCCGCTCGCCGGGAGCGTGGACGCCGCGAAGTGTGGGGCCGAAGGAAATCATATCCAGTCCGGGGAATTTCTTGAGGAAAAGGCCGCACTCGAGTCCGGCGTGGATTGCCTTGACCTCGGGTTCCTGAGCGAACAGGCGGCGGTAGGATTCCACGCATACCTCGAGGACGTGCGAATTGACGTCCGGCTCCCAGCCGGGATACTCGTACATATGCTTGACGCGGCCGCCGGCAATGTCGAAATTGGCGGCGACCTTGGCGGCGATCATCCGGCGCTCGCTCTGTGCGGGGCTGCGCTGGCTGGTCACTATCTCGATGAAATTGCGGTACACGTGCACGGAAGCGAGGTTGGTCGAAGTCTGGACCAGTCCGGGGATGTCCTGGCTCATCGCCTGCACGCCGTGAGGGCAGGTAAAGAGAGAATTGACCAGGCAGCAGGCAGTCAGGTCGTCGATGGCCTTGGAGCGGGGCATCGGGATGTTTTCGGCCTTGCAGGCGACACCGGGATCCGTGACGTGGAATTCGGTGGCCAGAGTGGCGCCGAAGGCGTGGAAGCGCTGCTTGGTGGCACGGGCGCTTGGCACCACGACCACGGCTTCGCACTCGCGGGCGATGGCGTTGGGCTTGCCGCCGCCCTCGATACTCACCAGCTGCAGGCCTTCGCCCCATTCCTTGTACAGGAAGCGGGCCATCTGCTGGACGGCATTGACGCGGCCCTTGTCGATCTCGTCGCCGCTGTGGCCTCCCAGACAACCGCCGATGCGGAGCCGGACGGCCTTCCAGGACGCGTCGAGGCAATCGCGCTTGTAGCTGAAGCGGATCCGGGTGTTCAGGCCGCCGGCACAGCCGATGAACAGCTGACCTTCGTCCTCGGAATCAAGGTTGATCAGGGTGCGGGCGGTGAAAAAGCCGCTCTGCAGGGCCTCGGCTCCGTCCATACCGGTCTCTTCGGAGATGGAGAACAGGCACTCCACCTTGCCGGTGGGGGTGGGATCGGCGAGCAGGGCGAGGCAGGCGGCGATTCCGATGCCGTCGTCAGCGCCCAGAGTTGTGTCTTTTGCAATCATCCAACCGTTCTCGATCTCATAGCGGACGGGGTCGGTCCTGAAATCGTGACTTACGCCGGCGTTCTTTTCGCAGACCATATCCTGATGGGCCTGCAGGGCTATCGCGGGGACGTTCTCCTTGCCCGGAGCCGCAGGCCTGGTGATGAGGACGTTGCCGACGGCGTCGGTCCTGGCCTGGAAGCCGCGGGTGTCAGCCCAGTCCAGCAGCCAGCGCGTGATCAGCTCTTCGTGACCTGACTCACGCGGAATGGTGGTTATTTCCTTGAAGATGTCAAGGACTTGCTGAGTGTTCATATATAATGAGTTGAATGTTATTTCTCGGCCGGGGCGAGGATCTGGGAGATGTCGCTGACCCACTTGCGGAACACCTTGTCGGTGCTGATCAAGTCGCTGACCGTGCTGCAGGCGTGCAGAACGGTGGCGTGGTCCTTGCCTCCGATCTCGGCGCCGATCGTGGCGAGCGAGCAATTGGTGATGAGCTGGCGGCTGAGGTACATCGCTATCTGGCGGGCCTGGACAATCTGGCGCTTGCGGCTCTTGGAGAGGATGTCGTCACGGGTGAGGTTGAAGTAGTCGCAGACGGTCTTCTGGACCTTGTCGATGCTTATGTCTTCGCGGGAGTCGCCGACCAGCTTGTCAGTGATCTGGCGGGCCAGTTCGACGGGATCGGCATCCTTGTGGACGGTCGAGTATGCGATGACGGAGATAAGAGCGCCTTCAAGTTCGCGGAAATTGGTCTTGATGGAAGTGGCCAGATATTCGAGCACCGCGTCAGGCATCTCGACGCCCTCGCGGAAGGCGCGGGCCTTCAGCATCTGCAGACGTGTCTTGTAGTCAGGATGACCGAGCTGGACGGACAGGCCCCACTTGAAGCGGGAGAGAAGCCTCTCTTCGAAATTCTGGAGTTCGATTGCGGGACGGTCCGAGGTGAATATCAGCTGCCTGCCGTTCTGGTGCAGGAAATTGAATACGTTGAAGAAAGCATTCTGGCATCCCTGGCCCAGCAGATCCTGGATGTCGTCCATTATCAGGACATCCATCCTCATATAGTAATTGAGGAAGTCTGTGAGTTTGTTGTGGACGTTGACGGCGTCCATATACTGGGTCTTGAACTCGTTGCCGGTCACATACAGGACCGTGAGATCGGGATATTTCTCCTTGACGGCTATGCCGACAGCCTGGGCGAGGTGGGTCTTGCCGAGTCCGGGGCCTCCGAAGATGAACAGCGGATTGAAAGGGGTCTTGCCGGGGGCGGCGGATATGTTGAGACCTGCGGTGACGCCCATCTTGTTGCACTCGCCCTCGATGAGGTTGTCGAAGCAGTAGTTGGGGTTGAGCCTGGGATTGATACGCACGCGGTGCAGGCCGGGATAGATGAAGGGTCCGGGATTGCCGGCGGGGGTGTAGGAACCGACGGAGACAGCCTGATTTGTGGGAGTCAGAACCGGCTGGGCGGGAACCTTCATCGGATTTCGCTGCGCACGGGGCGGATCATATAGACCAGGCGGGCGTCGGAACCTATCACGCGCTTCAAGGTCATCTTGATGACGTCGAGATAGGCTGACTCGAGGTACTCGCGGAAGAAATCGGAGGGGACCTCGACGGTCAGTGTGGACTCCTCGAAACCGACGGCACGGATGGGCTTGAACCACGTCGCGAACGGCTGCGGCTCGACTATCTGCTCGATAATGCGCAGACAGTTGTTCCAAACGTCTATGTGCCTTTCAACCTGCATCGAAAAAGTGACTGAAAAAGCGGCCTCACCGGCCCGGTGAAAATCGCAAGTGCAAAGTTGGGGGAAAAATATTTCATAAAAAAACTTTTTCCCTATTTGATGTTAATTTTTTTTGTATTAAAATAATGAAAACGGAGACGCCGACAACGATTTAAGATATTACTGATACACAAGCAATTACAGAAAGACGACATCTCTAACTCATTAAAAATAGCATATATTTAATTTAGAAATCTTCTAAAATAGAAGAATCTCGGAAATATTGTGTCACAGGGCACCGTGAAGGGATAAAATCGCGAAACACGGTCAGCGTGAATATGGCGAAAGGGTGTCACCGGAGATTTTAACCATATAGGAGTCTTTGTATTTTTTGCGGACCTCGGCCAGGCGGCTTCGGACCACTGCCGGATCAGGATCGACTGCGATGACATACTTGTAAAGTTTACCTCCGCCCACGACCAGAGGCTCATAGCCGAGGAACTGCGAGGACCTGGGGTTTATGTCGGAGCGCGAGCCGGCAAATATCTGGATGCCGTACAGGACTTCCGGTCGTTCCTCGGACGGGACGGGGCTCACATCCTGCCCGGCGGGCGCGGATGTTTCTTCCTGCGATGGAGCCGGCACGGCGGCAGGAAGTTCCGCGGAGGCGGAACCGAGACTCTCGTTGTATGCTTCTTTGTATTTAAGGAATGCGGCGAACAGGCAGTCGGCAAATTTCTGGGTGTTGCCCTTGCCGCAGAGCGCCGCGAGGTCGCCCTGGTTGGAGATGAATCCCAGTTCGACCAGCACGGCCGGCATCGATGTCTTCCACAGTACGTAGAAAGGATTCTGCCAGACTCCCCTGCCCTTGGAAACAGGGCTGCCGGCCAGCTCGTCCATAATGATGGAGGCGAAATTGAGGCTCTGCTCCAGGTAGGCGTTCTGCATCAGCTGCATAAAGATGTAGGATTCCGGATCGGAGGGGTCGAATCCCTCGTATTTGGTGGAATAGTCATCCTCCAGCAGTATGACTGAATTCTCGCGCTGCACGACGTTCATATTGTACTCGTACAGGTCGGTGTTCTTGCGGGAGGACTGGCCCATCACGTGCACTGAACAGCCGTTGGCTGATGTGTTTTTGGCAGAATTTATGTGGATCGAGATGAAAAGGTCCGCCTCGGCCTTGTTTGCGATTTTCGCCCTGTCGCCGAGTTCCACAAAAACGTCCGTGGTGCGTGTCAGGACGACTTTCACGTCAGGGCAGGACTCCTGGATGCGCGCGGCCAGGCGCTTTGCGATGTCCAGGGTGAAAGTCTTTTCATAATGCTTCTTGTCCTTGCTCACGGCTCCGGGGTCCTTGCCGCCGTGTCCGGCGTCGATGACGACGGTGCGGAAACGGGGCGAATCTGCGCCCGAGACAGTCAGAAGCCCGACAATCAGGCTCAGGAGCAATATGCAAATTGTGCGTTTCAATAAAATGTATTACTTTTGTAGATTACAAATTTAGTGAATTTATCGGAATTGAAAAAGACCGGACTGTTCTTTGCGCTCACGTTCCTGCTGCTGGCCTGCTGCATACCGGCGGCAGCCCAGCGTCAGTTCGGCGTCAGGGCCGAGAAAAAGACCCGGCAACTCGATTCCACAGAAATCGCCCGGCGCGACTCGCTCCACGTGGCGGACTCGCTCCACAGACGCGACTCGCTCGCCCTTATGGGGCACTCCTCACTCGAGCAGCCCGCATTCAGCGCCGCGCGCGACTCCATCGTCGAAGTCTTCAGCGACGGACAGCGTCTCATATACTATTATGGTGACGTGAACGTCACCTACCAGGACATGAAGCTCAAGGCCGAGAGGATGGAATACAATATGACCACCGGCATCGTCTACGCGTACGGCGTGCTCGACACCTTGACAGGAGACTGGGTGGGCCGTCCCGTGATGGAGCAGGCGGGCAAGGTCTACAACATGCAGGAACTGCGCTACAACTTCAACACCCGCAAAGCCCGCATCACCAATATGATAACCAACGAGGACGACGGCATCCTGCACGGCCGCAACATCAAGATGATGCCGGACCAGTCCGTCAATATGACCAAGGGCAAGTACACCGTCTGCGACCTCGAGCACCCGCACTACTGGCTCGAACTCGAACTGGCCAAGGTGATCACCGAGCCCACCCAGAAGACAGTCTTCGGCCCCGCGCACCTGGTTGTCGAGGACGTCCACCTGCCCTTCATCGGGCTCCCCTTCGGATTCATCCCCAAGCGGCCCGAGCGCGCCACCGGAATGCTGATGCCCTCCTTCGGCCAGGAGCAGGCCCGAGGCTTCTACCTCAAGGACGCCGGAATGTACTTCGTGTTCGGCGACTATCTGGACCTGTCCGTGACCGGCGACTGGTACTC
>R04__coassemble_1016_pt1 | contig 9345 bp, 8 predicted proteins | sample R04__metabat2_low_PE_037 | metagenome-assembled genome bin R04
GGATTCTTCGACAACCAGATCACCCTGCTGCGCGAAGGCACCGAGCGCGAACTCTTCGGCTGGATCCGCCCGATCCGCTACAAGCAGTTCAGCACGGACCGCTGCTACTTCAGCTGGCTGATGCCCTGGCGCAAGTACGAGATCGACACCAACCTGCACGGCGGCCCCCGCGCGTTCCTGATGAACGACGCCTACTACGCCAAGGTGCTGCCTATGGACATCTATCCCCTGTATCTGACCAAGGCCTGCCTGGCCGGAGACATCGAGAAGATGGAAAAATTCGGCATCTACGAAGTTCTGCCCGAGGACCTCGCCACCTGCGAGTTCGTCGACCCGAGCAAGAACGACATCCAGGATATAATCGCAAAGGGCATTGACCTGATGCTTAAAGAAATGGCCTGACGTATGAACAAGATATTCGAAAAAGGTGGCAAGCTCCACTGGCTCCACTCCACGGCCGACGCCTTCGACACTTTCCTCGCAGTCCCCGCCACGGTGACCCGCAAGGGCTCCCACGTGCGTGACGCCGTCGACCTCAAGCGCATCGTCATCATCGCCCTGATCGCCGCCATCCCCGCAGCCCTGTTCGGAATGTGGAACGTCGGCTATCAGCACTCTCTCGCAGTCGGGGCCCCCGCAGAAGGCTTCTGGAGCCTGATCTTCGGAAACTTCTGGTACGGCTTCCTGCGCGTGCTTCCCCTGTACGTGGTCTCCTACCTGGTAGGACTCATCATTGAATTCGGCACCGCCCAGATCCGCGGCGAGGAAGTCAACGAAGGCTTCCTGATGACCGGTTTCCTGATCCCCCTGATCGTCCCCGTCGACACTCCCCTGTGGATGCTCGCCGTCGCCGTCGCGTTCGCGACCATCTTCGGCAAGGAAGTCTTCGGAGGCACCGGAATGAACATCTGGAACCCCGCCCTGCTGACCCGCGCGTTCCTCTTCTTCAGCTACCCCAACAGCATGTCCGGCTCAAGCACCTGGATCCACGTCGGAGCATCCGAGACCGTCGTCGACGGCTTCACCGGAGCCACTCCCCTCGCCCTCGACGGCGCGGCCCAGTACAGCACGAGCATCTGGAGCGAGTTCCTCGGCACCATCCCCGGATCGGTCGGCGAGACCTCGACCCTGTGCATCCTGCTCGGCGCCATCCTGCTCATCTGGACCGGAGTCGCCAGCTGGAAGATAATGCTCAGCAGCGTCGCCGGCGCCCTGTTTGTGGGCTTCATCGGCAACATCGCCGTACCCGAGTCCGTCCCCGCGCTCGAGCAGCTGATCCTCGGCGGCTTCGCCTTCGGCACCGTCTTTATGGCCACAGACCCCGTCACCTCGGCCCAGACCGAGTGCGGCAAGTGGATCTACGGCTTCCTGGTCGGCGCCCTGTGCATCACCGTCCGCCTGTTCAACCCCGGCTACGCCGAGGGAATGATGCTCGCAATCCTGCTGGGCAACACCTTCGCACCGCTGATCGACCACTGCGTCACCAGCGTCCACATCTCTCGTAAGGCCAAGAAAAACGTTGCATAGTATGAATACAAACAGTAACGTCTATACAGTCATCTACACCACGATAGTGGTCGTGATTGTCGCGGCCGTGCTCGCATTCGTGTCCCAGAAACTCGGACCGATGCAGGCCGCCAACGAAAAGGCCGAGACCATCAGCCAGATCCTCACCGCCGCCCAGTTCGGGCAGAAGGAGCACTGGCAGGAGATCGGCAACGCCGAGACCATCAAGTTCTTCGAGGAGAACGTCGAAGGCGAGACGGCCCTGTGCTCGACAGCCGAACTCAAGGCTCTCAACTACAAGGTAAAGGCAGGCGAGGTCCCGAGCGACCTGCCCGTCTACAAGTTCAAGAACGGCATCTCGGTCATCCCCGTCTACGGAGCCGGCCTGTGGGGCGCCATCTGGGGCTACATCGCCCTCGAGGCTGACCTCCAGACCATCGCAGGCGCCTATTTTGACCACGAAAGCGAAACTCCCGGCCTGGGCGGCAAGATCAAGGACGACCCCTCCTTCCGCGCCCAGTTCTCCGGCAAGAAAGTCATCTACAGCGAGTCCGAGGCCCCCTTCGCGATCGTCAAGGGCGGAGCCCCCGAAGGCAAGGAGAATGCAGTCGACGCCATCACCGGCGCCACGATGACTTCCAAGGGCCTGGGCGAGGCTGTCGCCAAATGGCTCGAAGCTTACAAGCCTGTGCTCGCAGGCGCTAACGAATAGGAGGAATAGATATGGGTAAAATGAAAGACACAATGCTCACTCCCCTGCTCAAGGGCAACCCGATCACCGTCCTGGTGCTCGGCATCTGTTCGTCCCTGGCAGTCACCGTCGAGCTCAAGGGAGCCCTCGTGATGGCTCTCTCAGTGACCATCGTCACCGGCATTTCCAGCCTTATCTGCTCACTGATCCGCAACACCATCCCCAACCGCGTGCGCATCATCGTGCAGCTCGTGGTCGTGGCCCTGATGGTCATCCTCGTGGACCAGTTCCTCAAGGCGTTCGAAGCCACCTACGCAATCGACAAGCAGCTCAGCGTGTATATCGGCCTGATCATCACCAACTGCATCGTGATGGGCCGCATCGAGGCCTACGCCCTCGGCAACAAGCCCTTCCCTTCACTGGTCGACGGACTGGCGAGCGGACTGGGCTACGGCGCCATCCTCGTGATCGTCGCCTTCTTCCGCGAACTGCTCGGCTCCGGCACCCTGTTCGGAGTGCAGATAATCCCCGACGCGTTCTACGCGGCCGGCTATGTCAACAACGGACTCGTCATCCTGCCTCCGTTCGCCCTCATCCTGCTGGGATGCATAATCTGGGTGCACCGCTCGATCGACAAGGACCTCCAGGAGAAATAAAACACATTATCGGTTATGGAATATATCAGCTTATTCGTAAAGTCAATCTTCGTTGACAATATGATTTTTGCATACTTCCTCGGTATGTGTTCATACCTGGCGGTATCCAAAAACGTCAAGACGGCCAACGGCCTGGGCCTCGCCGTCATCTTCGTGCTCCTGTGCACGCTCCCGCTGAACTACCTTCTGGACACCTACGTGCTCAAGCCCGGCGCCCTGAGCTGGCTCGGCGAAGGGTTCGCGGACGTGGACCTGAGTTTCCTGAGCTTCATCATCTTCATCGCCGTCATCGCCGCGTTCACGCAGCTGGTCGAGATGATAGTGGAGAAGTTCCTCCCCAGCCTGTACTCCTCGCTCGGCATCTACCTGCCGCTGATCGCCGTGAACTGCGCGATCCTCGGCGGCTCGCTCTTCATGCAGCAGAGGGATTTCGCTAACGTCGGCGAGTCAGCGGTCTACGCGCTCGGTTCCGGCATAGGCTGGTATCTGGCAATCGTCGCCCTCGCCGCGATACGCGAGAAGATGAGCTACTCCAACGTGCCCGCAGGGCTCAAAGGAATCGGCATCACCTTCATCACCGTCGGCCTGATGGGTATGGCGTTCATGATCTTTATGGGCATTTCACTTTAGGAGGACCGGAATATGGAAGCAACAATTGCAACAATAGTTTCAGCCGTAGCGGTCATCGTCATAGTGACGCTGCTCCTCGTAGCCCTGCTGCTCTTCGTCAAGGCGAAGATCACCCCCAAGGGCACCGTACAGATCGACATCAACGACGGCAAGAAAGTGCTTGACGTCACCCCCGGCGGCTCCCTGATGAGCACGCTCGCGGGCGAAAAGATCTTCCTCCCCTCCGCCTGCGGCGGCAAGGCCAACTGCGGCCAGTGCAAGATCCAGGTGGTCGAAGGCGGCGGCGAGATCCTGCCCACCGAGGTCGGATTCTTCAACCGCAAGCAGATCAAGGAAGGCTGGCGCCTGGGCTGTCAGGTCAAGGTCAAGGACAACATCAAGGTCCAGATGGACGAGAGCGCTCTGAGCATCAAGAAGCTCGAGTGCGAGGTCATCAGCAACGACAACGTCGCCACCTTCATCAAGGAATTCACCGTCAAGCTCCCCGAGGGCGAGAACATCGAGTTCAAGAGCGGCCAGTACATCCAGATCGACATCCCCAAGTACGAGATCGATTTCAAGACCATCGACGTCGATCCCATATACAAGGCGGACTGGGAGAAGTACGGATTCTTCGACCTGCATTCCAGCAACCCCGAAGACACCATCCGCGCATACTCCATGGCCTCCTATCCCGGCGAAAAGGGCATCATCAAGCTCAACGTGCGAATCGCGACTCCTCCGTTCGACCGCAACCAGCCGAAGGGCGTGTTCAAGTGCCTGCCCGTCAATCCCGGCATCGCCTCGTCCTACGTCTTCAACTGCAAACCCGGCGACAAGGTGATGATCAGCGGTCCCTACGGCGAGTTCCTGCTGCCCAAGAACGACCCCGACGACATCGAGTACATCTTTGTGGGCGGCGGCGCCGGAATGGCTCCTCTGCGCAGCCACATAATGCAGCTCTTCAAGACCCTCAGGACCGGCCGCAAGGTCCACTACTTCTACGGTGCGCGCGCGCTCGTCGAGGCTTTCTACCTCGAGGACTTCGCCGAGATCGAGAAGGAGTTCCCGAACTTCAAGTTCCACCTGGCCCTGGACCGTCCCGATCCCGCGGCCGACGAGGCAGGCGTGGCCTACACCGCAGGCTTCGTGCACAACGTGATGTACGAGACCTACCTCAAGGACCACGAGGCTCCCGAGGACATCAAGTACTTCATGTGCGGTCCTCCGATGATGGTCGCTTCGGTCAACAAGCTTCTCGACTCGCTCGGAGTCGCACCGGAAAATATCTTATACGATAATTTTGGAGCGTAACAATCAGGCCCTCCCCGACCGGGAGGGCTTTTTTATGCCGTTTCTTTAAAATTCATAAAAACCCCGCATCACTTTTTTTTAAAACGTTGGAATTGAGGGACCCGAGGGATAGTTTTGCAGTCGTAAATAATTCATTTCAGATTGTATGGAATCGCGGGTCTATCTATTCTCAAGTGCGGACGGCTGTCGCCGTCGGGCTCACAAGCCCCTGAGACGTGCTGTGTTATTGAAGGTTTTGCTCTCTCTTGCTCCCGCGATGACCGCCGCAAGCTGCACCCATACGGACTCCGGGACGGACTCCGGGCAGGGTGCGGCTTCCGGAGCGGCGGATCCGGTCGCGCTGGAGGTATTCGCGCGCGACAGCTGCGCCTTTGCGATTGGCGCTCCGATTCTCAGCCTCGACTGCTTCGCCTACAACACTGACGAAGCGGGCACGCTCGCCGCGCACGTGCACGAAAGCGGCAATTGCGCGACACTGAGCCTGCCTCCGGGAGAATACGAAGTGATAGCCATAGCGAACTCACCCTTCAGTTTCAACCTGACAGCGCTCTACAGGCGCGATACGATGGACCTGCTGGAATTCGACTTCGAAGACGACAACCCCGAACACCCCATAATGGGAGCCCGAGCCTCCACGAAGGCCCCAGGCGCCTGCGAAATGGTCCTCGAGCCGATAATGTCGGCTGTAATTCTGTCCGAAATCTCAAACTCAATCTCCGGCTACGTGCGGCTCGAGGACCCGCGGGCTTGTCTGAGCGGCATCAACCCGGCGGCGAAGATACTGCAGCATTCGGACTTCCGCCCGACGAAGGTGACGGCGCAGGGCGCGGGCGTCACGCTGCCGTGCGACGTGGGGCTGATGACGCAATACCCCGGGACCGTGCTGTACTGCTACCCCAACGACACGCCTGTCGAAACGCTCGGAGTGCCGCGGACGACAATAACCCTGGAATGCGAAATCAAGGGGGAAACCTGCCGTTTCACCTCCGACCTGCCGCCGCTGGGCAGAAACTCGGTGACGCGGGCGGCGCTGGCAGTCGACGGACCTGGCGAGTTCAGATATGCTTTTGAGCAGTAATGCTTTGATTAGGACTTATTTTTTGTATCTTTGCAGGTTGTGACAAAGATACTTTTCATAGCAAACCCGATTTCAGGCGGCAAGTCCAAGGACAGAATCTTCGCCCAGATTGCAAAATATCTGGACAAGGAGAAGTTCGAATACGAGATTGTGCTCACCGAATACGCAGGGCACGCCACCAGTCTGGCGACAGAATCCTCCGCCGACATAGTGTGCGCAGTGGGCGGAGACGGCACCGTCAACGAAGTGGCGCGCGGGCTGATCGGCAGTGAAAAGATCCTGGCCATAATCCCCTGCGGCAGCGGCGACGGCCTTGCGCTGGACCTCGGCATCAGCCGCATCCCCCGCAAAGCGATCGAGACCATCAACAGAATGGCCATCAGCAAGATGGACTACGGCAAGGTCAACGGCCGGGAGTTCTTCTGCACGACCGGAGTCGGTCTGGATGCCATGGTGAGCGACAAGTTCGCGTCCGCATCCACCCGCGGACTCGCCACCTACATCGGCAAGCTTCTCGAAACGCTGGTCAACTTCAAGCCCGAAACCTATACAATCACTGTGGACGGCGAAACCGTCACCCGCGACGCGACCCTGATCACGGTCGGCAATGCCAACCAGTGGGGCAACCGGGGCTATATAACCCCCCACGCGTCGATCCGCGACGGCAGATTCGACGTGACCGTCATCGACAAAATCAAGCCCTGGGACCTGCCCGGGCTGGTCATACGCCTGCTCAACGGCACCATCGACAAGAATCCCAAGGCGCACTGCATACGCGGTTCCCACGTCCAGATCCACCGCGAAAACGAAGGCCCCGCACACTTCGACGGAGACCCTGCTGAAATGGGGCAGGACATAGACATCAACATAGTGCCTGGAGCACTCAAAGTGATTTATGAAGACATACTCTAAGCCGATACCCTCTGTCCTGCGCAACCTGCTGCTGATCCTGCTGCTGAGCGCGGCCTGCAGGGTGCTGTACTATCTGGTAAACATCCACACCTTCGCGGAACTCAGCTTTTGGGATGTCGTGAAGCTCTGTCTGGCGGGCATACGCTTCGACATTTCGGCCGGTCTGTACCACAACATCCCCTACCTTGTACTGGCGCTGCTGCCTTTCGCATTCAGATTCACAGACAAGTACCAGAAATTCCTCAAATGGGTGTTCATCATCCCCAACGCATTCTGGATTGTCTGCAACATAGCGGATTCCGTATATTTCACCTACACGTCCCGCAGATCGACCGTCTCCTTGTTTACCGAACTTGACGGCGAGAGCAACTTCCCCGAGATCGCCGCAAACGAAATCAGGCTGCACTGGTGGGTCGCGCTCGCGTGCATCGTGATCCTGTACCTGCTGTGCAAACTCTATCGCAGACAGAAATGCGCGAGCAAGGTATTCAACGCCAACGACTTCCTGAAGCATTCCGCAATCTTCGCCCTGACCGCGTTGCTCTGTGTCGTCGGGATCAGAGGGACCCTGAATCCGGCAGGCCACCCCATCAACGTGAAGACTGCAAACCGCTATGTGAGCCGACCCATCGAGTCCACGATAGTGCTGAACACGCAGTTCACTTTCTACCACTCCCTGCTCAGCGAGCCTTACGAGAAAGTCGAGTACTTCGACGACAATGACAGGATGACGGAAATCTTCAACTCCCTCCACGAGCCGGCACTCGCAGCCCCGGGCAGCGGCAAGAACGTCGTGATACTGCTGCTCGAGAGTTTCTCGGCCTCATACAGCGGATATCTGTCCGAACTCCAGGGCAATCCCGCGAAGGGCTATATGCCCTTCCTGGACTCTCTGATGCACGAATCGCTGATTTTCCGCAACTCCTACACCACCGGGCGCAAGAGCATCGAGGCGCTTGCGGCAGTGAACACTGCCATCCCCGCATTCGGCGAGCCTGTGTTCCTGACCAAGTACTTTGACGACGATATGGAAGGCATCGCCGCCCAGCTTGCCGCCGAAGGCTACAAAACCGCATTCTGGCACGGCGCCTGCGCGACTTCGCTCAACATCACGAACATCAATCTCAAAGTCGGATACCAGAGGCACTACAGCCGCGAGGATTTCGGCAACGAAGCCGAATTCGACGGTATCTGGGCTGTCTGGGACGAACCCTTCATCGAGTATTTCAAGTCAGGGATAGACACGCTGCAGCAGCCTTTCCTGGCCTCGATATTCACCGCGACCTCACACCACCCGTTCCGGATTCCCGCAAAATACAACGGAGTCTTTGACGAGGGCACCCTGCCGATGCACAAGTGCGTGGGTTACACTGACCACGCCCTGCGCGAATTCTTCGCCGCGGCAAGCAAGGAGCCCTGGTACAACAATACCGTCTTCGTGATATCAGGCGACCACACCAATATCACCGACAGGCCCGAATACCTCACCGACAACGGCCTGTTCGAGGTGCCCATAATCTTCTACACCCCCGACGGCTCGCTCAAGGGGCTGCGCGAAGGTGTCGCCTCCCAGACCGACATAATGCCCACGCTGCTGGGCTACATCGGATGCAAGCGTCCTTACGTGGCATTCGGGCAGGACCTGCTCTCGACTCCGGACGAGGACACCTTCGCCGTCAGCTACATTTCAGGCTGCTACCAGCTCGTAAAGCCAGCGGAAGGCCGCCTGTGGCTGCTCCAGCACGACGGCATCGAGACCGTCGGCCTGTACGACCTCGACGCCGATCCGATGATGAAGCAGAATCTGGTGGATGAAGAGAGCGCCGCCGGAATCGAGCAGATGATGACCGACAATCTGATGGCGGTCGTCCAGCAGTATATGGAGCGGATAATCGACGACAGGCTCGTCGCGGGAAACTAAATCTGAAGCCAGCGCTTGTGGGTCCAGAGGTAATTGGCCGGCTGGGCGACGATGTCGGCCTCGAGCAGGTCGTAGAAGCGCTGCATTATGGCCTCGGCGCTCATCGTTGAAGCATCCTCGCAGATGGGAACGTACTCGATCGAATATCCGCCCTTCTGCGATATTTCCATCCTCTGGTACACCACCGCGAAATGGAATTTGCGGGCGATGTTGGCGGCGGCGGCCATCGAAGTGCAGTCGCGCCCCATGAAGCGCACGGGCACGGTGCCGCGGGCGGACGCGTACGGACGCTGGTCGGTGTTGATGTTGTAGAACTTCTTGTCGGCCTTGTGCTCGATGACGTAGCGGATAAGGCCCTCGCTCTCGAGGTACCCGGGATAGGCGTCGCGGTCCTCGAGCGGAGCGAAGCGGTTGTCGCGCATTATCTCGTCCCACATCTTGCTGGACATAGCCTTGTAGACCACGCAGTAGTTGTCTTCGCGGAAGGGGGTGGGGGCGTCGGTATAGTTGTAGGAGGCGATGCCGCCCAGGAGTTCCCAGTTGCCGGCGTGGGAGTACATCACCACGCCGCTGGGGACCTTTTCAATAAGGTCGTTCATAGTGTCCACGTTGGCGCTCTCGACCAGATGGGAGCGGCGCAGACGCCGGGGGTTGCGGC
>R04__coassemble_1023_pt1 | contig 9327 bp, 7 predicted proteins | sample R04__metabat2_low_PE_037 | metagenome-assembled genome bin R04
GTGCAGATTGAAGTCTTGTTGTCGCCGCCGGTCTTTTCGAAGCAACTGAAATCGTGCGTGCCGAGCAGATCGGCCGCACAGCGGTTCATAGCGTCGAAATCGACATGGGGGTAGCCATAGAAGAACGAGTATGACGCGAATGGATCCTTGACCCTGTTGAGGTAATACGTGTACTCGCGGCGCTTTGCGGAAAAACGGGCGTGAAAATCGTCACCGGCGGGCTCTATCGACAAGATTGCTATGCTGCCCGGGAGCATCCCGTTCAGACGCCTTGCGAGCCCGGCGCAGTCGACCCCGGCGGACGCATCGAAGTGGGCTGTGTAGAAAGACGCGTTGACTCCTGTGTCCGTGCGCCCGGCGCCGGTCACGGCGCAAGGCTCCTTCAGGAGCGTTTCGAGCGCGCCCTGAAGACGCCCCTGCACGCTCTCGGCGTCGTTCTGGATCTGCCATCCGTGCCAGGGGCCGCCGTCGTAGGCCAGATTTATCCTGTATCTCATACCGCGAAGTTACGGATATTTTGATAAAAACCGTATATTTGCAGGTTAGGAATATTTTTTGCAGCTGAAAGCTGCCCGAACAGAACCAAAACAAAAACTTTATAATGGAAAGTATCAATATCAAGGAGCTCAACGAGCGCATCCAGAAAGAAAGCGAGTTCGTGGATCTCCTTTCCCTTGAAATGGGCAAGGTCATCGTGGGCCAGAAGCATCTTGTCGAAAATCTGTTGATAGCCCTGCTTGCCGACGGCCACATCCTCCTCGAAGGTATGCCCGGACTGGCCAAGACCCTGGCAATCAGCACTCTCTCGAAGGCTGTGAACGCGAAATTCAGCCGCATCCAGTTCACCCCCGACCTGCTCCCGGCCGACGTCACCGGCACGCTTATCTATTCCCAGAAGCGTGAGGCTTTCGAGGTCCACCAGGGCCCCGTTTTCGCCAACTTCGTGCTCGCGGATGAAATCAACCGCGCTCCCGCCAAGGTCCAGTCGGCCCTGCTCGAGGCGATGCAGGAGCGCCAGGTCACCCTGGGCGACAGCACCTATGCCCTGCCCCGGCCTTTCCTCGTGATGGCCACCCAGAACCCCGTCGAGCAGGAAGGCACCTACCCCCTGCCCGAAGCCCAGGTGGACCGCTTTATGCTCAAGGTTGTTGTCGGCTATCCCGACAAGAGCGAGGAGTGCCGTATAGTCCGTATGAACAACCAGGGCGAATTCCCGGCTCCCAATCCGGTCGTGAATCCCGAGGACATAGTCCGCGCCCGCAAGGTCGTCCGCGAAGTCTATATGGACGAAAAGATCGAGAAATACATAGTGGACATAGTCTATGCCACACGCACTCCGAAGGAGTACGGTCTGGACAGGCTCGAAAGCCTGATTGCCTACGGCGCTTCGCCCCGTGCCAGCATATCCCTGTCGCTGGCGGCCAAGGCCTACGCGTTCATCAAGCGGCGCGGCTACGTCATCCCCGAGGATGTCAGGGCCGTGTGTCCCGAGGTGCTCCGCCACCGCATCGGCCTGACCTACGAGGCCGAAGCCGAAAACGTCACTGCCGAGCAGATAATCGAATCCGTCATCAACGCAGTCGTAGTTCCTTAATGACACAGAGCGAAACAGACCTGCTCTCGAGGGTAAGGAAGATAGAGATCAAGACCAAGGCTCTCTCGCACCAGATTTTCGCGGGCGAGTACCATTCCGCGTTCAAAGGCCGCGGAATGGCGTTCAGCGAGGTGCGCGAGTATCAGTGGGGGGACGACGTGCGCAATATGGACTGGAACGTCACCGCGCGTCTGCGCACCCCTTACGTCAAGGTCTTCGAAGAGGAGCGCGAGCTGACCGTCGTGCTGCTGGTGGACGTGAGCCGTTCCGGGCTCTTCGGAACCACCGTCAGGACCAAGAGGGAACTCCTGGCCGAGATAGCCGCCGTGCTGTCGTTCAGCGCTATCCTCAACAACGACAAGGTGGGCGTCCTGCTGTTCAGCGACCGTGTCGAGAAGTTCATACCTCCCAAGAAGGGGCGCCCGCACCTGCTGCACATAATCCGCGAGCTGCTGGAGTTCCAGCCGGAAGGGAACGGCACCGATATCGGAACCGCGCTCGAGTTCCTGACCAACGCCATCAAGAAAAAGTGCACCGCCTTCCTGCTCAGCGACATGCTGGATGCGGGCGCGGACAACCTTCCCCGTTACGAAGACGCCCTCAAGGTGGCGGCGGGACGTCACGACCTGAGCGTGATACGCGTCCGGGACCCCAGAGAGAAATCCATCCCTTCAATCGGCCTCGTGAACATCAAGGACAGCGAATCCGGCCGCTCCCGCTGGATCAACACCGGATCGCGCAGGATGCGCCGTGCCTACTGCGAATGGTTCGAAAATTACGATACAGCCCAGACCTCGCTGCTGCGCAAATACAAGATTGACAACGTCGAAGTCGCCACCGGCGACGACTATGTCCGGGCCCTGATGTCATTGTTCAATTCGAGATGAGAATTTTAAGCATAGTCGCCGCAATCCTGCTGGATATCCTGCCCGGGGGCAGGGCTTTCCTGGAGCAGATAACGCCCAGGGACTCGATCCTCGTGGCCGACAGGCTCGAATACGGCGTGACAGTCGACGGCATCACACCCCGGACCCGGCTTGCGATGCCGGATCTGCAGGTTTTGTCGGGCGACACTCTTGCCGTCATCGGAGGCTGGAAATATGAGAGCCTGGATTCAACCACGGTGAGGGCCGGCATTCTGCTCGCCCCCTTTGTCGAAGGTACATACGAACTGCCTCCGCTGCCCGTGTTGCGTATGACGCCCGCGGGGACCGACACCCTGCTGTACGAAGGCGTCACGGTGGAGGTGAAGACGATTCCGATAGACACCGCCACCTTCGTGGTGCACGGCATCAAGGGCCAGGTAAGGCCCAAGGCCACGCTGATCCAGAAGATTGCCGCCTTGAGCCGGGCCGTTCCCTGGCTCAAGTGGGCGATTGCCGCGGCGCTCTTCGTGATCTTGTCAGGCATCGCCGTCTGGATCATAATCTCAAGGCTGCGCCGCAAGGCCCTTCTGGACCGTCCGGAGGAACCTGCCTACCTTGTCGCGTTGAGGCGTCTGGACCGCTACCGCGGGCAGGAATACTGGAAGCCGGAGAAGCAGAAAGCCTACTATTCAGGCATCACTGACGCTCTCAAGGCCTATATCGACGACCGTTTCGGAGTCGACGCCCCCGAGATGACGACAGCCGAACTGTTCGCAGCCCTCAAGGACGAGCCCTCGCTCGAGCCCTCGATACTGGGGGAACTCAAGGCGCTTTTCGAGACCGCCGATTTCGTCAAATTCGCCAAGATGACGGCCTCGGACGCGGACAATGCCGCCGCGCTGCCGCTGGCCGTGAGGTTCGTCACGACAACTTATCAGACAGAGCTTGAGGAGGAGCGTGCCGCAGATGTTCTTTGAGTATCCCGTTCATTTCTGGCTGCTTGCAGTCCCCGTGCTGCTTGTCGCGCTGTACGTCTGGCGCGAGATCACCGGCCGCCGGCCTCATTTCAGGGTTTCAGTGTCCTCGCCCTGGACCTCCGGGGGAGGCACCGTGCTCTCCGTGCTGAGGCATCTGCCGTTCGTGCTGCGCATCACCGCCCTGGTGATGATCGTCATCGCCCTCGCCCGTCCGCGCTCGTCCAGCGATCAGGAAAAGGTGAATGCCGAGGGCATAGACATAGTGCTGGCGATGGACGTGTCCACCAGTATGCTCGCCAGGGATTTCGAGCCTGACCGCATCTCCGCGGCCAAGGATATCGCCATCGAGTTCATCGCCCAGCGGCCTTCGGACAGGATGGCCATCGTGGTCTTTGCCGGCGAGAGCTACACCCAGTGTCCGCTCACCACTGACCGCGCCACCCTCATCAATCTGATGAAGGAGGTCCAGACCGGAATCATCGACGACGGTACGGCTATCGGAAACGGGCTTGCCACCGCGGTAAACCGTGTCAAGGATTCCGATTCCGTTTCCAAGGTGGTGATCCTGCTCACCGACGGTGTCAACAATATGGGCGAGATAGCTCCGCTCACAGCCGCCGAGATTGCCCACACCTATGGCGTCAGGGTATATACGATAGGGGTGGGCGCCAACGGTGAAGCGCCGTATCCGGTGATGACGATGTTCGGCCCCGACATCAAGATGCTGCCGGTCGAGATAGACGAAGACCTGCTCAAGGAGGTCGCCTCGCTGACAGGAGGCCGCTATTTCAGGGCCGACGACAATACCAAACTAGCGGAAATCTATGCCGAGATAGGCCAGTTGGAAAAGACCCGTCTGAACATAGAGAATTTCCCTGTATACAAAGAACTTTTCGGCGGGTTCGCGTTGGCGGCGCTCGTGTGCCTGCTGCTCGAACTGCTTGTAAGGCTGCTGCTAAGGAGGATGCCGTAATGCTGTATCTGGCTCAACCATATTATCTGTATCTGCTGCTGCTCGTGCCGGTGATTCCGGTCGTGTATGCCCTTGTGCGCAGGGCCAGGCGCCGCAGGATCGAAAGATTCGGCGACCGCGCCCTGGTCGGGGCGCTGATGCCGTCCTGGTCGGGGGCGAAGGGATGGCTGCGCATCTCGCTTTTCACGCTGGCGTTCCTGTCTTTCGTCCTGGGTATGACCCGTCCCCTGACCGGCGCCACGATCAGGGAGCACAAGACCAACGGCGCCCAGATCATGATCTGCCTGGACGTGTCGAATTCGATGCTGGCCCAGGATTATTCCCCCAACCGTCTGGAGAGGGCGAAGCTCGCCATCTCAAAAATAGTCGACAAGCTGTCCGAAGACAGGATCGGGCTTGTGATATTCGCCGGTTCATCGTTCGTCCAGCTGCCCATTACCACCGATTTCATATCGGCCAAGATGTTCATGCGCTCGGTCGACACAGGCTCGGTGGCAGCTCAGGGCACAGCCATCGGCGACGCAATCCTCACCGCCGCGTCCAGTTTCAGCACCGACACCGAAGAGACCCGCGCCATTGTGGTGATAACCGACGGCGAGAATCACGAAGACGATCCGGTCGAGGCCGCATCCAAGGCGGCTGAAATGGGGGTGAAGGTCTATACCATAGGAGTGGGCTCGCCCGAGGGCAAACTTATCACGATAGACGGCGAGATACTCAACGATTCCGACGGCAATCCTGTCGTCACCAGGCTGGACGAGCAGTGCCTCAAGGATGTGGCGCAGGCGGGCGGCGGAATGTATGTCCGCGCAGGCAACGACGAATTCGGCCTGAATCCGGTGATCGACGACCTGCGGCGTCTGCGCGACGAGGAGCAGAGCGTCGTGATGTTCCAGGATCTCGAAGAGCAGTATATGCTGTTCTTTGCCGTTGCTTTCGTTCTGCTCTGCGTCGAGGCTGCGGTGGGCGAACGCAAAAACAAGAGGAGGTTGTTTGAATGAGAAGAATTTTTGCACTGATTCCCTTCTGTATGCTGCTCGCCGCCTGTTCGGGACGCGACGTGCAGGGAGAGGTCGTCACAGATATACTGACCGGCAACCGGCTGCTGCGCAAAGGCGATCTGAGCGGAGCGGAGCGGGCTTACCGGGACGCCCTGGACCGCGACTCGCTGTCGATGGAAGCCCTGTATGACCTGGCCGGCGTGTTCGTCAAGGATGACAAACACCGCAACGCTTTGGATTCCCTCTCTCTCGCGGGCAGTCTGAGGCCCCGGCAGGGAAGTCTGCCGGCCGAACGTGCGCAAGAGGAACTGGAGGGCGACGGCTATACGATAGATTCAGACCTTGCATTCAACAAGGGCGTCTGCTGCCTGTTTTTGAAAGATTACAAAGGCGCCGTGGACGCGTTCCGCGAGTCCCTTCTGGTAAATCCCGATGACATCCTGGCGAAAGAGAACTATATCTATGCCCGTATGATGCTGGAGAACCAGAATCAGGTCCATGACGAGTACCAGCACCAGAACGAGGACCAGATCCAGTATCAGAATCAGTATGATAACCAGCATCAGAACCAGTATCAGAACCAGTACCAGAACCAGGACCAGGACCAGAATCAGGACCAGAATCAAAACAAGGACCAGAATCAAGATCAGAACAGGGATCAGCAGAATCAGTCCGGACAGCAGGACCGGAAGATTTCCCCGCAGCAGGCCCAGCAGATGCTGAATGCCGTCCAGGCCCGCGAGAAGAAGACCCAGGACAAGGTCGATGCCCGGAAGGAAGAGGCGGCGGTGTTCCAGCGCTCTCAGATAGAAAAAAATTGGTGATGCGTAGATTGTCAGCTATATTGTGGGCTCTGACCCTGTCTGCAGCCCTTTTCGCCGGGACCGACATAAAGGTCCAGGCTCCCAACCTGGTAGCCCTCGACGAGCAGTTCAACGTCACGTTCATAATATCCGGCGAGGGCTCGCCGTCCTCGTTCCAGTGGGACCAGGGCTCCGATTTCAAACTTGTCTGGGGCCCCCAGAAAGGGCATTCCTCGTCGATAAGCATCGTGAACGGCAAGAAGACTTCTTCGTCGCAGACAACATACACCTATGTGCTGATGCCCAAGCAGAAAGGCACTTTCACGATACCTGCCGCGACAGCTGTCGTGGACGGCCAGACTGCAAGTTCGCAGCCGGTCCGGATCGAGGTCAAGTCGGGATCTTCATCATCCGCATCCGCGGCGCCTTCGTCGGGAGACGGATCTGATGCGCCCCAGGCCCGCACTTCGGACCAGATCGGAGACGACGACATCTTCCTGCGCCTGACATTCAGCAAGAGCGACGTCGTGGTGGGCGAGACCCTTACCGCCACCCTCAAGCTGTACCAGAGAGTCAACGTGGCAGGCTTCGAGGATGTCAAATTCCCCACCTTCAACGGCTTCTGGAGCGAAGAGACTTTCTCGCCGCAGAACATAGAATTCAAGCGTGAAAGCGTCGGAGACGTGATTTACAACGCCGCCGTGCTGCGCAGCTGGACGCTGATCCCCCAGCAGGCAGGGTCCATCAGGATCGAACCCGCGGAACTCGTGTGTCTGGTTAACGTGCTGTCGCCCAGAACTTCGAGAGGCAGCATCTTTGACAGTTTCTTCCAGGACGACTACCGTACCGTGCGGCGCAGACTTGCCACTTCCGGCGCCACGATCCGCGTCAGGAACGTGCCTTCGGGCGCTCCCGCTTCGTTCGGCGGCGGAGTCGGATCCTTCACTCTCGACGGCTCCCTGAGCCGTGACTCCCTCGGCACCCACGAGGCCGCCTCGCTCAAACTGGTCGTCAGGGGCAAGGGCAATCTGAACCTTCTGGAGGCCCCCTCGATCCAGTTCCCTCCCGATTTTGAGGTCTATGACACCAAGGTGACGGACGAAAAAGGGGCCAGGGTGTTCGAATACCCCTTTATCCCGAGGGCCTACGGAGATTTCGTAGTGGGACCGGTGGAATATTCATATTATGACGTATCCAAGGGGTTATATGTAACCCTGTCCGTCCCCCCGATGAAGGTCAAGGTGAGCCGCAGCGGGTCAGATGCCGCAGTCCCCGCTCCGTCCGCACCCGCAGTGACGGACAACCGCCGCGAGGTCAAGGACTACGGCGCCGATATCCGGTTCATCGATGACACGCGCGACCGCAAGTTCAGCTTGCGCGGGCAGCTTTTCGCGGGCAGCCCGTTGTTCTGGAGCCTTGCCGCCGTACTGATTTTCCTCACTGCTGTCGCGTATGTCGCGGTCCGCACAGTCCGGTCACGCAGGTCCGACGTTGTGGCCGAGAGGGGCCGCGGCGCCGTCAAGATGGCGCGCTCGCGCCTGTCCAAGGCCAGATCCTTTATGCAGCGGGGCCTGGGATCGGCATTCTACGAAGAACTGCACCGCGCGCTGCTGGGATATATTGCCGACAAGTTCAATATGAACTCTTCGGATATGTCGCGTGAAAACATTGCCTTGACGCTGCAGGAGGCCGGAGTGCCTGCCGGATCCTCGGAGCGTCTGCTGTCGCTGCTTCAGTCCTGCGAGTTCGCCAGATATGCCCCCGATTCGGCAGAAGGGGCCATGCAGTCCGATTATGAAGGGGCAGTCGAGGCCATAGCCGCCGTTGACGGCGCCGCTGCCAGAAAACGTCCGCCGGTGAGCGGCGCCGCCGTGATCGCGGCATTGCTGCTGGCCGCTCCCGTTCAGCTGCACGCCGAGGACGCCACATATCTGTGGAACGCCGGCATAAATGCATACACTGCCGCGGAGCCCGATTATCAGGACGCCCTGGACTGCTGGACTGCAATGGTCGAGGCGGGCTGCGAGTCTCCGGTCCTGTACTATAATATAGGCAATGCCTGGTTCCGTACCGGAGCGCCCGGCAAGGCGATTCTGTATTACGAGAAGGCGCTCAAGCTCGACCCCGGTTTCGAAGATGCCCGTGCCAACCTCGCGTTCGTCAATGCCGGCATACGCGACAAAGTGGACGAGAAGACCGAATTCTTCCTGGCGCAGTGGGTTGACGGTGTGCGCGGAATCCTGTCTGCGGATACCTGGGCGGTATGCGCGCTTGCGCTGCTGGCTCTAGGATGCGCGTGCGCGCTGCTGTTCCTGTTGTCCCGCGCCGCACGGCGCCGCAAGACCGGATTCTGGCTCGGTCTGGTGTGCCTGCTGCTAGCCGGTGTCTGCCTGTCAAACGCCCTTGCGCGCAAGGCTGCGATGCTCAGCGACTCGGAGGCGGTCGTGGTCGCGGCCGTGTCGACTGTCAGAAGTTCGCCCTCGGGCAGCGGATCGATCGACCTGTTTGTGCTCCACGAGGGTACGAAGGTCACCGTGAGGGGTGAATCCGGCGACTGCGCAAACATTGTCCTGTCTGACGGCCGCCAGGGCTGGATCAGGCTTTCAGATATGGAAAGGATATGATTTTTTCGGGATTTTTTGCTTTTTGTCCAAAAAGTTCATACCTTTGTCAAAATAACGGCAAATAGTAGCAACAGTTATAACTAAAATTTATTAATGCATTATGAAAAAGTTTTTTGTGATCGCAGCCGCACTCCTCATCGGAGCTTCTGCATTTGCGCAGGAGTCTAACAAGGATGCCAACGGCAACATTCAGTATGGCCCTTACGAGACCAACGGTTTCTGGGACAACTGGTTCATCAGCGTAGGCGGCGGTGTCGACTTCAACCTCGACAAGCTCGCTTCCGGCAAAGCCGACCTCACTCCCAACGCAGTGGCAGACGTCAACGTCGGCAAGTGGATTGATCCTTGCTTCGGTGTCCGTCTCGGCTGGAACGGCTGGGGTATCCACAACTCCGCAGAGACCAACAAATCCGAGGTCGCCAACAACAACCTCATCCACACCGACTTCCTCTGGAACATCAGCAACCAGTTCTGGGGCTACAAGGAGGA
>R04__coassemble_1057_pt1 | contig 9132 bp, 4 predicted proteins | sample R04__metabat2_low_PE_037 | metagenome-assembled genome bin R04
CCGATGGTGTAGGGCGAGCCTTCCATCTTGAGGAAGATGTTGGCGCCGTCCTTCATAGCCTGCTCGAGCGCCGCGCTGGTGTTGACCTCGGTGGTGCCGTTCAGGTCGGGCATTGTCCAGGTGTCGACCTCGCCGCGCGATGCGCTGAGGTAGTACAGGGTGAAGACATACTCGGTCGAGGCTTCGAGTCCGCTGATGGTGGCGGAGCCTGCATCGATGTCGTCCGGGGTCAGGGTGTAGGTGGCGCGGCCGTCAGCCTCGCTGCCTGTGACGCCGTAGGTGATGTGGGTCACCTGGTCGCAGTCGGCGACCTCGGTGGACCACTTGACGGTGATTGACTCCGTGGCGCGCTCCTCAACCTTCAGATAGAGAGGGTCCTTGACCGCGAAGGTCTTGATCTTGCTCTCGCACACAGCCCACTTTGAGGGCTCCTTGTTTGCACTCACTGCCTGCACGCGCCACCAGTATTCGCTGTCGGCGGTCAGATTGGTGGTGAAGGGGATGTCGGACGGGGCGAGGGTCTCGGAAGTCACCAGCGAGGTCAGGGCCTCGTCGGCGTAGATTTCGAGAGTATAGCTGTCCACATCCTTGGTGACGTCCCACTTGAAGATGACCTCGTCACCCTTGGATGCCACGACCGTGGCCTTCAGCTCCATAGGCTGGAGGCACCTGCTGAGCGAGAGCTCGGTGGTCTCGTCGTAGACCTGCTCCACACAGGAGGAGGCCGCCGCCAGGGCGAGGACCGCGGTTGCTGCAGTTATTATTCTGTTTATGTATTTCATATGAATCTCGTTTTAGATGCTGTCGTAGCCGTAGTCGTTCTTGATATAGCCCTGGCTGTTGGTCATCGTGTCGTTGAAGATGGGCCAGTACATATGCTGCTCGGGATCGCTGGTGTAGATGCCTTCGATCCTCTCGTCGCCCATGCCTTCGGCAGGCTTCTTGTCGTAGTTGGCGTTGACGTAGGCCGCCTTGTACTCCCAGTCGGTCATCACCTCGGTCTCGCCGGGGTTCAGGCCGTAGATGGTGATTCCCATCTCGTCGTCGTTCATCTTGTAGTAGATGTCGCCGGTGAGGAAGTCATAAGGGGCCTCGAGGTCGCGGAGTTTCTTCAGGTCGGCGACGGTCTCGTCGAGCTTGCTCTTCAGCAGACCCCAGCGGATGAGGTCGGCCTTGCGCAGGAACTCGCCGCAGAACTCGAACGCGCGCTCGTCCACGATTGCGTCAAACATCGCGTCCTTGTCGGTGATTCCGGCCAGGTAGGCGTCGGCCGCATCTTCGCCGCAGGCGCGGGCGCGGACGGGCTTGAAGTATGCCTTGGCGGCGCCAAGGTCATCATACCAGTTGGCGATCTCGGCGGCCATCAGGAGGATGTCGGCGTAGCGCATCACGACGGGCTTGATGCCGTCGTCATTGCCTCCGGTGTAGGGCTGTGCGTCCATCCACTCGAAACGGTATTTGCCGAAGTACCACTTGCTGATGCCGGCGGGTTCGATGGTGTTGTCCTTGAGCCACTTGTAGTTGACGCAGGTGACGTCGCGGCGGATGTCGTTCTGGTCGTACTTGAAGTACATCGTGGGCACGGGGCCGGCATCGCCTCCGCGGCTGACACCGTTCGTTATGGAAGCGCCTTCGGAGTTGATGGCGAAGGTGAAGTTCCAGCGGCCGCGGCCTGCGCCGAACGGGATGACGAACAGGGTTTCGCCTCCGGTGGCCAGGTTGTTCATATTGTTGAGGTTGTACCACATCCCTTCATAGTCGCTCTCGAGAGAGGCTGTGCCGGACATTATGGCGTCCTTCAGGTAGGTGAGGGCCTTCGGATAGAGGACTTCCTTCTGGAGGTCGGGATCGCTCGACAGGCGGTTGGTGCCGAGGTCGCCGGTGCCCACCATTCCGTCTTCGGGGCGCATTGCGTAACCGGAAGCGGCGAGCGCGATGCGGGCGTACAGGCCTTCGGCGAAGACTTTGTTGACGCGGTCGGTAGTGGTGGCCTTGCCCTGACCGGGATAGTACAGATAGGGGATAGCCTCGTCGAGATCACTCAGGATCTGCTTGTAGATCACGTCGCGGCTCTCTTTCTTGGCATAGATGGTCTCGTTGGTGATGGACTCGAAACGTGCGGGAACGTCACCCCAGGCCTTCGTGAGGTCGTAGTAGATCATCGCCCTGAGGGTGAGGGCCTCGCCCAGCAGGTATGCCAGGTCGGCGTTCTTCTCCACGTCGCCGTATTCGCGCAGCCCCTCGATCACGAGGTTGGCGCGCTCGATTCCCATATACATCAGAGGGAAGGGACCGTTCGAGAGGTTGAGCTGGGCGTTGTTGGGGGCGCAGCTGTAGGCGGCGATGTCGGACTTGCCGTCACCGGGCTTGTGGGTGTTGTACCACTCGACGTCGGTGTTGAATCCGTACCAGGGCAGGAACCTTCCGCGATAGGAGTTGACTTCACAGAAAGTCTCGGTGATGCCGAAGACGGTCGATTCAGCAAGGGTGTAGTTGGAATAGACGACCGAGCCGTCGAACGTCGAGGGAGAACTCTGCTCCAGGACGTTGCAGGAAACTGCCATCATCGCGGCCGCGATGACGCCGATAACGATATTTGTTGACTTTTTCATTTTCGCTGCAGTTTAGAAAGTGAGGTTGATGCCGAACACACAGCCGATGCTCTTGGGATATGCGGAGTAGTCCACGCCCGGGGTCAGAGGGGTCGAGCGGCGGGTGTCGACTTCGGGGTCATAGCCCGAGTACTTGGTCAGGCAGAAGAGGTTGGTGCCGGTGGCGTATATGCGGACCTTGCGCAGATGCACGCGGTCGGTGATCTTCTCGGGGATGGTGTAGCCGATGGTTGCGCTCTGCAGACGCAGGAACGAACCGTCCTCGACAGCCCAGTCGCTGAACACGGCCTGGCTGACGCAGGGGCTCCACATCGTGGTGCCGGCGTTGGCTGCGGCCAGCTGGTCCGGATCAGTGATGAGCTCGCCGGTGGACCAGTCGATGTTGGTCCAGCGGTCAGCCACGTTCATCGTGTTGAGCAGGTTGCGGTTGTAGAACTTGCGGGACGAGGTGAACTCGACCTTGTTGGCGTTGTAGACCTGGTTGCCTATCATATAGTTGAAGTTGGCGCTGAAGTCGAAGCCGTAGAGGTAGCCGCTGATGGCGAAGCCGCCCGTGAAGTCGGGACTGGCGTTGCCGATGACGGTGCGGTCGGCCACGGTGACTTTGCCGTCGCCGGTGATGTCCTTGAGCTTCATCGCGCCGGGACGCAGATACGTAGAACCGATGACGGATGAGCAGTCGACCACGCCCTCGTTCAGGACCCACTTGCCGCCGGTGTAGGTGAAGTCGGAGACTTCGTAGCGGCCGTCGGACTGGTAGCCGTACATATTGCCCAGAGGCTGGCCCACCTGGACGATGTAGTCGTCGCCGATTTCGGTCGACGCCCAGTAGGACTGCGCGGTGATGGAAGTCAGTCCGCCGAGGTCGGTCACCTCGTTCTTGTTGTAGGCGATGTTGCCGCTGAGGTTCAGCGAGACGTTCTTGGTCGAGATCAGGGGGAGGTTGAGGGTCAGTTCGATACCGCGGTTGCGGGTCGATCCGATGTTGCGGTACTGGCTGTCGTAGCCGGAACCGGTGATCGGGAAGTTGATCAGCAGGTCCTTGGTGTCGTTCTGGTAGACTTCGACGCTACCGTTGATGATGCCCTTGGCGAAGCTGAAGTCCAGACCGATGTTGTGGGTGTAGGTGGTCTCCCACTTCAGGTCGGGGTTGTTCATGATCTTGCCCGCCATCCAGTAGTTGGAGCTCTGGCTCAGCCAGGTGGTGTTGGTGGCGCTGTATTCCTTATAGATCTGGCCGGAAGGGATGTTGTTGTTGCCGGCGGAGCCGAAGGAGTAGCGGAGCTTGAGCTGGTCGATCCAGCTTGCGTTCTGCATCCAGTCTTCGTTGGAGATTGTCCACGACACTGCGGCTGAAGGGAAGTAGCCCCATCTGTTGGCGGCCGAGAACTTGCTCGAACCGTCGGCGCGGAACGTCACGGCTGCGCTGTAGCGGTGCTTGTAGTCGTAGTTGACCCTGCCGAAGAATGAGAGCAGCGCGTCGTCGGGATTGTAGTAGTTGGCGTATGACGAAGGGGTGCCTGAGCTGGAGAAGTTCCAGGCCATTTCGGCGTCATAGAAGGTGGGGAAGCCGTCGACCATCGAGGTGATGGTATTGCTCTTGGTGTAGGTGAGCTCCTCGCCGGCGAGGACGGTCAGGCTGTGGTCTGTGTCCGCGATGATGTTCGAGAAGTCGTAGTTCAGGGTGTTGGTGTTGCGGTACTTGGTGCGGAACGCCTCCTTGTGCTGGTTGGAAGGGGTGTTCTTGATGGTCGAGTTGTTCGCGACATAGTAGGTCGTGAGACCATAGAAGCGGTCGTCACCCTGGCGGTAGTCCTCCAGACCTCCCTCGATCTTGAGCTTGAGGCCGTCGATGATGGTCCAGTTGAATGCGGCATTGGCGTTCCAGGTGGTGCGGACCCTCTTGGAATCGTTGTCGGCGACGCTCTGCAGAGGAGGTGCGTTGTCGCCGTAGTCCTGCTCTTCGTCGACGCCCTGCACGGTGCTGCTGATGGGAATCGGGGTGTAGCTGACGGCGTGCTTCAGACGACCGTTGCCGGAAGTGGTGCCGGTGTCGTTGATGCCGTTGGCGCCCGAGCCGCGCACGTCGGTCTTGGAGTAGCGGACGTTGACGTCGAAGGAAGTGTGCTTGGAGGTGTCGAAGTGACCCTTGAAGTTGAGGTTGTTGCGGGCGTAGTTCGAACCGGACATTATGGCCTGGTCGCCCATGTGGGCGAATCCGAGGGTCCAGTTGTAACCGTCGCCGCTGCCGCTCACCGAAGCGTCTGTACTGAAGGTGGAGCCGGTGTTGCCGAACACCATGCTGACCCAGTCGTTGGTCGCGAGACCCTTGTACATGTCGATGTCCTCGAACGTGCCGAAATAAGGGGCGTAGTTGTCGTCGACGTTGTCACGGATCTTGGCAAGCTCGTACTGGAACTTGACGAAGTTCTCGGCGTCCATTGCCTTGATCGCTCCGGCGTTGGCCATCTTCTTGAAGCCGTAGTAGGCGTTGACGTTCACGCTGACCTTGCGGCCCTTCTCGCCGCCCTTGGTGGTGACGATGACGACGCCGTTCGCGCCGCGGGAACCGTAGATCGCCGTGCTGAAAGCGTCCTTCAGGACGTCGATGCTGGCGATTTCGGAACTCGAGATGTCATTGATGCTCTCGACGGGGAATCCGTCCACGATGTACAGAGGACTGTTGTCCTGGGTGATCGAGCCGCCGCCGCGCACGCGGATCTTGATGTCGGCGTCAGGGTCGCCTTCGGTGGTGACCACGGACACGCCGGCCATCTTGCCGGTGAGGGCCTGGCTGACGGTGGTGACGGGCTGTTCCGCGATCTTGTCCGAACTGACGGACGACACGGAGCCGAGCAGGTCGCGCCTCTTGACGGTGGCGTAACCCACGACGACAACCTCGTCGAGGAAATTGGTGTCTTCCGACAGGACGACGTTGATGACGGCGCGGCCGCCGACACGTTCCGTGACGGTTGACATACCAATCATTGAGAATTCCAGAATGCTGGAGGAGGCGTCGGGGACGTTGATGGAATAATTGCCATCAAAGTCGGTCGACGTGCCGGTGGTGGTGCCCTGTACGAGTACGAAGGCGCCCATCACAGGTTCCCCTGCGGCATCCTTGACTGTACCGGTCACGGTCTGGGCCTGGAGCGCGGTGGCGCATCCGAGGGCGAGAGCGATCGCGGCAAGTTTCAGTGCGATTTTACTCATAGGAAATCTGTTTTGGTTGTTGATTAATGGTTAATATATGATGAATTTGTTATTGCAGGGTTGTGTACTGTCCTCCCTCCGCCTGGCCGGCGACGACCTCGCGCACGAGGTAGTGGAGGTAGAGCTCGAGGTTGGTGTAGCGCTTCTTTGTGGCGTCTATCGTATAGGCGGGGCCGTCGGCGGCGCTGTTCTTGTCCAGCCCGAACAGGTCCTCGTAGTAGTCGGGGATGCCGTCGCCGTCGGTGTCGGCGGTGCGGGCGAGTTCATCTTCGGAGGCTTTGTAATTGGGCCAGGAACTGCCGTATTTGGTGGCCACGTCGGCTATGTCGTCGATCAGGGCGCCGGTGTTCTTCGCCACCTGGCCACAGGCCCTCTTGTCGACGGCGTCGCGGCTCAGGGACGCTCCGGCCCAGGCGGTGACGGCCTCGAGCGCGCCTTCCGCGCTGTGCAGGGTGCCCTTGTGCGTGCCCTGGTAGGCAGATGCCTTGCATTCGTCCAGGCGGTTCTTGTCGTCGGGCTCGACTCCGGTCCAGTTGTCGGCGGTCACTCCCGCGCTGCCGTACATGAAGTTGTCCGTTATCCAGAACAGGCCCGGCACGATGTCCGTCTTGTCTTTGGAATTGCAGTTGCTGCACTTGGTGGTGGGGTTGACTATGCGGTAGCGGTTGCTCGAATTGGGGCCTGCCTTGTAGTAGTTGGCAACCATGTTGATCTGGCGCGCCGGGCTGTCTTTGCCGGACTCGCCGCCGTAGGCGCTGTTGCCGCCCCAGTTGTAGATGACGTTGTTGATGAAGTGGTTGGGACCCTTGATGTTTTCGCCGCCGCTCACCGACACGTAGTCGTGGTCGAAGCGGGGGTTGCGTGAGTCGTGGTTGCTCAGCAGGTTGTGGTGGAACGAGGCGTTGTCGCCGCCCCAGATGCCGCCGTAGCCGTGGCTGCCCTTGCTGTGCTTGGAGCAGTTGCGCATGCTCTCGGTCATCACGCACCACTGAAGGGTGAAGTTGCGGTTGGCATAGAACGACGCGCATTCGTCGATGGACCAGCTCATCGAGCAATGGTCGATTATGATGTCTTTCTGGTAACGGCCCCAGATGGCGTCGTCGCTGTCGCCGGCGTTGGGGCCCTCGTCGCCCACGCGGAAGCGCAGGAACCTTATTATCACGTTGTCGGCGCCCACGTAGGTGGTGTAGTTTTTCAGGCAGATGCCGTCGCCGGGAGCTGTCTGGCCGGCGATCGTGAGGTCGCCGTTCTTGATGTCCAGGCGCGAGGCGAGCTCGATGGTGCCTGCCACGTCGAAGACTATGGTCCTGGCGCCCTTCTGCTGGACGGCCCAGCGCAGGGACCCCTCGCCGGAATCATTGAGGTTGGTGACGTGGTAGACCTTGCCGCCGCGGCCGCCGGTGACATACATTCCGCCGCCTTCGGCTCCGGGGAACGCGCGTATGAGGTTATCCTCTTCCGCGGCGGGCAGATTCATCGATGCGAGCACTTCTTCGGCGTTCCCGATGGGGTCGGGCGCGGGCTCCGGCTCGGGATCGCCGCCGGATTCGGCTTCGGTCGAAGCCTCGAGCGCGGCGCACCAGTCGGAAGTGAGGCCGGAGGCCACGCTGCGGACCTTGAAGGAATAGGCCGTGCCGCTCTGCAGATCCTTGACTATTGCGTTGCGGTTGCCCGATGTGCCTTCATCGACCTTGGCGCCGCCCTTCGAGAGCTGCCAGTCGTAACTTTCCGCGCCCTGGACCGCGTTCCACTGGAACGACAGGGAACTTGTCGTGGCGCTGTGAAGGGCCAGTCCCGTGGGCACTGCGGGTGCCTGAGGCTCCGCGGGGGTGTCTTCGGTCTTGGAGCAGGCGAAAGCCGCCAGGGCCGCCATAATTATGATAGCTGCTCTTTTCATCTTTTTTCCATTTCAAGCGCGGCCCGCACCAGAGGGCAGATTCCCTTGGAGTCGTTGTTCCTGACGGGCTCGCTGAGGTAATATTCGTAGTCTCCGCGGCGCATCTGCTTGCCGCCCAGGCCTCCGACCGAGCAGCAGTTGTGCAGGCTCAGCAGGCCCTCCTCGTCGGCGGTGACAAACGCCTTGAGTACATTATTATATGTGTCGCGCGCATACTGCTCCAGGCCGGCATCCAGCCAGCCCATCCGCACGCCTTTGAGCAGGGCGTATGCGAACATCGCGCTGCAGGTGGACTCGAGGTAGTTGCCCTCGCGTCCGGGCCGGTCCAGCACCTGGTACCACACTCCGGATTCGGGATCCGCCCATTCCGGAAGTTCGGCCGCTATCCCGCGCAGGATGTCCAGCACCTGCTCCCGGCCTTCGAAACCTTCGGGAATGTATTCACACACGTCCACGATCGCCATACAGAGCCAGCCCAGGGCCCTGCCCCAGCAGTGGTCGCTCTGGCCGGTCTCCGGGTTGCACCAGAACATCGAGCGGGACTCGTCCCACGCGTGGCGGTAGAGTTTCGTTTCGGGGTCATAGGTGTGTGCGGCTGCCACAAGGAACTCGTTTATTATTTCCTTGTATATCGCTTCCCGCTCCTCGCCCTCGGCGCGGCGGGCGGCGTATTCTGCCAGGAAGGGCTCGGCCATATAGACGCCGTCCAGCCATATCTGGTGAGGGTAGATCAGTTTGTGCCAGAGTGCGCCCTCGCTCGTGCGCGGATGGCTGTCCAGCTGGCTCTTGAGCAGGTCTGCGGCCTTGAGGTACTTTTCGTTCCCTGTAATGTCGTACAGGCGGAAGAAGGATTTGCCGGGGCAGACCAGGTCCACGCTGTATTTGTCCGCCGAGTAGGTGTTGATGCTGCCGTCCTCGTTCACGGCTGCGTCATACCACTTCAGCACGTATTCCAGGATTTCCCCGTCGCCGTATGCGTCGTAGATGTCAAGGTACGCGTCCAACTCCAGGCCGGGGGTGTAGTTCCACTTGAACTCGCCCTCGCGGTAGTCCAGATACATCGGGTCGCCGCCCGTGCGCTGCATCTGGGAGCGGACGACTTGTTCGCTCAGGGGCTTCTGCGCCCCGGTGCAGGCGAGGCAGCATGCGGCTGCGATGATGATGGCGGCGCGTTTCATTCGACGGTGAGGTTGTTTACGTGGGAAGTGGTGAGGGGTTCTCCCTTTGCTGCCGCGACGCTGACCCTTCTGAGGGTGACGTCGTCGCTCCAGCGGATTTCTATGCCCTTGTCGGATTTTATCGTGCAGTCGCTTATCTCGATGCCCTTTACGGGCATTTCGGGCAGGCCGTTGAAGTACATCGCGCGGGCGGCTCCGCTGCAGACCACGTTGCTGACGTGGATGTCGCGGA
>R04__coassemble_1073_pt1 | contig 9091 bp, 6 predicted proteins | sample R04__metabat2_low_PE_037 | metagenome-assembled genome bin R04
CCCTCTACCTGTATCTGAAGGAAGCTGCCGGTCTCTAGAGATCGACACTGAAGATAAATCCGAGATAATGGCGTCCCACCGGGATGCCATTTTCTTTTACATCCTCGAACGCGGAACCGCCGTTCAGGCTCCAGCTGACTCCCACGCGGGTGGTGTAGGGAACCCAGGCGAGGTTGCCCAGGACGACGCTCAGGTCGGCTCCTGCGCTCGTCAGAGCCCCGCCGCCGCTCTTGCTCGAAGTATAGCCGCTCCAGTCGAAATGGGGAGTGAGTTCAAGATTGCGCACGTATGCGATCGCCCCGAGTCCTCCCCAGTCCAGGCGGGCGAAGGGGATGGCATAGTCTGCCGAGAATTTCGCCTGCCAGGGATAGGCGCACATAAGCGAGGAAGCGGCCGACATCCCGCGGGGGGCGAGATTGGCGTAGACTTCCGCGAATATGCCGTCCGAGAACCTGTGCTGGACCATCGCCGAGAGCCTCAACCCCTGCTTGTCCCCGATTCCCGGCAGATAGCCGTAGAGGTAGGCATAGGCGTTGGAGCACCACACGCCGCCGTCGAAAGGCCTGGAACTGTAGCCGACCTCGGCCCCTATGCCCAGCTTGGGATACAGGCAGGAGGAGGGTGTGCTCTGCATTATGTAGCCGCGCAGCGACGCGCTCACCCTGTCGGTGGGATTGCCGTCCAGACGATCGTTGCTCAGGCTCAGGGTCACTGTCGGGACAAGGCCCCTGCGTATGCCCGAGGACGAAAAGTTGAGGGGAACGTAGGAGCTCAGCAGCAGGCGCGCCGACGTGTTCGGCCCCTGCTCTTCTGTGATTCCCGTCCGCGTGCCGCCGTTGCCGTCGTCCACATCGCCCACGGTCTGTACGATGCTCAGGCGGTCACCCACGCTCAGCGAGGCCTCCAGCACGGGATAGAACCCGGTGAAAGTGTACCGTGCGTGGAAGGAGGGCCTGAAACCGAGGTTGGAATCGAGCAGCCTCACGCCCGCCCATCCGTACGAAGTTCCGAGATCGTTCTGGAAAAATCCCGTTGCTCCGAGGTTCGCGCTCGTGAGGATGTCGTCCATACTGAGCGACCCGACGGAGTCGTAGTTTATGAACAGCGGAACCCAGGAGTGGAAATGCATCAGGCGTGCGCCGCGCGTGCAGTCCCGTACCTCGCCGACGGCCTCCCGGGCGGGTTCGAGCGCGAGCGAATCCTCCTGGGCCGACAGTTCGTCCGCCATCTGCCAGACGTGCGTATTCCGCCAGGATTCCTTGTCCAACTGCACGACAGGCGAGATTTCAGCCTTGTACAGCATCCTGCCGCGGGTGTCGGGCTGCGCGAAATAAATCGTGTCGCCGATGGTGGCATAGTCCGAGGCTCCGATGCGCGAGGAAGTCAGCCGCACGATCCTGCCGCTGTCGGGGTCCAGGGTGTAGATTTCATTCACCCCCGTGCGGTCACAGACAAGGGTGAGGAGGGCGCCGCGGGAGCCCAGTTGCCTGATCTTTACCGGCAGAGGTTCAAGTACGGGCGAGAATCCGGCTGTGGCTTCCCAGATGCCGATGCCGCCCTCGGTCAGGCCGCTCACGAAAATCCTCTGTCCGATCCAGGCGGATTCGATGATCTGGAAATCCGGCCCCGGCGCCGCTATCCGCTCCAGCACCGTTCCGTCCGCGGAGTCGAGCAGAAGCAGCGAACTTGAAGCGGAATTGTCATATGAGGTGACCGCGATGCGCTCCCGGTCCGGGCTCACCGACGGATTGTAATAATGCCCGCCGGACAGCAGGGTTCTGACCTTGCCGCCTTCAAGCCGTACTATGTCGGAGGTGGACTTGAATTCCCAGCGGGTGTCGGAGCGGTATTCGCTCCAGACGAGACTCTCGCCGCAAACCTGCAGAGGGGAGGTCTGGCTGCCGGAAAACACCCTCACGGTGCTTTCTGTGCCGTCTTTTGAGATTTTTACAAGCCGCGTCGGTTCAGTCATCGAACTCCTGATTGCCCATATATCGTCGCCAAGTACGGCGGTGCCGGTGTAGGCGCTGTACACGCTTGCGTACTGCGTTATGCGCTCCGCCTGCGTGAAGGGTCCGCGCCCGGCCGCCTCCCTTTCCCATTCCGCATAAAGGGTATCGCAGACCTCGTCGAAAGCCTGAGTGAAAGTCCTGCCGGTGCGCTCCCGCACCAGTCGGCTCATATTGAAAGGCGCGAAGCCCTTGTGGTCGCGGATACGCGCATAATATTGCGGCACCAGGTCGGGAAAGTCATACAGCGTGCGGATCCCCGCAATCGCCACATATCCGGCACGGTAGTAATCGGGGGTGAAGCGTCCGACGGAGCCGTAGCGCCACTGCCACCAGTCACGCTTCTGCCCCTCGGCGGCGCAGGCTCTCCAGTATTCGAGGAAATCGGCCGTGCGGCCGCGCCCTGAGGAGGAGAGAGCCGTTTCGGCAGTGACTGCGTCGCCTTCAAAGAAGTCCGGACCGCAGTAGATTGCCGACAGTGCGCCGACGGCGAGCTCGCCGCACAGCACGTTCGCCCAGCGGAAAGGCTTGCCGGCCCCGTACTGCAACTGGGCAACGTGCCTGGATTCGTGCAGAACGAGCTGGTCCACCCACGGTGACGGGTCCGGTGCGTAAGGATCGGGAGTCGTATAAAGTTCCATCCTGCGCGGGGTCCAGACAACCGAACCGTTCGACAGCGCGATGTTTGTGTGCAGGATTACAGGCATAGTGCTGCGGTACATTCCGTTCGGAGCGAAGCCGCAGCTCGCAGCCACCGTCGGACGCGCCTTCTCGAGCCTGACCGCGTAGCGGGCGGCCAGCGAATCCAGTCCGCGCGGGTAGATTATCCTGTAGGATTGCGTGCTTACGCTGCTCCATTTCTGGCTCCAGGGCTCGGACCCGGACAGGTAGAACTGGGCCCTTGCGCTGATGCAGGAGAGCGCAAACACGGCGATTGCGGCGTATTTGAGCAGGTTTTTAGCCATTTCTGAGGCAAATGTACGATTTTTTGGCTAACTTTACCTGCTTTTGATATTATATGCGCAAGTTGTACCCTCTCATAGCCTTTGCCGTCCTGTCCGTGACCTCCTGCGGGCAGCGCCCGGGAGGGTCCTCTGCCGTCAGCGACGGGCCTGCAAGTACTGAATGCCACCGGTTCCCGGTGTGCAGGGTGCCTTCGATATGTTCGGAGGATTCGGAGATTGCCTCATATATGCTTTCTCACTATTGGGACGCTTATTTCGCGGAAGGCGGCGTCACCGACACCGCAGCGGTCAACGGAGTGCCGAAGCGGGAGGTCGAGCAGGCCTTCGCCGATTTCACCGTCCTGCTCGAGAATTCCCCGATGGAGGATGCCCGGGCCGCGATGGCAGGCCTCTTTGACAGCATCAGCGCCGTGCAGGACCGAGACACTTCGTCGCTGCAGTACCTGATCCTGACAGAGATGGTCGCCGATTACCTGTACGACCCCAACTCCCCGATGCGCAACGAAGACTATTATCTCCCTTTTGTGCAGAAACTCGCGGAATCCCCCCACACCGACTCCGCGCGCCGCATCGGCTACCGCAGGCAGGCGCAGCTGTGCGCGATGAACCCTTACGGCAGCGTGGCCCCGGACTTCGTCTTCAAGGACGTGCGCGGCCGCAGGCACCGCTTGTCGGATCTGGAGGACGACTATGTGCTGCTCTTTTTCAGCAACCCCGGCTGCGAGGCCTGCAAGGAGATAATCGACGAGATAGAAGCCTCGGGCTTCGCCGAAGCCGCCATCGCGGCGGGAAGCCTTGCCGTCGTGAGCATCTATATAGACGAAGAAGTGGACGAATGGAAGGCCTACGAGCCGAACTATCCCCGCTCCTGGATCACCGGTTATGACCCGGACCTCGTCATAAGGGACAATCAGATGTACAACGTCAGGGCCATCCCCTCGCTGTATCTGCTCGGCCCCGGGCGCAAGGTCCTGCTCAAGGACGCGCCCACCGGCAAGGCCCTCGCGACACTCAGAAACAAACTAATTCAGTAATACTATGTCAGTCAGAAGAAAACTGTGGTCCCGCACTCAGGACGGCACCCCCATCTACAAGTACATCCTCACAAACGGCAGCGGCGCGTCCGTGGTGCTCGGCAGCATCGGCGCCGGCATAGTGAGCATCAACGTGCCCGACCGCGACGGCAAGCTGGGCGACGTGGTCATCGGCTATGGCAAGGCCGAGAATTATTTTGCAGACGGCCCCTGCGCCGGCAAGTGCCCGGGAAGGTTCGCCAACCGCATCTGCAAGGGTCAGTTCGAACTGGACGGCAAAGTCTACAATCTGCCCGTAAACAACGGCCCCAACCACCTCCACGGCGGTCCTCAGGGTTGCCAGAACAAGGTCTGGGAGTCCCGCAAACGCAAGGGCGGAGTGGAATTCATGTATTTCTTCGAGGACGGCGAGATGGGCTATCCCGGCAACGTCAAGGTCGTCGCCCGCTACGAATGGAGCGAGTCGAACGAACTGCGTCTGACCTTCACCGCACGCAGCGACGCCAGGACCGTGATCAACCTCACCAACCACGCCTATTTCAACCTCAACGGCGGCGGCAGCGTGCTGCGCCACACCCTGAAGCTCAACGCGGCCGAGTACCTGCCCACCGACGCCACCCTGATCCCTGTCGGCGACTCCGAGTCCGTGGCGGGCACCCCGATGGACTTCAACAATCCCAAGACCCTGGGCCGCGACATCCACAAGGACTTCCCCGCCCTGAACTACGGCAAGGGTTACGACGCCTGCTGGTGCATAGACGGATATGTGCCCGGCCAGATCCAGGAGGCCGCCGAACTCTATTCCAAGAAGTCCGGCCGCTGCCTGAACGTCTATACCACCCAGCCCGGCGTGCAGGTCTATACCGGCAACTACCTGTCCGGCTGCCCCGTCGGCAAGAAGGGCCGCATCTACCACGACTATGACGCCGTCGCGATCGAGTGCCAGCACTTCCCCGACAGCCCCAACAAGCCCGAATATCCCACCACCGTCCTCGAGCCCGGAAAGATCTTCCGCGAGGCGATAATTTTCGCATTCAGCGTCAGATAATGAAACAGTACCTCGACCTTCTGAAGGAAATAATGGATAACGGCGCGGTCAAGCACGACCGCACCGGAGTCGGCACCAAGAGCATTTTCGGCCACCAGATGCGCTTCGACCTGAGCGAAGGGTTCCCCCTTCTGACCACCAAGAAAGTGCATCTGAAGTCCATCATCTACGAACTGCTGTGGTTCATCAGCGGCGACACAAACGTGCGCTACCTTCAGGACCACAAGGTGACCATCTGGGACGAGTGGGCCGACGAGAACGGCGACCTGGGACCCGTGTACGGCCACCAGTGGCGCAGCTGGCCCGCCCCTGACGGGCGCAGTATCGACCAGCTCTCGCAGGTCATAGACCTTATCCGCAACAACCCGGACTCCCGCCGGATGCTCGTCTGCGCGTGGAACCCCGGCGAGGTGGACGCGATGGCCCTGCCCCCTTGCCACTGCCTTTTCCAGTTCTATGTGGCCGACGGACGCCTGAGCTGCCAGCTGTATCAGCGCAGCGCCGACACTTTCCTGGGCGTCCCCTTCAACATTGCTTCGTACGCCCTTCTGACGATGATGATCGCCCAGTGCTGCGGCCTGCAGCCCGGCGAATTCGTCCACACCACGGGCGACACGCACATCTACCTCAACCATTTCGACCAGGTGCGCGAGCAGCTCGGCCGCGAGCCCCGTCCCCTGCCCAAGATGAAACTCAATCCCGACGTGAAGAGCGTCTTCGATTTCAAGTATGAAGACTTCGAACTCGTCGATTATGACCCCTGGCCGGCGATAAAGGCGCCGGTTGCCGTATAGTATGGAAAAATGTCTGATAGTTGCCGTCGCCGACAACCTGGCGATAGGAGTGAAGGGAGGCTTGCCCTGGCACCTTTCCGAGGATCTGAAGTATTTCAAGCGCCAGACGGCGGGATTCCCCGTCATAATGGGGCGCACGACCTATTTCTCGCTTCCGTTCCACCCCCTGAAGGGCCGCAAGAACATAGTCCTCAACCTCGGAGGCGACCCCATTCCCGAGGCCACCTGCGTCTACAGTTTCGACGAAGCCTTCGCAGAAGCTCAGGCCGAAGGCAGGGAGCGCTGCTTCGTGATGGGCGGCGCGTCGGTCTACAGGGCCGCCATCGATATGATGGACAGGCTCTTTGTCACCCACGTGCATACCGTGATCGAGGACGCCGACGCTTTCTTCCCCGAAATAGACCCGGCGAAATGGGTCGCGGAATCCACGTCAGAGACGATGCACGACGACGAGACCGGTTACGATTTCGAATTTGTCCAGTATGTCAAGAGAGCACTTCAATAGCAATTTCACCTTCATAATGGCTCTCGCCGGGTCCGCCATAGGGCTCGGCAACATCTGGCGTTTCCCCTATATGGTCGGGGAATACGGCGGGGCGGCGTTCATAATCGTCTACGCCCTTTGCGGCATACTGATTTCGCTGCCCATAATGTTCTGCGAGTCGGTGATAGGCCGCAGGGCGCGTTCGGGAGTATATGCCGCGTTCGACAAAATGGCTCCAGGCAAGCCCTGGAAGTACTTCGGATTCATCACCGTCCTGGCCAGTTTCATCATCGTGTCCTACTACTGTGTCGTCGGCGGATGGTCGTTCGACTACTTTGCGCGCTCCTGCGCGTCCGGATTTGATGTCTCCACTCCGGAACAGGCCTCGACTTTCTTCGGCACTTTCGCGTCCTCGCCCTGGGAGCCGATGATAGCGTTCACGATTTTCTTGGGTCTGTCGGCCATAATCGTGGTCCGCGGCGTCAAGGGAGGCATCGAGAAGTTCACCAAGATTTCCACCCCGATGCTTTTTGTACTGATAGTGCTGATAGCGATATTTTCGGTTTCGCTTCCCGGAGCGGGGGCGGGCGTGGATTATCTGCTCAAACCCGACTTTTCGAAACTGACTCCCACTTCGGTCTCTTATGCCCTCGGCCAGTCATTCTTCAGCATGTCGCTGGGTGTGGGCACGGTGCTCATTTACTCTTCGTTCATGAAGAAGGAGAACAGCATCGTAGCCGCCGGCGGCTGGACATTCGTGTTCGACACCCTGTTTGCGCTGATCGCCGGATTCGCCATAATGCCGGCGGTGTTCTCGGCCGGAATCGAGCCCGGCGCGGGCCCGTCGCTTGTGTTCGAGACGCTGCCCTATATATTTGCCAAACTGGGAGCCGCCGCGCCTTTTGTGAGCCGCATCGCTTCGATTCTGTTCTTCCTGGCCATATTTATGGCGGCGCTGACTTCGTCGATATCGATGTTCGAGGTGTGCGTGGAGCATTTCGTGGATCGTCGAGGTTGGTCCCGCAGGAAGGCTTCGCTTCTGCTTTTTCTCGCGGCCTGGGCGCTCGGAGCCCTGTGCTGCCTGTCATTCGGCCCCCTGAAGGACATCTGCCTGATGGGTCACTCGATATTCAGTTTCTGCGACACTCTCACTTCCAATTACGCAATGACGCTGGGTGCCTTCGTGTTCAGCATATTCGTGGGCTGGAAGATGGACCGCGGCGCGGTGCGCGACGAACTCACAAACAGCGGCACCCACCGCTTAAGCGTCAAAATATTCGACGTGGTCTACTTCCTCATCAAATGGGTTGTCCCCGTGATGATACTGACCATTTTCCTTACAAACCTGTTCCTCTGATATGGCAAAGAGCAAGGAAGACACCCCTATGCTGAAGCAGTACTTCAGCGTGAAGGCCCAGCATCCCGAGGCGATACTGCTGTACCGCGTGGGCGACTTCTACGAGACCTACAGCGACGACGCAGTGACCGTGAGCAAGGTCCTGGGACTGGTGCTGACCCGCCGCGCGAACGGCGAAAAGGGCGACACCCAGATGGCCGGATTCCCCCATCACGCCGTCGAGACATATCTCCAGAGGCTCGTGCGCGCCGGCTACAAGGTGGCCATCTGCGACCAGCTGGAGGACCCCGCTCTGTGCAAGAACAAGCTCGTCAAGCGCGGTGTCACCGAGATTCTCACCCCCGGCATCGCCTTCGGCGAGGGTATGCTGGAACAGAAGGAGCATAATTACCTCTGCGGCCTGTACTTTGAGGATGACCTGTGCGGAGCCGCCCTGCTGGACGTCAGCACAGGCACCTTCCAGCTTGCTCAGGGGAGTGTCGAATACATAACCACGCTGCTCGCATCCTTCTCGCCCAAGGAGCTCGTGGTGCCCCGCGACTGCCTCAGGGCCGTGCGCGAGCGCTTCGAGGGCTATTACGTGACCTCGCTCGACGAGTGGGCGTTCGTGCTCGACTCGTGCGTCCAGAAACTCTGCACCCAGCTCAAGGTGAGCAGCCTCAAGGGCTTCGCGGTCGACTCATATCCGCTCGCGCTCTGCTCGGCCGGAGCGCTGGTGTACTACCTCGAGCAGACGCAGCACGCGGGGCTGGGCAACATCTGCAGCCTGAGCCGCATCGACGAGGGCAAGTTCGTCTGGATGGACCGCTTCACATTCCGTAATCTCGAGATTTTCGCATCGGCTTCCGGCCGCGACGGAGTATCGCTCGTGGACGTTGTCGACCGCTGCCTCTGTCCTATGGGAGCCCGTCTGCTGCGCGAGTGGCTGGCTCTGCCTGTTATGGACATAAAGGAACTCGAGGCACGCTTCGACACGGTCCAGTTTTTCTACGACAATGACGGAGCCCTGCGCCAGATGCAGGAATACATTTCCGACGTGGGCGACCTCGAGAGGATAATTGCCCGCGCCGCGACTGGCAGGATCCTGCCGCGCGAGGTACGGCAACTTGGCAGGAGCTTGAGCCGTCTGCAGCCGGTACGCGAACTCTGCGAGGCGTCCGCCTGTCCGGCGCTGCAGGGGCAGGCAAAGGCGATGCGGGACTGCTCCAGTGTGCTGGAGTGCATAACTTCAACCCTGGACCCCGAAACCGCGTCCCAGCTTGGCAAGGGCGATGTCATCGCCCCCGGCGTGAGCCGCGAACTGGACGAACTGAGGGCCATCTCACGCGGCGGCAAGGAGTACCTCCAGCAGATGCAGCAGCGCGAGATCGAGCGCACCGGCATCACTTCGCTCAAGATAA
>R04__coassemble_1077_pt1 | contig 9084 bp, 9 predicted proteins | sample R04__metabat2_low_PE_037 | metagenome-assembled genome bin R04
TGTAGCGCTGGATCTGGCGGTTCAGGGTCTTGTAGACCTCGCCGTCCAGGTTGGAGACATTCTTGATGGCGACGTTGGCGTTGGCGTCGGTCTCGGAGGACGTGGCGGCGTTCTCGGACGAGGCGGCGTAGTTGTCCATATAGTCGACCCTCTCCTTGATGAAGCGGAGGTCCTTGTGCTTCTCGCGGTACAGGATATAGGCCTTTGCGACGTCGAAGTGCTTCTCGTACATAAGCTGGCTCTCGACGATGTCCTGCAGTTTTTCCACCTTGAAGGTGTAGTCATCATCGAACATTCCGAACAGGTGGTCGATGCTTTCCTCGAACTCCTCGGGAACTTCATTTCTGCCGCAGGCCGTGAATGCGGAAGCCACTGCGGTCTTGATCTTGCTGATGTCGAAATTTTGGATTTCTCCGTTTCTCTTGATGACTTTCATATCAGGTATGGATTTTAGCGTTTTTCGCGATCGGGATTCGAAGTTAGCATTAACTTATCGAAAAAGGCGAATTTAGTTATCAACAACGGCCCCGGACTTATCCACAAACGCGATTGCAGTGCCGCGGAAACGGCTTTTGGTCGAAAAAGAATTTTAACTTAAACTATAAATCGTTGTAAATCAGATGATTAATAAATATTTTTAAAATCCGGTCACGCGGCGCCAAGCGTAAAAGCCTAATATTCAGGCAGGTCTGTCGGCTTTTCAAATTTTATTAAATACAAATTGATAAAATTGTGACGAATGCCCGGATTATTGTGACGGACGGCGCTTGCCGTTATGGAAGAGCTGCCTTTATTTGCGCAAAAAAACGTAATGAACCCTGCGCAGACCTTTATATTGTCTCTCCTGCTGCCCTTGGCCGTTTCTTGCGCTCTGGTTGATGACGGCGGAGTATGGGGCGGCGCCAGAAGACCTCACGCCAGAGTGGAGGAGCCGGTGGACGACAGCATTCAGGACGACCCCGTCGTGTCAGCGGAGCCGGACACGGCGATTTATGTCAGCGCCGTGAGGGCTGATTCCGGGTGCGACTATCTCAGACAGGATCCGGGGCCCGGCTCGGAAATAGTTCTTTTCAAGAATTTCAAGCAGGTCCTTTCTGTTCCGTTCGGGGATGGCGCCGGCCCGGATCCTGACACGCATCACCTGATCGACGGACATCTGTGGACGGAAAGGTCCACGCTCACCCAGACCGTAATCTGTCGCGACAGCGTAGAGAAGTGCCGTTTCGATGGACGCGAATACCTGCTCGGGCTGCTGCCCGTCGGAGACGATGTCTATACCCTGTCGCACGGCCGGGACGATGACTCTTTCACCTACCGCAAGAATTCGCAGGTGCTTTACCGGAAGGAAGCCGGGTCGGTATTCGGAAATATGCAGGACCCTTCATACGGCAATACAGGCGCGCTTTACCTTTCCCAGACGGGTCGCCCCTGCTTCTGCTACAGTGGCTCAGGGGCATATTATGCCGTAGAGGACGGACTGGAAATCAAGCATCCGGATTTGATGACTGATGCGGTCTTTCAGGACGTGAAATTCCGCAAAGGCTGTTTCACGAAGGCGCTTGACGAACAGATGGGATACAAGTGGCAGAATGCAAGGGTGTGGATCTTTCCCGGTCAGGAGATGATTTCCGGCGACGTGTGGTCGGCGCAACATGGCTGCTGGCGCACGATGGTATACAGGTATGCCTGGTTCTCCGAGTCAATGTACGCGATGACCGGTGCCACGGTGTATCTGGACGAAGAAGTCACGCACTGTGTGGCGGCGGACAGGTCTGGTGTGATAAATGTGGACGAGCGTGATCTCGATGGCGCCTATATGGGATTCACCCCGAACTGCGCCACGATCCATGATGGATTGCCCGCGCTTGCGCTGACTCCCCGCGACACGACCCTGAGGCCTTTTGTGACAGTGGGAGGGGAAAGGACGGAACTCGATATATACGGATACCTGACGGGGATAGAGGTGGTGATCAATCCTCCCAGCTCAGAAGCCGGGACTGATCCTCCTGTACCGTAATGCGGACCTTCAGGGTCTCGTCAGGCAGGATTTCTTCGATATTCTCGGGCCACTCCATAAGGCACAGGCATCCGCTGTCCAGGTAGTCGTACAGACCTATGTCCAGCGCCTCCGCTATGTTCCTGATCCGGTAAAAGTCGAAATGGAACACCGGCTCGCCCCCGGCCGTGCGGTATTCGTTCACCAAGGCGAAAGTCGGCGAACTGACAGCGTCCCCGCGCACGCCGAGCGCCCGGCAGACAGCTGTCGTGAAGGTTGTCTTGCCCGCGCCCATCGGTGCGTAGAAGGCTATCAGGGAATGCCCCCGGACGGCTTTGAGGAATTCGGAGGCCGCAGCGTCGATGCCGGCGAGATCCCGTATGATGATATTGTGCTCCATTGCGCTGCAAATTTATACAAAGTAATTAAAAAAAGGAACATATGCTCGTACACATCAATGCCGCCAAATGCGTGGGAATAGACGCCGTCCCCGTGACGGTCGAACTGAATGTCGACAGGGGGATAGGGATACACCTTGTCGGAATGGCCGACGTCGCTGTCAAGGAAAGCCTGCTTCGCACCACGACTGCCCTTCAGTCGCTGGATTTCTCGATCCCCGGCAAGAAAATAGTCATCAATCTGGCTCCTGCCGATATGCGCAAGAACGGCAGCGGTTATGACCTGCCGATAGCGGTCGGAATCATAGCCGCTTCCGAGCAGATTCCGCTGCCCGGGATCGGGCGCTATATGATAATGGGCGAGCTGGGCCTCAACGGCGAGCTGCGGCCGGTACCGGGCGCGCTTCCCTTTACGGAACTCGCAATCTCAGAGGGTCTGGACGGCATCATCCTGCCGCTGGAATCGGCCCTGGAGGCGGTCGAGTTCACGGACACCAAGGTGTACGGGGCGACTTCGCTCGGCGAGGTCATACAGATCCTTGCGGGCCGGGACGACTGCGAAGGCCTGCTGATATGGAACACCCGGCAGTACAGGAAGATCCGCAGGGCGATGAATCACGGTGAGAAAGCCCCCGAGATAATGGATTTTGCCGACATAATCGGCCAGGAAGGCGCCAAGCGCGGCGTTGAAATAGCCGCCGCAGGAGGCCACAACATCCTGATGATAGGCTCCCCCGGGTCGGGAAAGAGTTCGTTGGCGAAGGCGATGGCGGGGATCCTTCCGCCTATGACCCGCGAGGAAGCCCTGGTGACGAGCAAGATATATTCCATATCGGGCAAGACTCCCGGGTGTGCGGGCCTTTTACGCCAGCGCCCTTTCCGCTCTCCCCACTACAGCGCCTCGCTCGCGGCAATCATCGGTGGCGGCGCCGGAGACAATATCAACCCGGGCTAGGTGGCGCTCGCCCACAACGGCGTGTTGTTTATGGACGAGATGGTGCAGATGCCCAGGAGCGTGATCGAGGCTCTGCGCTCCCCGCTCGAAGACCGCAGCGTCACCGTGTCCAGGCTCAAGAGCAAGGTGGAATTCCCCGCATCGTTCACTCTGGTGGCGGCGTCGAATCCCTGTCCCTGCGGCTATTGGGGCGAGGGGGACCGTTGCACCTGCACTCCAAGCCAGAGGCTCAACTACATCTCGAAACTGTCAGGCCCGATTCTGGACCGTATGGACCTGCAGATCTGGGTAAAAGCTGTCGATACCTCAAAGATAATAGGGGCTCGGAAGTCTGAGCCTTCGGAAGCGGTGGCGGCGCGCGTGCTCAAGGCCCGGATAGCCCAGAAGCACCGTTTCGCCGCCGACACCATCCACGTCAACTCCGAAATGAACAACCGCAGGATAGAAAAATACTGCCCGCTCAGCCAGGCCTGTCAGGAGACCCTGTCAAACCTGATGTCCAGGATGAAATTCTCGATGAGGGCGTATTTCAGGATGATAAAGGTCGCGCGTACGATAGCGGACCTTGAGGGGGAGGACGACATCAAACCGGCACATCTGCTTGAAGCGGCCGGGTACAGATTTCTGGACAAACAGAATGTTGTTTAATGCTGGAGATTGAACCTCAGGCCGGCCTTGATGTTGAACATCAGGGGCCTGTCGGTGCGGATGTTCGAGGGCTGGCCGCAATTGAAATAATAGCTCACTCCGGGGTCCAGGTACAGGCCGACTGTCCTGCCCAGGGCGAATTCGATGCCGAGTCCGGCGTGAGCCGACCATTGCAGTCCGCTGACGGAGCTGCTGACAGTAGTCTGAGGGGTGTTGCGGACGGTGTAACGGTTGCTTATGCAGTATTCCGCTTCTCCGCCGGCATAGGCGTAGACCGAGAACGAGTCGCGGCTGAGCAGGTCGTAGTAGATGTCGAGGGGGATGCCGATATACTGCATCGTGTGCAACACGTCGCAGTCTGAACCCTGGTATTTGCCTGCGAAGGTTCGTGTCAGCAGAGACCAGTCGACTCCGATACCTGCGGACAGTACGGGGCTGAAGCGTACTTTCGCTCCGACTCCCAGGCTCAGCGGGATGCCGTATTCGGAGGTGCTGGTTTCGACAATCCCGTCGGAGGTCTTCGAACCGGGGCTGAAAAAGCCGCGGGCCCTGGAACTGCTGCCGAATTCACCGACGTTGCTGCCGGCCAGACCCTCGAGATGGACCGATACCTTCGGTTTGAAGCCGGCCTGCACGCTCTGCGCCGGTTCAGTCCAATCCTCGGAATATTCTGCCCGGATATCCGGTTCCGTGACTGGAGGAGTGTCGCTGACGATGGCTCCGGTGGAGGAATTTTCGTGAACTGCCGTCATGCAGGCATCTGTCGCAGGGGCGGCGTCGTGAGACGTCCGGGCGACTGATTCAGAGACCGTTTCCCTGGGTTCGGATGCAACGTTATGCGCGAGATAATTGCGGCTGCTAGTGACGGCGCTGACCGCCTGGCTGACTTCGGCGGGAGTGGCCGCAGGCGCTTCGGGAAGGGTTTCGGGCTGAGCGACAGCCTGGGCGACCAGAGTCACGCGGTCATCCGCGGGAACGGGAGAAGAAGTGCCTCTGAAGATCAGCGAGACGGCGAGGGCGCAGGCTCCGGCCAGCGCGAGGCCGGCTCCGGCCCACTTCCACCAGGCCGCTGCGGGTGCGGAAGCGCCGCCGAGACGAGCGTCTATGCCCTTCCAGACGCGGCGTGACGGGGTCACGCTCGCATCTTCAAGCATCGACTTCAACTCAAGGTCGAATTTATTTTCACCATCAGTCAGCATCTTCATCGGTTTTTGATCTTTGCCTGCAGCACTGTGCGCGCCCTCTGGAGCTGCGAGCGGGAAGTCGTCTCCGAAATCCCGAGATGCTCCGCTATTTCTTTGTGCGAGTAGCCTTCCATTACGTACATATTGAAAACGGTCCTGAATCCGGGAGGGAGTTCGCCGATCATCGTCAGCAACTCTTTGAGCCCGATCTTTTCGAGGGCGCCCGGGTCGTCGGAGCTGATGCTCCAGGCCGAGTCCACGTCTTCCGTCTGCTTCAGTACGTCCTTTCTGCGAAGGGACATAAGTGCCGTGTTGACAAAGATCTTGCGGGCCCAGCCTTCGAAGGAGCCTTCCCCCGAATAGCTGTCAAGTCTGGTGAAGAGGGTGACGAACCCGTCCTGGAGCGTGTCTTCCGCAGATTCCCTGTCCCCCATATAACGGAGACAGACGGCATACATTTTGCCGCTCAGGGCGTCGTACAGGGCTTTCTGGGCCTTGCGCTCGCCCTGCAGGCACCGCTGCACAAGCCGGAGCGTCGCTTCGTCTTCACCTTGCCCGGTCCGAGTGTTAAGATGCTTCTTGTTTCCAAAAAGTTGCATAACCGGATCGTTCTTTACTGCGAATTTAGTCAAAAAACTAGTATTTTTGTGATTGGAATGAGGAAAATGATACTGACTCTGGCCCTTGCGGCTTCCGCAATCTGTGCGGGAGCGCAGACCCCTGCGCCTGCCGACAGCCTGCTGGACGCCATCGCCCTCTTTGCCGAAGGCGCTCTGGATCAGGCCGAGCCCATCTTTTCGGCAATCTGTGAGCGTGATTCAACTGCCGACGCCGCATTTTTCTACAGGGCCAGATGCCGCTATGACCGCGATGATGAAGCCGGAGCGGAGCAGGACTTGCAGACTGCCATCCGTCTGGACAGCACAAATGCCTGGTACAGGCATGCGCTCACCAATATATATATGTCCGCGAACCGTCAGGATCTCGCGCTGCCGCTGCTCGAGGATCTGCTGGTCGAGCTGCCGGGCTACTACAACACGCCCTACAACCTCGCGATGCTCGGCGACGCCTCGCTCACGCAGTACCGTGACACGCTCGCGCTCGAGTATTATCAGCGTGCGCTTGACATCGACCCGGAATACGCTCCCGCCGAGATGGGCAAGGCCGAGATAATGCGCTATCGCGAGAATTATCCGGCTTACTTTGTCAGCCTGGGCAAGGTCGTGGACAACCCTGATGTCTCCGGCACCTACAAGAGCGGCTATCTGAAGCATATGTTCGAACGCATCGACTCCAAGTTCTACTGGGTATGGGGTCCGCAGGTCGAGGACCTCGTGGACCGTTGTGTCCGTCTGCATCCCGAGGATATCCCGGCCCACGAACTCAGAATGAACATTTACGCCATCCACGACGACTGGGACGGCGTGATAGCCGAGTGCGAGACCGTATGCGAACTTGCGCGCGATGCCGGCGACAACGAGAAACTGTCCACCTCGCTGGGCAACATCGGAGATATAATATATCAGGAGCAGTCGGACAGCAAGTCAGCCTACAAATATTACGAGCAGGCCCTGCGCTGCAATCCGGACAATGTCTCCGTGCTCAACAATTTCGCATACTACCTCAGCCTGGAGGGCCGCAAACTGCGCAAGGCGGAAAAGATGAGCGCCCGCACCCTTGAACTCGAGCCCGACAATGCGACCTACATAGACACCTATGCCTGGATCCTGCACCTGCGGGGCAAGGATGCCGAGGCGAAGCCGCTGTTCAAGCGCGCGATGATATTCGGCGGCCGCGACAGTTCCACCATTCTCGAACATTATTCCGTCGTGCTGCGCGCGTTGGGCGAAAACCAGCTTGCAGACTATTACAAAAGACTTTCCGAACAGAAATGAAACGCCTGCTGACATCCATCCTGCTCGCCTCCGCGCTCATATGCACTGCGTGGAGCCAGGGTACGTCCGCCCAGAAATCAAAAAAGGCCAGGCTCGAGAAGGAGATAGCCACCCTTGAGCGTCAGATCAGCCGGAACGGGCGCGAAAGCGCCGACGCCCTGGGCCAGCTGACCCTGGTGCGCAGACAGGTGTCCAGCCGCCAGGCGCTGGTAAGGGAGATCGAGCACGAAATAAAAGTGCTGAACGGCAACATCTCGGCCTGCGAAGACACCGTGAACCACCTTCAGGGAAGGCTTGACACGCTGGCGCTCAATTACGAAATGCTGGTGCGCAGCGCTTACCGCAACCGCAACTCCAACACCTGGCTGGTGCTGCTGCTGTCGAGTTCGGACCTGGCTCAGGCATCCCGCCGTTTCGCATACCTCAAGAGTCTTGCGGGCCAGATACGGGAAGCTTCGGAGCGTATGACCGAGGCCAAACTGCAGGTCGAGTCCAAACTCGGCGAACTGCAGGTCCTCAGGGATTCGGCCGAAGTCGTGAGGACAGGATATGCAGGGGAACTTGCAGCCTTGAAGGCATCGCAGGCCGCATCCGAGAGCCTTGTGGCAAAGCTCAACAAAGACCGCAAGCGTTACGAAAAGGACCTTGCCTCCAAGCGCAGGCAGGTCGACGCGCTTGCCAAGGAAATCCAGAAAGCCATCGAGGCCGAACTCGCCTCCAAATCAGGTTCGGGCAAGTCAAAGAAAGCTTCCAAACCGATAGATTACACCCTCTCGGCCAAGTTCGAAGAGAACAGGGGCAAACTGCCCTGGCCCGCAGAAGGCGCGGTCGTGGGACAGTACGGCAGGCATTTCCATCCTGTCTACAAAAACGTCGAGCTGCCGTTCAACAACGGCGTCAACATAGCTGTGGATGCGAAATCTGCCGTCAACGTCGTGTTTGACGGCGAAGTGCGCAAGATCATAATGATGCCCGGCTACAACAAGTGCGTGCTTGTCCAGCACGGCGGATATTTCACATTCTACTGCAAACTGGGCGAAGTGAGTGTCAAGGCGGGAGACAAGGTCAGGACCGGGCAGAAAATAGGCACGGTCGACACCATTGACGGCCAGACCGTGCTGCATTTCGAATTGTGGAAGGGCACCCAGACCAGGGATCCCGAAGACTGGCTGCGCTAGCTGGTGACCCAGACCAGCACGTGGCGGTCGAAAGTCATATACCGGAGCTCCAATTCCTCTTCGTATCCGTCCTTGTGTGTGAAAGTGGCTTCGAGTTCGCCTTCGCCGCGGGGATGGAAGTCGTCCACCTCGATCTGCTCGGCAAAGTCCACGCGGTACTGTCCCATCATCTTGTAGACAGCCTCCTTGGCGCACCAGTAGATGGCCAGCTGCTCGGAGCGGTCTTCGGCGTCATCCTCCAGATCGTCAATCTCGTCCTCTGACAGGGCCTTCTTCTCTACTGCGGAGAAGTCGCGGTCCAGAGATTCGCAGTCGATTCCGACCTCGGCGGTGTCGTTGAGCATCACGGCAACGTACTTGTCGGTATGGGTGATGCTGATGTTGGTCGCTGAATTTTCGATATAGGGTTTGCCGTTGTCGTGGTGGTTGAGGTACACCTTGTCCTCGAACATCGCGTCCAGAAGGGCGCGCACGGCAAGTTTCTGCTTGCGCAGGGATTCACTTTTTATGTAAGAGATTTCCTCCAGTTCGTCGGAGGGGATGCTCGAGAGTGCGCGAAGCTCGGCTTCGGACTCGGTAATTTGCCACACGCCTATACGCGAGTGATAGTCGTCATCGACTTCCTTGATGAGATATAGTGCCATAAATTTTTATAACGCCACAAATATAAGGATTTTTTCATTATCCAAAAAATTAAGGAAATTACTATCTTTGCATCGCTCTAAGGAACAAACCATAAATTATTATATAATGAACTACCTTTCCAACGAGAAACTGCTCATCGTCGGCGCCGGCGGAATGATCGGCTCCAACATGGTCCAGAGCGCCCT
>R04__coassemble_1081_pt1 | contig 9081 bp, 6 predicted proteins | sample R04__metabat2_low_PE_037 | metagenome-assembled genome bin R04
CCCCCCCCCCCCCCCCCCCCCCCCCCCCCCCCCCCCCCCCCCCCCCCCCCCCCACCGTTAGGGGCGACGGTCTCGCAACCTCCCTCGCCTCCCTGTTCGGCGCTCCCGCCAACACCACTTACGGCGAGAACACCGGCGTGCTGAACCTCACCAAGGTCTTCGACCCCCGCGTGATCAGGATCGCGGCCGTTCTGGCCATCATCTTCTCCTTCTGCCCGAAGTTCGCGGCCTGCATCGCAGTGATGCCTGCAGCAACCATCGGCGGCGTCTCGCTCGTGCTCTACGGTATGATTTCCGCGGTGGGCGTGCGTAACCTCGTGGAGAACAAGGTTGACCTCACCCTCAGCCGCAACCTCATCATCGCCGCCCTCATCCTGGTGCTTGCAATCGGCATCAACTACGGTCCCGGCGCCATCGTCCTCGGCAAGATTTCGCTCTCCGGCCTGGCCGTCGCCGCAGTCATCGGCATCCTTTTCAATGCCGTCCTGCCCGGCAAGGACTACGAGTTCGGCACCAACAAGAGGGGCGACATCACCGTCAACCTCGGCGGCTCCACCCGCAACCCCAACTGGAGGGAAGAACATCCTGAAGACACGAAACTCTAAACCATTTATATTTTATGAAAAAATTGATCGTTGCTATCGCGGCCGGAGCCATGCTCTTCGGCGGCAGCGCCTATGCGCAGACCAACTTCCAGACCTTCTATGATTTCGGAAGGAACCATTTCACCACCACCCTCGAGGGCTACTACGGGGACAAGTGGGGCGACACCTTCTTCTTTGTCGACTACGACTACAACACCAAGGACAAGAACGACAAGTTCGCAGGCGTGTCGGGCAGCTACTTCGAGATTGCGCGCGGCCTCAACTTCTGGCAGGACACCGCCCTGGGAGCCCTGAGCGCTCACGTCGAGTACAACGGCGGCGTAGGCTTCGGCAACCAGAACTTCCTGTTCGGCGCCAACTATTTCCTGCACAACGCCGACTTCAGCAACACCTTCACCTTCGAGCTGATGTACAAGACCTTCAACAACGGCGCCACCTCCGACCTGCCCCTCCAGTTCACCTTCGTGTGGGGAATGCAGGACATCTTCGGCGTCAAGGGCCTGCGCTTCAGCGGCTTCGCGGATTTCTGGGGTGAGAACACCTCCTACTGGTACGGCGACTCCAACCCTCTGGCAGCCGAGGAAGGCCATTTCATCTTCCTGTCCGAGCCCCAGCTCTGGTACAACATCGGCCAGCACTTCGGATGCGAGAACCTCAATATCGGCACCGAGATCGAGCTCAGTTACAATTTCGCAGGCTGCAGCGGCTTCTACTGCCGTCCCTGCATAGGTACAAAGTGGGTCTTCTAAGCGATTGAGATATGTCAAGTTTCCTCGCGAAAGTCTTCGGGTTTGATTCCCAGAAGCACTCTGTCCGCACTGAAATCGTCGCGGGTATCACCACCTTCCTGACGATGGCGTATATCCTCGCCGTCAACCCCGGCATCTTCAGCAACATCGAAGGTATGCCCAACGGCGCCGTCTTCACCGCTACAGCCCTGGCTTCCATTGTCGGCTGTCTGGCAATGTCCCTGTATGCCAAGAAGCCCTTCGGCCTGGCTCCCGGTATGGGCCTGAACGCCTTCTTCGTGTTCACCGTCTGCCTCGGAATGGGCTACAGCTGGCAGTTCGCGCTGACCGCCATCCTCATCGAGGGCGTTATCTTCATCATCCTTTCCGCCACCAAGGTGCGTGAAATGATCGTGAACGCAATTCCCGCCACCCTGAAGAACGCCATCGGCGCCGGTATCGGTCTGTACATCGCATTCATCGGTCTGCAGAACGCCGGCATCATCGTCGACGACGGCGCCACCCTCGTGACCCTCGGAACCTTCAACAGCAGCACCGGCATCCTGTTCATCATCGGCCTCGTGCTCACCGCCGTCCTGGTGGTCCTGAAGGTCAAGGGCGGCATCCTCATCGGCATGCTCGCCACGACCCTGATCGGCTGGCCGATGGGAGTGACCAACTTCACAGGCGTGGTTTCTATGCCCGACAGCATCGCCCCCATCTTCTGCCAGTTCGAGTGGAGCCAGGTATTGTCCTGGGATATGTTCATCGTCGTGTTCACCTTCCTGTTCATCGACATGTTCGACACCATCGGAACCGTCGTCGGCGTGTCCGTGAAGTCCGGTATGGTCGACAAGGACGGCAAGGTCGACGGCATCAGCAAGATCCTGATGGCCGACGCAGTCGCGACCACCGCGGGCGCCTGCTTCGGTACTTCCACCACGACCACTTACATCGAGAGTGCCAGCGGAGTCGCCGAGGGCGGCCGCACCGGCCTCACCTCGTTCGTGATCGCCCTCGGCTTCGCGATCGCGCTGTTCTTCTCGCCCATCTTCCTCGCCATCCCCGGCGCCGCCACCGGCGCTGTGCTCGTGATAGTGGGTGTCATGATGATGTCGCCTATTGCCAAGGTCGACTGGAACGACTATTCCGAAGCTATCCCCGCGTTCATCACCGCGGTGATGATGCCCCTGGCCTATTCCATCGCGCACGGCATCATGCTGGGTATGATCAGCTATGTGGTGATCAACGCCATTTCCGGCAAGGTAAAGAAGATCAGCCCCACCCTCTGGGTCCTCGCGGTCCTGTTCGTGCTCCGGTACATCTTCCTGTAGAAGGTATCTGCGGGTGCCCCGTACGATTTGGTGATTTCGTAAAGAATCACTAACTTTGTACGATTACGCAAAAATTGTATTATGGCACTCGCAGATATCATAAAAGCTATCTTCGGCTCCAAGGCCGACAAGGACTTCAAGACGGTCAAACCGACCCTCTTGAAGTTTCTTGCCGTTTATCCCGAAATAGACGCGCTGTCGGACGATGACCTCCGCTCCCGCAGCGCGGCCCTGAGGGCCCGTGTCCTGGAGGTCGAGGCTCCCTTCGAGGCTCGACTGGCCGAAATCAAGGCCGAACTCGACAAGGATATACCCATTTCCGAGAAAGAGAAGCTCGCGACCGAATCCGACAAGCTCGTCAAGGACGAGGACGACGCGATCGAAAAGGTGCTGGACGAGATCCTGCCCGAGGCTTTCGCGATAATGAAGTCGACCGGCCGCCGCTTCAAGCAGAACCCGACCATCACCGTCACGGCCACGCAGTTCGACCGCGACCTGGCAGCCGACCCGCGATTCGACTTCCTGTACATAAACGGCGACAAGGCCGTCTGGCTGAACCACTGGATGGCCGGCGGCAACGAGATCACCTGGGATATGGAGCACTACGGCGACCCCGCCGACGAGAAAGGCACCCTGCAGGGCAATGCCTGCCAGGCAATCGGCGGCATCGTGCTGCACCAGGGCAAGATAGCCGAGATGGCGACCGGCGAGGGCAAGACCCTCGTCGCCACCTTCCCCGTGTTCCTGAACGCGCTTGCCGGCAAGGGCGTGCACGTGGTCACCGTCAACGACTACCTGGCCAAGCGTGACTCCGAGTGGATGGGCCCCCTGTATATGTTCCACGGACTGAGCGTCGACTGCATCGACAAGCACAAGCCCAATTCCGACGAGAGGCGCCGCGCCTACAACTGCGACATCACCTTCGGCACCAACAACGAATTCGGCTTCGACTACCTCCGCGACAACATGGCGGTGAACAGCGAGGACCTGGTCCAGCGCAAGCACCACTACGCCATCGTCGACGAGGTCGACTCCGTGCTCATCGACGACGCGCGCACGCCTCTGATCATCAGCGGCCCCGTGGCCAAGACAGAGGGCGACGCCCAGTTCATGGAATACCGCCCCTTCGTGGAGCACCTCTACCAGGCCCAGCGGGCTCTGGTGAACCAGACTCTGAACGAAGCCAAGAGGCTCATCAAGAGCGGTGACGAGCGCGAAGGCGGCAAACTGCTGCTGCGCGCCCACAAGGGCCTGCCCAAGTACCAGCCGCTGATCAAGTACCTCAGCGAGCCGGGCATCAAAGTCCTCCTCCAGAAGGTCGAGAACTACTATATGCAGGACAACGAGAAAGAGATGCCGGTCGTCACCGACCCCCTGCTGTTTGTCATCAACGAGCAGCTCCATTCCGTCGATATGACCGACAAGGGCCACGATATGCTGGCCCGGAGCGTGGGCAACGACGACTTCTTCGTCCTGCCCGACGTGGGAGTCCAGACTGCCGAGATAATGAACAATCCCGAGCTTTCCGAGCTCGAGAAGCAGGAGCGCAAGGACGCCCTGATGATCGAATTCAGCACCAAGAGCGAGCGGGTCCACACCATCAGCCAGCTGCTCAAGGCATATGCGATGTTCACCATCGATGTCGACTACGTGATCCAGGACGGCAAGATCAAGATCGTGGACGAGTCCACGGGCCGTATAATGGAAGGCCGCCGCTGGTCGGACGGACTGCATCAGGCCATAGAGGCCAAGGAGAACGTCACCGTCGAGGCCGCGACCCAGACATTCGCCACCATCACCCTGCAGAACTACTTCAGGATGTACCACAAACTCGCCGGAATGACCGGTACCGCCGAGACCGAGGCGGGCGAGTTCTGGAGCATCTACAAACTGGACGTGGTAGTCATCCCGACCCACCGTCCCGTCATCCGCGACGACCAGGACGACCTCATCTACAAGACCAAGAAGGCGAAATACGCCGCAGTCATCACTCGTGCCATAGAATTGTCCGAGGCCGGACGCCCGGTGCTGATCGGCACCACCGACGTCGAGACTTCCGAACTGCTCGAAAAGCTGTTCAAGCTGCGCGGCTACCATCCCCACGTGCTGAACGCCAAGGAGCATCACAGGGAGGCTGAAATCGTCGCCAAGGCCGGTCTGGGCAGCACCATCACCATCGCCACCAATATGGCGGGCCGTGGTACCGACATCAAGCTTTCGTCCGAAGTCAAGGACGCGGGAGGACTTGCGATTCTGGGCACCGAGCGCCACGATTCACGCCGCGTCGACCGTCAGTTGCGCGGCCGTGCCGGACGCCAGGGCGACCCGGGCTCCAGCACATTCTATATCTCGCTCGAGGACAAGCTGATGCGCCTGTTCGGTTCGGAACGCATCGCCGGCGTGGTCGACAAGCTCGGCATGAAGGACGACGAGGCGCTCGAAAGTTCGATGCTCAGCAGCGCCATCGAGAAGGCCCAGCGCAAGGTCGAGGAAAACAACTTCGGCATCCGCAAGAACCTGCTCGAGTACGATGACGTGATGAACTACCAGCGCGAGGCCGTGTACAGCCGCCGCCGCAACGCAATCAGCGGCGACAAGGTCGAAATCGACCTCCAGAATATGATGCTGGACTCCTCTTCCCTGTTTGTAGAAAAGTACAAGGGCGCGGATTTCGATGAATTCCAGTCCACACTGATGATGATGTACTCCGTGGACTGCGGCTTCGATGCCGAGTTCTACAGGGATGCCAAGCCGCAGCAGATAGTGGACGCGCTCAGCGGCCATATGCAGGAGGTGTACCGCCGCAGGATGGGCGCCATAATCGACAAGGTCAACCCCATAATCCGCAACGTATACGAGAAACAGGGCACCATATACCAGAACATAGCCATCCCCGTCACCGACGGCCGCAAGGCCGTGAAACTCTCGGTCAATCTCGAGAAGGCCTACAACACCGACAGCCTGGAGGTCTCCAAGACCATCACCAAGTCCGTCATCCTGCACGAGATAGACGAGCACTGGAAGGAGCACCTGCGCGAGATGGATGACCTCAAGCAGAGCGTACGCACCGCGTCGTACGAGCAGAAGGACCCCGTGGTCGTATACAAGCTCGAGAGCTACAACCTGTTCTCGGATATGCTCGAGAGCCTCAACAAGGACGTCCTGTCGTTCCTTATGAGGGCGGTGCTGGCCATCGGCGGCCAGGATGAGCAGCCCCAGAGAGCGGTCACCCGCAGCACCGATATGAGCCAGATGCACGCCTCGCACAGCGATCTGAGCACCAACGGCGAACAGAAGGTGAACACTCCGGTACGGGTGGACAAATCAGTCGGAAGAAACGATCCCTGCCCTTGCGGCAGCGGCAAAAAATACAAGAATTGTCATGGCAAAGGTCTCAACTAACAGAAACGAACAAAGTATGGATGTAAATGAAGTCAGCAGGATCTCTCAGGGTGTGGTCATCAAGGGTGACCTGTATTCCCAGAGCGACATAAGGGTCGACGGCCGGATCGAAGGGATGATAATTTCCGACGGCCGCATTGTCGTCGGAGAATCAGCCACGATAAACGGCTCCCTGATGTGCTCCAATCTTGATCTGTGGGGAGATGCCCAGGCTGACATATATGTCAGCGACCTGTTCTCGATAAAGTCGACAGCCCGGGTCACCGGCAACATCCACGTGCGCAAGCTCCAGGTCGAGATGGGCGCCCAGCTCAACGGCACCTGCAGGATGATCTCCGAAGAGGAGTTCGCCGGCAAGCGCGAAGCCCTGGTCAAGGATTTTCCGACAGCGGCAACTCCCGGTGCTGCCGAGTGATTCCGAAGATCTTGCCCGGAGTCTGGAAGTAACTCACATCGTAACAGAAATATTGCTCGTGGTGATCGGCCCTTCTATGGCCGGTCACCACGAACGTGTTGAACCCCAGCCGTTTCAGCTCGTCCATACTGATCGCGGTCGCATTGGAGGCAAGCAGGCCTTCGAGTATCTTGTAATTGGCGTCCAGGGCTGACATCAGGGCGAAATGGCGGTTGTACATCAAACTTCCGCGCCTGTGGTTGCTGCGGTTCTTGCACTGCTGGCAACAGAACTTCTTGTCCGGCCTGCCATAGAACACTTTGCCGCATTCCAGACAGGTCATCTCTGAATTCAATTTCCTGATCAGCGGATAATCCATAATCAAACCGAGTCCTGTCCAAAGATGAGGCATCCCGCCGGACTTTCCAAGGCTTTCAAAAAAAGCGGATGCAGGTTTTTACGAATTAGAAAATTCGCGATTTGTTTTTAAGCCGCCGGATTTATTTTAAAACACAGGCAAACGTAAATCGTTCCGCGAATCTTTTTTGAAACCCTGTTAAAGATTCGTAAAAATCCTTATTGATTCGTATAAATCTGCACTCCCTGCCCCTCGAGAGGGTGCGGGGAGCTTTTTTCTTGTCGTTATTTGCATCGGGACGACGGACCGCGCGGCCGGGATTCCCGAACCAAAAACAACTGTAATTATGGAATATCTGAACAGAATTGAAATCCGCGGATTTGTGAACAACGTGACCACATATCGCAGCGGCGACTCACAGATGGTGAAATTCTCTGTGGGAACCAACAGGGCGTACAAGGACCGTGAGGGCACGCCCGTCATCGAGCTCACCTGGCACGACGTGCTGGCCTGGGAAGGCAGGAACATCCCTGACCTGAGCAAAATCGTCAAAGGGGCCCGCGTATATGTGCAGGGCCGGATCCAGAAGCAGCATTATACCGGGCAGGACGGACTGGAACGCTATCCGGTCGAGATAATCGCCTCGAGGCTTATGGTGATAGAATCCGACGAGCAGCTTCAGCCCGAGATGAACTGAAACCGTGACGCGAATCAGGCATATGGATAAAGGGACGGGTGCAGATATTCAGAAATATAGCGCTCCTGTGCTCCCGTCCCTGCGTCCTTTGCTGCCGGTTGCCTTCCTCGCGCTTGCGCTTTGCGCCGCCTCGTGCGGCAATGCACTCAGGATCGAGCGGATGCGTACCGACAACATCAGGGCGGACATCAGGCTTGCTCCTCAGGGAGTAACTCCTGTGCGGAAGCCGGACACGCAACCGCAACGAGACACCCTTCGTCTGGTCGATTTCGACGGGACCAGGATGTTCATAATGAATGCGGTACGGGACGAAGAGAGCGGCGAGATGGTGGCGACGGAGCAGCTCGAGGCGGCCCGGGTGACCGCGTTGAGCACCCGCGCGGCCGAGCGGCACGGCAGGGTGGACATAGAATTCCAGGTAGTGGTGCCCCGCTCGATGCAGGACCGCAGCTGGCAGCTGCGCTTCTGGCCCGATATGTTCGTGATGGAGGATTCCATCAGGCTCGAGCCCGTCATAATAACGGGCGATGGCTATCGGCGCGACCAGTTGCGCGGCTACCAGCAGTACGAGCGCTTCCTGTCCTCGATTGTGCGGGACACCACCCGCTTTGTCGATATGTGGCAGCTGGAACTTTTCCTGCAGCGGAACATACCCGGGGTGTATGCGTTCAAAAACGACTCCACCCTGGTGTCGGACTCGCTGTTTTTCTCGCATTACGGGGCGACTCAGCGCGAGGCCGTGGAGCATTACACTTGGACCTTCCTTAAACAGGTTAACGAGCGGCGCAAGAGCCGCATCGGCAAGATGTACAGCCGGTACGTCAAGTCCCCGATAGTGACTGAAGGGATACGACTGGACACGGTCCTTGTGAATCAGGACGGCGACTTTGTCTATAATTACGTCCAGAGCATCAACACCCGCAAAGGCCTCCGCAAGGTTATGGTGGTGCTGTCGGGCGAGATTTATGACGGCCCCGTCCGGATCTATACGATGCCCCCTTCGGACACGCTGACCTTCTATGTGAGCTCTGTTTCGACGCTCCTGGACGATACGCCGCGCTACAGGACCCGGATTGTGGAGCGGAGGGTTGACGCCAATACGTCCTGCTTTGTGCAGTTCGCCTGCGGCAGGGCTGACGTGGATCCGTCGCTGCCGGGCAATGCCGCGGCCCTCGGGAGCATACGCTCGATTGTGGGCAATCTGCTCGAAAACAAGGACTACGATCTGGATTCGATATCGGTGACCTCGCACGCCAGTCCGGAAGGCTCGTGCAGGTCCAACGAGGCTTTGTCGGCAAGGCGGTCCGGGAGCATTTCCCGCTATATGGATGCCTTCGTCAAGCAATACAGGGATTCGCTGGATGCCGAGCAGGGCTTCTTTGTGGACGAAAACGGGACCGTGAGCGGCCCCGGGCACTTCGAGGTGCCGTTGCGGAGCCGCTCCGGAGGCGAGAATTGGCCCGCGCTCGACATCCTGGTGGATGCCGACCCGCTGCTTGCGGATTCCCAGAAAGAGGAATATCGGATGTTGAGGCGGCTGCCGGATCCTGATTCCCGCGAACG
>R04__coassemble_1082_pt1 | contig 9080 bp, 7 predicted proteins | sample R04__metabat2_low_PE_037 | metagenome-assembled genome bin R04
TCGCGAAAAATCCAAGGAGGAGCGACGGAAAAAGAATAGAATTTCGTATCTTGAGGGCGAAATCGGCAAACTGGAGGCGCGGATGAAGCAGATCGAGCACGTGCTGGAAGCCCCCGGGCCGGCCGACGACATAATGGAACTCACGCGCGAGTACCTGGAGTGCAAGCGGGACCTTGACGCCAGGACCGACGAGTGGGGCGCATTGATAGACTGATTAATTTTGAAAGATATGAAGAAAGTTTTATTTACCGTTATCTCAATCCTTGCCGTGGCCGTGTGCGCTTCTGCCCAGGTCAAGACCAACGACTACAATACCTCCGGATACTCGGATCTCAAAGTGACCGGCAGTTTCGAGGTTACCGTCGTCACGGGCGCCGCCTACAACAGCAAGATTACCGTCGACGAAGCATACCTTGAAGCGGTCGTATGCAATGTCGAAAAGGGCACCCTTGTCATCGGCATCGACGACAAGAAAGTCTCGAAAGAGACCAAGAAACTCTACAAGGGCAAGAACGCTCCCGTCGCCACCTTCCGCGCGATCATCACGGTCCCCGAAAAACTCAAGAGCATCACGCTCGAGGACAACGCCGTCCTCTATGAGGCCCGTTACGTGTTCAGCGAGCACTCCTGCGTGCTCAACATCGAAGACAACGCCTGCATCAAGTCGGTCGACCTGGACAGCCGCAACGTCGAGGTCAACGCCGAGGACAAGAGCAATGTCTTTGTCAATGTCAGCGGCGCCGAAAATCTCGTTCTCAACATCGAGGACGGTGCAGTCGCTTCTGCCAAGCTCTCCGTCACCGAATGCACCATCAACGCCAGCAACTCCTGCTCCGTCACAGTCGACGGCCAGATAAATCAGCTGAACGTCAACGCCAAGGGCACCTCCAAGACAATTCTCAACGGCACCTGCTCGGACGCCGTCTTCAATTGCGAAGGCTCTTCGAAGGTCAACGGTATCAACCAGAACCTCGCGAACGCCGAGGTCAATATGAGCAGTCTGTGCAACCTGATTGTAGCCGCAGGCAACAATCTCAAGATTGACAGTATGAAGAACAACTCCAGCCTGCAGTTCGCCGGCGAGCCCAACATCACTATCGGCACCGTCGTCAAATCTTCGATCTCGAGGTACAACCAGCAGTGATTGTTCTTGACGCTCATTGTGACGCGCCGTCTCAGATGATCCGGCTCCGGGATTTCGGAGCGGACAACCCCAGAGGCCAGGTCGACTTCCCCAAAATGCGCAAAGGGGGAGTCGACGCCTCTTTTTTTGCTTTATATATCCCCGCGGAACTCTCTGTAGATCAGGCGCGCGGGCATATGTGGCGCCTTTTTGACGAGCTCGAGCGTCAGGTGGCGGCCACACTCCCGGCCGGTCCGCCTGAGGGCAGGGGAGTGGCTTTCGCCCGAAATGCGGCCGAAGTGCTTGCTAACAAGGCGAACGGCAGGCTGTCCGTTATGATTGGTCTGGAGAACGGTTCGCCGATAGGGAACGACTTGTCGATGATCTCTGCGCTTTACGAGCGCGGCGTACGATACATAACGCTGACCCACAGTGCGGACAACCAGATCTGCGATTCGTGCACAGGCGGCGGCAAGTGGGGCGGGCTGAGTCCCTTCGGACGTGAAGTGATACTCGAGATGAACAGGGTCGGAATGCTTATAGATGTGGCACATAGCTCCTGGTCAACAATCGAAGATGTTTTGTCACTGAGCTCTGCCCCGATCGCTTACACGCACGGTTGCTGCCACGCCCTGGCGGCACATCATCGCAACCTGCCGGATCCGCTGCTGCGCGGTATAGCGGACGGCGGGGGAGTAGTCGGGATGAGCGTGTACCCGCCCTTTTTGTCAGAGGCATTCTGCCGCGCGCTTTCTGATTCACGGCTGGAAGACAAGATGTGGATCGAGTCGGAATTCAACGCAGATCCAGGCAACCCCTTGAAGGCCCGATCCTGGTGGGCAGTGCAGGACGAGCTGGCCTCGTTGCCTCGTCCGGGAGTCGGCAGAGTTGTCGATCATATCGAGCACGCCGTCTCGGTGTGCGGAGTCGGGGGAGTCGGCATCGGGACCGATTTCGATGGCATAGAAGTCACGGCGGACGGGCTTGAGGACATCTCGAAAATGGGTGCAATTTTCGTCGAGATGAGGCGCCGCGGATGGTCCGGAGAGGACATTTCATCCGTGGCTGGAGGAAATTTCCTCAGATTGTTATAAATTCCTGATAATCAACAGTTTACCCAATAAGATAAGTTTGCTTTATCGTGTATTTTTGTAAATATAACAAAAGTGTTAATATGGGTAACACTTTTGTTTGTTTACTTGAATATTAGTCACTTGCAGTATTTAGGGGAGAATTGGGGCAAGTTAATAATCCAATATCAGAAATATCACCCGGAATCGCAGCTTATTCCTGCCCGCCAAGGTGGACCAGGATGCTGTCGATCATCGCGGGACCGTTGTATACCAGGGCGCTGCGGACTTCAACGAGCGAGGCGCCGGCTGCAATGGCTTGTTTTGCCGCATTTACGTCGCGTATGCGGCAATTGGCAATGATGGGCCAGCGGCCTTGAGTACGGGCCTTTACGAGCCCGATATGGGCCATTGCGCGAACTTCTATGCCGTCTATACCGTTCAGCCGGCAGTAATCCGTAATCGAAGCGAGTTTATTTTGGTCGATGTCGGCCGGCGTCCTGACGATTATCGGCTTGTATACGTCGTAGGTCAGCCTGGCGTCGAGCAGCGGTTCGAGGGCGGAAATGTCGCCCATTGCGGCCAGGTCTATCACGAAGAAGTCAAAGTAATCGTAGGCAAGGCAGAATGCCTTCAGGAACTCGCTGTCCAGACACACCGCAAGGATGTCGTCCTGCGGATCGCGGATCAGGTTCCGGATGGCACGGCGCACGCCCTCGACGCCCATAGGGCCGACCTCGACGAAGCTGAAGCCCAGATCGCACAGATCGTTGTACATATCGCCCCGACGGTCCAGACCGGCGCCCAGGCCTACCGGATTATAGAAATCGAGCCCAAAAACCTCGTTCTGGAGGCCCATAGCGCGGTTTTTGTGGAAATGACGGTTGAACCATCTGCCTCCCGGAATCTTGCCCTGGGCACGGAAATAACGCAAGGCGGCACGTGAAGCACGGTCGCTTGTCATACGGCTGACAAATGGTTTCAGAAGGTACATCGGGACAAAATTAATATTTTTTGCCGAGATTACATCTCAATACCCGAAAGTGGCGGAAATTTTACCGGGACAGTTATCTCAATTCTTGATAGGTATTGTCGTCAAAGTATATGATAACCTTGGTTATATTATGCTTATTATTAGGGATATTGATAGTATCAATTGAAGTATCACTTTCGATGCGGTTCGAGCCCGCGAGGGTCTCGTCACGAGCGGGACGGCTCTGCGATACATTCTCGGACGCAGACCCGCTTTCCTCATCGAACAAATCAGGTAAGTCATCGTAATTATCTGATTTAATTGCCGTTGAATCCGTAGATGTTTTATACATTCTCCCTTTCCCGGTTATCAACCAGTCGACATTCAGGGCAGGGTAGGCCTTCGCCATACTGAGGATGAAATCGAAGCCCGGTTTGTTCCTGCCGGCCAATATGTGGGACACGCTCGCGCGCGCAACGCCGATCGAGTCGGCGAACTGGGACTGACTGATATTTTCAGCCCCCAGAAATTGCTGAAGTCTGCGGTTCATAAAAATCAACGTTACGTTCACAAATGTAATACTAATAATCGTAATAAGCAAATGTTAATATTGTAAACAACCCTAGACAGCAGGGCGAAAAAGCACGGCAAATATGCTTGATAAATTATCGAAATAGACTTACTTAATATACTGAATAATAGCAACTTAACCACGCTAAAAGCATCTTTTGTTCGAACATTTTGACCACTACCCGGATTCATTGGGGCGACACTGATTAAGCAAGAATTCCATATAACATCACTTTAACTACTGATTATCAATCAATTAACCACATTGATTCTTGGTTATAAATTTTCCTTATTTAACAATTTTAAATTCCGCGTAAAATCACTTGTATTGATTTGTAAATTAACAAATATTCACAATGTAATTTACAAAAGTAACCACATTTGCAGTATTCCGCCATCCCGGAACTGTTCCGATCTACGGGAAGCCTTGCGAGTCCGGGCCGATTTCGAACTGCCGGATGCAGATGAGCCGGAAGCCTTAATTTGCAAAGAACAGGAAATTAACTAAATTTGTGATGTACTAATGCCTGTATATAAATGCAAAATCTGACCGAATTCGAGGATATACGTCCTTATACTGACGAGGAAACAGTTGCGGCAATGCATCGCATTGCAAGGCATCCCCTCGGCCCCGTCATTCTGAAATACCTCTTCCCCAAAGAGAATCCGCTGGCTTTCAGCAAGGTGTTGAATTCCGTCACCGGCGTCGATGACTTCCAGGACAAGGTTATGATCGGTGCGATATCGGCTGTGCTGGCCAGGACTTCCGAGGGCTTCAGTTGCTCCGGACAGCAGAATATCCTGGGGCTGGGGAAACCCTACCTTGCGATGTCCAACCACCGCGACATCGTCCTGGATCCCGCACTGATCCAGTATGCCGTACGTACCGAAGGTCTGCCTTACACTGAAATCTGTGTCGGCAGCAATCTGCTCTCCAGCAAGCTTATCGAGGACCTGATGCGTTGCAACCGCTCGGTCAAGGTTATACGCGGCATCAGCGCCCGCGAATTGTACCTGAGCAGCCAGAACCTGTCCCGCTACATCCGAGGCAGTATCACCGGCGGTCAGGCTTCCGTATGGATTGCCCAGCGCGAGGGCCGTACCAAGGACGGCAACGACACCACCGAGCAGGGACTTCTCAAGATGTTCGACCTGAGCGGCGGGCGCAGTTTCGAAGAAAATTTCGCCGAACTCAACATAGTCCCGATGAGCATCTCGTACGAGTACGAGCCCTGCGATGCGCGCAAGGCACGCGAACTGCTGATCAAGCGTACGAACGGCAGTTATGTCAAGAAGCCCAACGAGGACACCCACAGCATCCTGACCGGTATCCGCCAGATCAAGGGACACATCCATCTGGAGATAGGCAAGCCGCTGACTTCCGATGAGATCGAAGCCGCCGGCGCCCTGCACGGCAACGAGCGCTATCAGGCCCTGCGCCACACCCTGGACGAACGCATCCGCGCCGGCTACAGGCTCTACAAGACCAATTATATGGGCTGGGATCTGATGAACGGCACCTCGGAATATCTTGGCGTCAAGTACTTGCCCGAAGATCTCGAATCATTCCGCTCCTACACCGAACACAAGCTGGGCAAACTCGAGTCCTGGCTGGACCGCGACGCGCTGCGCGACATCTTCTGGCACATCTACGGCAATCCCGTGGAGGCTGTGCGATAGAGCAGCGAACTGTCGCCGTAGCTCAGGAAGCGGAAATCGCGTTCGAGCGCGAAATCGTAAATTGTATGCCAGTCGCCGCCTACGAAGGCGCTGATCAGCAGCAGGAGCGTGCTCTGGGGCTGGTGGAAGTTGGTAACCATCATATCGACGACGCGGAAGCGGAAGCCGGGCACGATGATTATGCGCGTGCCGACTTTCAGTTCGTCCCTGCCTTCGCGGTCGAGCCAGGCAAGGATTGCCTCCAGGGATTGCCCGAGCGTATAAGGATATTCGCGCGTGTACGGGGCCCACTGCTCAACGTCTTCGGGAGCGCCTTTCTCGATACAGCTCACGCCCACGTAATACAGTGATTCGAGCGTGCGGACTGATGTCGTGCCGACGGCGATGACTTTGCTGGGAGCGGCGATGCCGAGCAGTTTCTGCAAGAAAGAGCGGCTCACCACGAAGGGCTCGCGATGCATCGGATGCTCGGACACGAGCGAGCTCTTGACCGGCAGGAAAGTGCCGGCTCCTACGTGAAGGCAAACGTTCTCACGGTCAATGCCTTTGGCGTCTATCTCCTGAAGTACGGCTTCAGTAAAGTGAAGACCGGCCGTAGGGGCCGCTACCGAGCCGCGTATATGAGCGTACAGGGTCTGGTAGCGCTCCAGATCGATTGCTTCCGTGCCGCGGTTAAGGTAAGGCGGAATCGGCACCTGACCGCAGAGTTCGAGCACGCGCGAGAACGGCGCGCCTCCGTCCCACTCGAATCGCACCACGCCCGTCTGGCCTTCACGCGACTCCAGAGACGCCCGGAGGTTCAGACTGCGCAGTTCGGAAGAACCGCCCTCCAACCCAAGCACATCTCCTTTCCAGCGCTTTGCGTTGCCTATGACGCATTTCCAGCTGCAGCGCGAGGTGGCGGCGAAGGCTGAGACGTATTCGCAGGGTTCCACCGGCTCGAGGCAGAAAATCTCGATATGTGCGCCGCTGCTGCGTCTGAAGAACAGACGCGCGGGGACGACCTTGGTGTCGTTGAAGACCATCATCGAGCCGGCCGGCAGGAAGCCGGGAAGTTCGCGGAAAACCGCCTCCCGGCACTTGCCGTCACTGTATACTAGAAGTTTTGAAGAATCCCGCTGCGGGAGAGGATATTTCGCAATCCTCGAATCCGGCAGCGGGTAATTGAAATCTTCGATGTGTATCTCGGGTATCATGGCGGCGCAGAAAACCTATTTCTGCCTCTTGCCGAAGGTGATGCTCAGTCCGGCGGTGGCGCAGGTGTAGAACTTGTCCAGCGGGAGAATCGGCAGTCCGTTGTAGGAACCGACGCGTCCGAGGCGGGACTCGACACCGACAAAGAGGTTGACGACTGCGCAGGTCACGCTGAGCGCGGCGCCCGCGTTGGGTCCGTAGGTACCCGTGCCGATGTTGGCGGCGAAGCTCAGCCAGTCGAGGGGAGTGACCGCGGCGCCGACGCGTCCGTCAAACACAGTGTTGCCTTTGTACAGCTGCATATTGGCCATTGCGCCCACCTTTACGATGGGGAGGACCTGGTACTTGGCGGCAACGTTGAAATTGACGGGAATCATCTGCATTGCGCTTTCGGACACGGTCTCGCCCTTGAGTTTGAGCATATCGCCGAGCTTGTCGAGCGCTCCGGAGAGTTCTTCGCCTATGGCGGAGCCTCCGTCGTTCACGAGGTCGATCTCTTCGCTGGCGCCGGTGTAGGTCACGGTGCTGGACGAAGTGCCCTTGACGGTGGTCTTCCAGCTGATGGCGCCGAGGTCGGTGACTGCCGCGCTGATCTCAAGTCCCTTGAAGGGCCTGAAGGTTGCGCCCAGGTCAACTGCCGCGCCGAAGCCGCTGGGGCTGAAGCCTCCTGCGAACTTGGCTGAGCCCAGATCCAGGTTGCCCTCGGAATTCAGGGGGATGTCGACCATACTGCAGGCGCCCGAGAGTTCGGCGTCCGCCTTGATGCTCCATTCTTTCTCGCCCAGGGTGACGTCCATCCTGTTCACGTTCAGGCTCTCGCTGCCCAGACCCACGAGGGCCTTGACCTTGCCGCCGACGGTGAATTTGTCGCCGATCTTGCGCGAATAGCCGTAAGCGACCTCGGCGTAGGCCTTGATGTCGGCGCCGAGGCCGGAGAGGTCATAGGTGCTGCCTGTGGAACCGACCTTGAGCAGCTCGAAGGCGCCCTTGGGGACCGAGATGGTGGCGGGAGTGCGCAGGTTGAATTCTATAGTCGAGTAGCCGCCTTTCTTGCCGCGGAATCCGACCGATATCAGGGGCAGATTGTCGTCCACGCCCAGACGGAGCTTGTCGGGCAGGGCGCCGATGAATTCGGATGCGCTCACGCTGCTGTTGAGACCGGTGACGAGCGTCCCGTCCGGGCCCTTGAAGAGCAGGCTGCTCAGGCCGACATTGCCGTCCACGCCGAGGTTGACCCCTATGCCGACGTAATTGGTCTCGGGCTGCAGGGAAGGGTTGATGTGGTGGCCGTAATTGTAGTTGTCCAGGAAGTATCCGGTATAGAAGTTCTGGGCTTGGGCGCAGAGCGCCATACCGCACAGAAGCGAAACTGAGAGTATAATCTTTTTCATATCCGGTCCTGTTTTATTTGTTGTCGTCGATGGTTATGCCTTCGGGCAGTTCGGCGACAATGTCGCGCAGCTGCAGGTACTGGCTGGAAGAGAGGGATTCGCCGGCGGTCTCGGGGCCCACATACGAGGCGAACATTATCATTATGTCCTGGATGACCTTGTCGGAGCCCTTGATGCCGATGGTGACGGGGGTGACGGTTTCGGAACCGGTCTTGCCGGCCTTGACTGTGGCGTCAAGGGAGCAGGCGCCCGGGATCACAAGGCCGGAGGCGTCGAGCGCCTCGGCTGCGATGACCATATCCATAGGGATGGTGCTGGCGGCGTTGAACTTCAGTTCCGCGCCCAGTTCATAGTCTCTGAGGTCGAGCGAGATGTCTTCGATGGTGAAGTCATAAAGCAGGTGCGAGCCCTCCTCGAAAGCAAGGTATGCGGAAACGAGGTAGTCCAGGGCGAACGAGAAATTGTCGCCTGCGCTGACAGTGATTTCGCTGTCGGGAGAAATGCTGGTGTTGATACGCGAGACCGTGATCCGGTCGGGGAATTTGGAAATCATCTCGGAGGCTTTGTCGCCGGGGATTTCGATGGGGGTGACGTCGTTTGCAGAGACGGTTGTCTGCTGTATCTGGACCGTGCACACCTCTTCGCCGCCCTTGTATGCCGTGAGGGTGATGGGCTCGATTGTCAGGGTGACGGGAGAGTTGTTGGTGATGCAGAGCAGGAATTCGGGATCGTCGAGCAGAATCTCGGAGTTGTCCAATACGGAAGGCAGTTCGCCGATTGTGATGGGGTCGATGTCGAAGTCAGTGCTGAATTCGATGTTTCCCTTCACGCTCTTGACGCCGCCGAGGGTGACGGATGTATTGACGCTGATGTTCAGGGCGGACATTCCGGAATTGAGGTCGGAGCCTTTGATGTTGACGTCGCCCTTGGCGCGGATGTCGCCGCCTACGACTATCTTGCCGTCGCCGATATTGGAGGCGGTCAGCTTGGCGGCCTTGATGCTCAGCGAGAAGGGAAGGCTCGAGCCTTTGTAGTCTTCGGTGACCTCGACGAAATGTCCGTCGGTGACCTTGTAGGGG
>R04__coassemble_1119_pt1 | contig 8849 bp, 8 predicted proteins | sample R04__metabat2_low_PE_037 | metagenome-assembled genome bin R04
TCCGCCCGGGACTCTGCACGGACACAATCGCCACCTGCAGGCACGGCCGCGACCTATTCAGCGCCGCCCTCAAGTACGAGAATTTCTACGGCACCCAGTTCCATCCCGAAAAGAGCGGGAGCGTGGGCGAGCGGATTTTGAGCAATTTCCTTGCGCTATGATACGGATAATACCTGCCATCGACATAATCGGCGGGCGCTGCGTGCGCCTGACCCGGGGCGATTACTCGCTCAAAAAGACTTACGACGCCTCTCCCCTGGACATGGCGCTGCAATACGCCGACTGCGGGGTCAGCCGAATCCATATGGTCGACCTGGACGGGGCGAAGCAGTCGCGGCCCTGCAATCTGGCAGTGCTGGAGCAGGTAGCGTCGCGCACTTCGCTCGAAATAGAATGGGGCGGAGGCATCGCGGATGCGGATGCGCTGCGCTCGATCTTCAGCGCCGGCGCCACCCAGGCCATCGTGGGCAGCGTCGCGGCCCTGCAGCCCGCGCTTTTCCGGCAGTGGCTGCGGGAATTCGGCGGGTCGAGGATGATCCTGGGCTCGGACGTGCGGGACGGGGCCGTGGCGGTGAAAGGCTGGCTGCAGAGCACCGCGATCACCGTGTCCGACCAGATACGCGCTTTCCTGCCCGACGGGCTGGAATCGGTCATCTGCACCGAGATTTCACGCGACGGAATGCTGCAGGGGCCGGCTTTCGATCTGTATGCCTCGCTGATGCGCGAGTTCCCGGGTATCGGGTTCACCGCAAGCGGCGGCATCTCGGGGATGGCGGACATCGAGCGTCTGGACGCACTCGGAGTGCCTTCCGTGATTGTGGGCAAGGCTATATACGAACATAAAATCAGTCTGGAGGACATCAGGCGATGGTCACTAAACGCATAATTCCCTGCCTGGACGTCAAGGGCGGCCAGGTGGTCAAGGGCATAAATTTCGAGGGTCTGCGCGAAGTCGGCGACGCCGTCGAGATGGGCGTGCGCTACAGCCGCGAAGGCGCGGACGAGCTCGTCTACCTGGACATCAGCGCTTCCAAAGAAGAGCGAAGCACTTTCACCGGACTGGTCGAAAAGATTGCCCTCGGCATCGACATCCCCTTCACCGTCGGAGGCGGGATTTCCTCGCTGGACGACGCCTCGAGGCTGCTGGACGCCGGAGCCGACAAGATTTCGGTCAACAGCGCCGCTATCGCCCGGCCCGAGCTCATCAGCGAAATCGCCGGCAAATACGGCAGCCAGTTCTGCGTGTGCGCCATAGACGCCAAGTGCATCGACGGCACCTGGCGCGTGACCACCCACGGCGGCAGCCGCCTGACTGAACGCGAGCTGTTCAGCTGGGCCCGCGAGGCCGAAGACCGCGGGGCCGGCGAGATCCTGTTCACCTCGATGGACCACGACGGCACCTGCGCCGGATATGCCTGCGAACAATATGCGCGTCTGTCGGATATGCTCGGCATCCCCGTCATCGCTTCAGGCGGCGCGGGCGGCATCGGGCACATCGCGGAGGTGCTCGGCCCCGGCCGCGCCGACGCCGCCCTGGCCGCCAGCATCTTCCACTTCGGGCAGGTTTCAATCCCTGAACTGAAATCCAGGCTCCGCGCCTGCAACATCAACGTAAGAATATGAAATTCAGCGACTTCAATCTCTCCAAGAATTCCGACGGGCTGCTTCCCGTCATCATACAGGACAACACCACCCTCAAGGTGCTGATGCTCGGTTATATGAACGAAGAGGCCTTTGAACGCAGCCTCGAACTCGGCCGCGTGACTTTCTACTCGCGCACCCGCGGCGAGCTCTGGACCAAAGGCGAGACCAGCGGCAACTTCCTGGAAATCGTGAGCATGAGTGCCGACTGCGACGCGGACACCCTCCTGGTCCGCGCCAATCCCGTCGGCCCCACCTGCCACCGCGGCACGACCTCCTGCTTCGACGACCCCGAGTCCCCCGCCGACGACGAGGGCTTCATCCGCACGCTCGCCAAGGTGATCCGCGGCCGCCACGAGGCGATGCCAGAGGGTTCCTACACAACGAAGTTATTCATCAAAGGTCCCAAGGTCATAGGCAAGAAAGTTGGCGAAGAATGCACCGAGGCAGTTATTGAAGCCGTGAGCGGCAACCGCGAACGCTTCATCTACGAGGCCTCCGACCTTGTCTACCACACTCTCGTGCTGATGGAGGCTATGGGAGTGAGCATAGCCGACCTCGAGTCCGAGCTGCGCCTCAGGCACAGCTGAGCCCGGAGAGAGTATGCACAAAGCCCTCATAACCACAGCGCTCCTTGCGACCGGCATCGCGGCGGCCGCACAGACACAAGAAACTCTGATCGGCAATTTCCAGAATCCGCCGCGGGAATACAGGCCGCAGGTGTGGTGGCACTGGATGAACGGCAACATCACGCGCGAGGGCATCCGCAAGGACATCGAATGGCTCGACGCTATGGGCATCTCGGGATTCCACGTGTTCGACGCAGGCTTTGACACGCCGCAGATTGTCCCTGAGCGCCTGCCTTATATGTCTCGAGGGTGGAAGGACGCATTCCGCTACGCCCTCGACCTCGCCGATTCACTCGGGATGGAGGTCGCCATCACGAGTTCTCCCGGCTGGAGCCTCACCGGCGGCCCGTGGGTGAGCAGGGACGACGCGATGAAAAAGCTCACCTGGAGCGAGACTCTGATTGACGGCGGCTGCAGGTCCCGGGTGGCCTTGCCCGTCCCCGAGACAGTTCTGGACTACTACCGCGACGTGGCGGTCATAGCCGTCCGCACCAGCCCTGACGACACGCTCGGTCGGGCCGTCCCCACTGTAGTGAGGAGCGAGGAGAAAGCGGGATTCATCGCCACATACAATATGCGGGACTTCTTCCCGACTCCGGACAGCGTCCGCGCCATCCGTCCGGCTGATATAATCGACGTGACGGGCCGCGTCCGCTCCCGGGCCGGGGACGGAGAGATCTCGCTGAACTGGAAAGCCCCGGCGGGCCGCTGGCGCATCTACCGCTTCGGATACACCCTTACAGGCAAGAAAAACGGCCCTGCCTCGCCCGAAGCCACGGGCCTGGAAGTGGACAAATACGATCCCGAGGCCATCGGGCGCTATTTCGACACATATTACAAGATGTACGACGAGGCCTCCGGCGGGCGACTCGGCAAGACCATCACCTCGCTGATGGTCGACAGCTACGAATCGCGCTGCCAGAACTGGACCGCCGGGATGCCCTCCGAATTCGCCTCGAGAAGGGGATACTCCCTGATCCCCTGGCTGCCGGCACTCGCCGGGCAGGTCATCGGGAGCGCCGCGCAGACGGAACGCTTCCTGTACGACTTCCGCCGCACCTGCGAAGAGATGATGGCCCAGTACCACTACGACGGGATGAACGCTCCCGACGCCAGGTACGGCCTCAAGCGCTACACCGAAGCCCAGGAATACAGCCGCGTCTACAATGCCGACGGGATGGACGTAAGGCGCACCGCCGATGTGCCTATGGCCTCATTCTGGATGAGGGAATTCTACTCCTCCTACCCCTGCGACGAGGCCGATATGAGGGAAGCCGCTTCGGTTGCCCACATCTACGGGCAGAATGTCTGTGCCGGAGAGTCGTTCACCACCAACGGCGAAGATCCCGACTGCTATGGCCGCAGAGTTGCCTGGGCCCTCTGTCCCGCCAATATGAAGGCAGCGGCCGACGCGGCGATGGCGTCCGGCCAGAACCGGTTCATCATCCACAGCACCGTCCTCCAGAGCGTGGACGACAAGCTTCCGGGGCTGACCCTGGGCAGGAACGGTTCCGCATTCAACCGCCACAACACCTGGGCCGCCGAAGCCCGCCCGTGGGTGGACTATATGTCGCGCAGCTCCTACCTCCTGAGCCAGGGCACATTTGTGGCCGATCTGGCGGTCTACTACAGCGAGACCACCAACGCCGTGGCGCGCTTCAAGCGCGAGCGCCCGGACGTGCCCGACGGATACTCCTACGACTTTGTCAACAAGACCCTTCTCGCATCCGGCCACGATCTCCCCTACCGGGCCATTATCATCGACAAGGAAGTGAAATATATGTCGCTGCCGGTGCTGCGCAGATTCGCCGAACTCGCAAAGCAAGGGGTGATCCTCGCGGGCGAAGAGCCCCTGACGCATTGCGACCTTACGGGAGATGACGACGAGTTCGAGGCACTCGTTCGCGACATATGGCATTCGGGGCGCGCCAACATAGTGCCGCGAAGCGGTCTCGAAAAGGCCCTGGCAGATGCGGGAGTTGCGCCGGACGTCCTGTTCGACAACCCTGCGGGAGCCGATATCCGATTCGTCCACAGGAGCCTGGGGGACGGCGAGTTGTACTGGATCGCCAACATCAATCCAGACAGCCGGAGGCTGGACGTCAGCCTCCGCGCCTGCGGAAGGAAACCCCTGCTGCTCGACGCCCGGACAGGAGAAGTGTCAGAAGCGGACTACCGCTTCGAGTCCGGACGCACCGCGGTCACGCTCGACCTGTTCCGGGACGACGCCGTCTTCATCCTGCTGGGCGGGCGGACAGAAATACCGGAGCGTAGCACGCCCGGTCAGGATGTAGTGGCGGAGGCTGCTCTTGAAGGCCCCTGGAATGTGAGTTTCCAACCCGGCCGAGGGGCCCCCGGGTCAGCCGTTCTCGACACCCTGGACCTGCTGAGCAATTCCCCGGACCCCGGCATCAGGTATTTCTCCGGCACGGCGGTTTATTCCTGCCTGTTTGACTGGCAGGCGGAGCAGGACGGACAGATTATACTGGACCTGGGGCAGGTGTACGACCTCGCGCACGTGCGCCTGAACGGCCGGGACCTCGGCGTGCTCTGGAAAGAGCCCTTTACCGCAGACATCACCCGGGCCCTGCAGACCGGAGCCAACACTCTGGAAATCGAGGTAACCAACACCTGGCACAACAGGATAATCGGCGACCTCCAACCCGGGGCGGAACAGATCACATACACCACGCACCCCTTCTACAAGGCCGACTCCCCTCTTCGCGAATCAGGGCTTGGGGGTCCCGTGAGGGTTCTGACTCTGAAACGGGCTCGCTGACGCTACAGGCATCTGGGGCAGATGACCGGGTGAAGGCGCACCAGTTTGGTGGCGTGGGGCGGAATGCTTGCCTCCAGGGCAATTTCGACGCTGCCTTCGTCCTGCCCTCTCCAACAGTCACGCACAAGGAACGCTCCTTCGAGGCCGAGTTCCGACAGGGCCGCTCTGACGGTCCTGGTCACGGGCGAGCGGTTGAGCAGCGCCACAGCATAATCGCCGTTCGCCAGAGGCCTCACCCACACACTCTCGCCGTCGGTGTGGCGACAGCGGCGCGCGACTGCGCCCAGACGGTCCTGGCTGATGGCGATCACCTCGGAATTGGTCAGAAGCGAGCGCGTGAAGTCATCAAGCCGCGTAAGGTCACAGCCTATGAAAAGCGGGGCGGAGATCATCGCCCAGACGGACAGATGGGTGTACTGCTCGTTGGGAGTGAGCATTGTGGGGTGGCGATGTCCGTATGAATTCTGGTCACCCACAGTCAGCATATCGGGATCGGCCCAGAATCCGGGGCCGGTATATTTCCAGTATTCGGCATTGACCTTCGAATCGATGGCCAGTTCCAGGCGCGACCAGCAGTCCTTGAGGTCGCTCCAGGTGCGGAAACAATTCGCTCCGTATTCGCGGCCCCACTCTTCAACTCCGGCGTCGCCGTACTGACAGTAAGAATAGACTATGTCCCGGTCCTGCTGCTTCAGGCATTCGTACATCAGCGCATAGGGGCGTATGTTCTCCGTACGCAAGTCGCCGCCGGGAGCCGCAGCCTTCGCCCACATTATCTTGTTGTATGTACACCTGTCGTATTTGACATAATCGAAGCCCCACTCAGCCCAGGATGCGGCGTCCTGCAGTTCGTGGCCGTAACTGCCCTCGCATTTCCCGCAGGTGAGAGGGCCCGGAGACGAATACAGGCCGGCCTTGAAGCCGAATGAATGGATGTAGTCCGCGAGCGCCTTCATATCGGGGAAGGAGCGGTTGGGGAGAATCCTTCCCAGAGAATCCCTGGAGGGACCCATAAGGTCCTCGCGCCCGAGCTCCAGGGCCCGCTTGCGGATGGCGACGGTGTCAGTGTTGTTCATCTGCCAGAAGTCGTCGAGATTGACATATGCCCAGCCGTAGTCGCAAAGACCGCTGGCAAGGAGCGCATCCGCCGACTGCCGCACCTTTTCGTCGGTAAGAAGGCGTCCCCATATGTTCCAGCTGTTCCAGCCCATAGGAGGCGTGAGGGCGAGGGTGTCGGTCACTTTGAGGAGTATGTCGCGCTCGGCGACGCCGGAGGAGTTGCGGGCCCTGACCCTGATGTTGTAACTGCCTTTGGCCGAAGGCGCGACGCCGCCGATTATTCCGCCGGAAGTGTCAAAGGTCACCCCTTCCGGCAGTCCTTCGGCCTCGAATGACATAGGCCTGAGGCCGCTCACGGGGACCCGGAATATCACCGGGTGGCCCGGCCGCACGCCCCATATGTCGGCTCCGTTGAAACGGGGCTCCGGCCCGGGTGCCGGAGTGAGTATGCCCAACTGCGTGAACAGATCCGGGGAATCCGCAAGCCTGGCTTTCCCGGAGCGTCCGAGGTCAAATCTGGCATCGGCCCAGTCTCCGTTTATCTTGTCAAGATCTGCCCATTGTCCGCCCGAAGCAGTCTCAAGAACGACCATTCTGACTCCCTCTAGGGCCACGTGACAGGACCTGGCCCCGTCGGCGGGCTTCATCAGGCCGGAGTTCCACACCACCTCGCCGTCAGCCCACACACGGAAATACGCATTGGCGTCCTTCTCGCCCTTGCGCACGGAAGCGTCGTCTATCCCCACCACGGCGTCGAACGCCTGCACCTTTCCGTTCAGCAGGAAAGCGACGGCGCTCTCGGGACGGGCCCCGAAGCCGTGAGCATAAGTCTTGCCGTCAATGGTGATGCACTCCCCGTCCACAGGTTTGCCCGCACGGATGGAAAGGCCCTGCCCGCAGGGACAGGACGAGAGATCGAAACGGTCGACGTACACTTCGCGGGCCTGAAGACTGAGCGAAGCAAAAAGCACAGCGGCGAACGTCAGGATTTTATTCATATGCAGTAAATGATACGGGCGGCTACAGGCCGAGGATGGCGGCGATGAGGGCGCCGCAGATGACCACGGAGAGAATCAGGGCGATGATGGAGATGATGAAGCCGGCGATGGCGAGGCCGACGGGGGTCTTGAACAGCCCCACGAAAGAAAACACAAAACCCAGAAAACTGAGGATCAGGTCAAGGAAGGGCACCCAACAGAATACCAGGCCTATGAGGGCAAGCACAAAGCCGGCGGTACCCATCCCGTTGGTCTTGCGGGGCGGGACCTGCTGAATGACTACCTGACTGGGAACGGTGGTATAGACTTTTCCGTCTTGGACGATTTTGTACTCCTGGGACATAATGCGAAAGACAAAATAGAGCCGCCGCCCGAAAGGACAGCGGCTGTATTAAAAACAGAATCAGGGACTAAATAAAATCAATCAACTCCGAAACAGCTCCTGCAGCGGCACCTAAGATGACGATGTCCACGATAATGCCGATGAGCGAAATGACGAGGCCGGCAATCGAGAGGCCCTTGGGTTTCTTGAACACTCCGATAAAGGAGAACAGGAGTCCGAGGAACCATACGATGTAGTTGACGATAGGGACCCAGCAAAAGACCAGGGCGCAGATGGCGAGAACGAAACCGGCTACGCCGATGCCGTTCTTCTGCTTCTCGACGACCACTACCTGGGGGGCGGGATTGGTGTTTTCTTCCATAATTGAATGGGGTTTTAGTGAATGGTAAGTGTGACAGTAAACTGAACTGCCTTTTAAAGTTAGGCAATTACCGCATAACTTCCAAATTTCCGGCGAAATTTTTATTTGCATTACAAAACTTTTTATGCGAAATTTGCCGCCGTTTTAATTATGTTGGTTATGAAAAATCTCAAACTGTTCATCCTGACCGCCGCGGCCGTAACCCTGCTTGCGGCATCCTGCAGCAAAGAAAACTCGGGTTCCCAGGACCCCGTCTGCAAGAAGATCTCGCTCGTATTCGACCTCAAGGAAGTGTCCTCGGATGTCCTGGACAACTTCGACATCACCTTCTCCGGCAAGGATTTCGACGGCAATGAATTCACCAAGGCCGTCACCTCGACCGGCCAGATAACTTTCACCGTCGCCAACGCCAACCTTACCGACAAGGACGCCTACCCCTTCACAATGGGAGTCAGCATCAAGTCCAAGGGCAATGTCGCCGCAAAGGAAGGATACGACGCCAACCTCGTCTACGGAATCTATTTCCACGGCTATGACGCAAACGGCGGGGAGTTCGTCGACGGCGACGGCCATATGGTATATCGCTCGTCAAAAGGCACCATCTCAGATTCCGCAAATTTCGTCAGGCAAATCGAGAATATGTCCGAAGATACTGAAACCTATAAATTCTGGTTCTGCCAGACCATCAGCGGCTCCTGGCACGTAGGCTGGACCCTGCAGTAAAGCTTGAAAACACATTGAAATTTAAAAAAATTGGCACATTGTCGGCCAATTTTTTTATATTTACGCAGACAACCCATAAGCCTATAGATATATGTTTTGCTCAAATTGTGGCGCCAAGATTCCTGAAGGCGCAAAATTCTGCCAGAATTGCGGCGCTCCCATAGCCGCAGCCCCGGCTCAGCAGCCCCAGGCCGCTCCCCAACCCAAACCGCCGCCCCAGCCGCAGCCTCAGCCCCCGGCTCAACCCCCGCCGCAGGACGCACCCCCGCCGGCGGCGCCCGCCGCTACCCGGGCCGGCAGGGCGGGCGCGGGCGCG
>R04__coassemble_1168_pt1 | contig 8625 bp, 10 predicted proteins | sample R04__metabat2_low_PE_037 | metagenome-assembled genome bin R04
CCTCCGGCTCGTCGGTCTTTTTCGCCTTCCTTGCAGGTCGCTCAGCCCCTCCCACTCAGCACCTCATGCCGCCCCGCTGCGCTAAATTCCAATTTATCTATCTGCACTGACATTGAAATTTCCCTTTGAGATCAAAAAAGATTAAATTTGTAGTGCAATGAAAACACTCATAATCCTGGTACAAGAGAAGATAACCTGTATATGATATAAATTGGCGACAAGATGCCCGCATTCTGCGCGGCGGACCAGTTCGGAAAAGACTGGTGTGACGAAGACGGCATCTGCACGGAGGTAATCAAGAAGGTCGATACCAAGAATGCTTCTGCCCAGATTCTGAAATGACAGTAAGGGAACAACTGCGTAAGAAGGTCCTGGACTTCCTCGAAGCCCACGGTATCGCTTATGAACTCTACGAGCATCCGGAGCTTGCCTCAATAGAGGAATGTCTGGAGTACTGGAAGGATATCCACGATGCGACCCACTGCAAGAATCTTTTCTTCCGCAACCACAAGGGCAACCGGCATTACCTCGTGAGTATGGAGTGTCACAAGGACCTCGACATCCACGGCCTCGAGCATCAGCTGCATCAAGGTAAACTCTCTTTCGCCTCGGAAGAGAGGATGATGCGCTGCCTCGGGGTGCATCCCGGCTCCGTTTGCGCTTTCGGCCTTATCAATGACATCGACCCCCAGAACCCTGACCCGAAGGAACTCTTCGAGAATGGCCATAGGGTGAAGTATTACGTCGACAAGGACCTGCTTTCAACAAAGAAGGTGAGCTTCCATCCTTGCGAGAATACGGCAAGTGTAGTAATAAGCAAAGATGACTTCCTCAGGTTCCTTGACATCTGGGGCGGGGAAGTGGAATGGCTTGAGATATGTCCGTGACCCTCTTCGGGTCAGGCGGTCTTCAGCATCTCGTAGTGCTCTATCCCGTCCTCCAGGAACACTTCCGAGGAGATTCTGAACCCGAATTTCTCATAGAAACCGGCGGCATACGCCTGAGCGTGTATGAGGATAGGGGAGTCCCCGAATCTCTCCCGAGCCACCCGGATGCTCTCTTCCATGATAGCACGGCCGTATGCCTTGCCGCGGTACTCCAGGGGAGTCACGACACGTCCTATCTTGATGAAGCCGCCCTCGATGCGGTATACCCTGGCGCAGGCGGCGACCTTGCCGCTCTCCTCGATCCATATATGAACAGCCTCCTGGTCAAGGCCGTCGACATCCTGATACGGGCAGTTCTGCTCGACTACGAACACCTCGGCCCTGAGCTGCAGAAGGTCGTACAGCTCCTGCAGGGTGAGTTCGTCAAAGGTCTTTATATGGATGGTCATAGATAAGTCACTATTTCTTCAAGGAATGCCCGGTCGGTCTCATCGAACGTCCTGAGCTTCTCGCTGTCAATATCAAGGACGGCGACAATCTCGTCGTCCTTCCATACGGGAACAACTATCTCGCTACGGCTCTCACTGGAGCAGGCGATGTGCCCTGGGAACTGCTCGACATCCGGCACTATAACGGTCTCCTTGCGGGCCCAGGCAGTCCCGCAGACTCCTTTCCCATAAGGAATCCTCGTGCAGGCCAAAGGGCCCTGGAATGGCCCCAGAATGAGTTCTTCTCCGCAAACACGATAGAACCCCGTCCACCAGAATCCGAATGCCCTGTGGACAAGCGCCGACAGATTTGCCATACCTGCAATCAGGTCGTCTTCCCCTTCAAGGATTGCCTTTGCCTTCGGGAGAAGGTCCTTGTATTGTTCTTCCTTGGTCATTCTTCTTTTTCGATGCTTGTCAGAGTCACGTTGCCCTGCAGGTCCTTGTAGATGACAACCCGGCAGTGACCGGATGTCCCGTGGGCGCTGTCTTCATATCGGCACCAGAACTTGTAATTCAGGCCTGCCACCACCTGCGTCGAGACCGACAGGGGAGTGAGTGTCAAGTCGCCTCCGTCAGTGACCTTGCGCAGGATTGCGATTTCCTCTTCGCCCGGCTCTCTCTGGCCGGTGTATGCTCCCGTCATATGTCGCTTCCCTCCGAAGCAGGGGGCTTCTCCCTCTGCCACCGGCTCCCCTCCGGAGATCACCGGCCAGCCGTCCTCGTCCCAGTCGACCCTGCCGAGGAAAAGGAGCCTTCCGTTCCAGCCGTTGCGCTCATCGTAGCAGTGGTACAACAGCCAGTCCTGACCATTGTCGTCGGTCACGATGCCGCTGTGGTGCCCGGGCCCGGCGAAGGTCACTCCGTCGGCCTTCAGTGCTGTATAGCGGTACTTCATCCGCTTCATCGGCTGCCCGTCCGGCCCCTTGAACGGTCCGAGAGGGGAGTCCGAGCGTCCGACAATGACGTGATAGGTGGATTTCTGCCCTTCGCAGCAGGTGCCCGCGGAAGCGAAAAGGTAATACTTCCCGCCGCGTTTGTGCATATAGGCGGCCTCGCTGTTTCGGGCAGACAGTCTCCCACTCGGCTTCGCGCCCTCCTTTACGGAGAGCCCGTCCGGATTCATCTCGATGGCGTGGATGCCTTCTCCGAGGCTTCCCCAATAGAGGTAGACCCTGCCGTCGTCGTCGCGGAACAGGTCCGGGTCAATGGAGTTGATGATGTGGTGAGACTTCCAGCTCACGGTCATCCCGAGGTCCTCGAACGGCCCTTCGGGAGAGTCCGAGACGGCGACCCCGCAGCCTTCCTTGAATATCCCGCCCCAGACGCCGAGGGCATAATGGAGGACATACTTGCCACCGATGTAACTTATATCAGGCGCCCATAACTTGGAGTCCTTGACCCAGGAAGGTCTTCCGTCAGGGAAGCCGTCACCGGCGAATTCCCATTCGACAAGGTCGCGGGAGCGGTATATGGGGAGGTTGACGACTTCTACATTCTCGTCCACCGGAGATGAGTCCTTGTTCACCGCGCAGCCGCAGGACGTGCTCTGCGTGGAATAGACGTAGAACCATCCGCTGCGCCCGCGGTCGTCCAGAAGTGTCGGATCCGGACAGTTGATTCCGATGACGGGGTTGGAGAAGGTCATAAGGCAGGAAATGAGAAGTGTGGTTGTCATCATGTCATTTTTTGCAAATTTACTCATTTCGGGATGAAAATTCCTTGACTTTCTGAAGTTCTCCGCGATTTTTTCGGCGCTGCAGGCTTCCCTTGCCGCTGTCTCCCGGGGAATCGCAAGTGATTCAGCTTTGTCGATGTCTTGGATCATCGACAATTGCAGAAGAGCCAAAAAGTATTATATTTGTTGCAATTTTATTGTCGTTTGAACCCGAATATGAAAAAGTTGTCGCTGATAGTTACCGGCATTCTCGCATTTTGCGCCGTCTGTGCCGCCAAAGATGCTGTCGTCGTGGTGTACCCTTCCGGCCTGAAGCCCGTTATGGTGCCCGAAGATTCCGTAATCCTGCAGGCCTGTCCGCTGATGAAGGATTACGTCGTGTCGTACAAGGATGAAGCGGACCTTGACTCGATTGTCGCTTCGATCGAGGACTATTTTTCTGAAAACACCCTTTCCAAAACATACTCCCTTCAATTCCGGGACAAGCGGACCAAGACACTGCTGCGCAAGGCCGACGTCGGGAGGCCGAAAATCATATCCCTTACAGGCGATTCCGACAAGGATCAGCTCCTGCTTGGAATCTTTGCCGCTGTGGCCGCATTGCTGTGCATCCTGCTGGTCATACTTGTAGACAAGATCAGAAAGGCCAGGGCAATCGTGGTGATCCTCGAGGTTGTCTTGGTGCTCGGGACGCTCGGCTGCGCCGGTCTGTCAATATTGCTGTTGCTGTCGCTCGGGCTGAAGTATGTGATGATGATCTGCGGTCCCGCGCTCATAATCGGCATAATCCTGATAGCCCTGCTGGGCGGAGCCGGCAGTACGAAATCCGCCGTCAGGCGCAGGGAAAAGTCCGACAAGGCTCTTTCTGAAACCACGAAGCGCGGATACAAGGTGGGGGACAAGCATTTTGACAACAGAAGCGACGCCGTAATGTATGTCCGTCAGTTCTCGTATATGGATGAATCCTGGATTACTCCGGAATAGCCGCTCCCGGACTGCTGACGTCCTCCTTTTCGGCGCGATGGGTTCAATCGGCCCTGACGCCGAGAAGTGCCTTGTGGGGCACGGCCTGGATGTGAAGCGCGTCGATTTCCCGCAGAACACTCTGAAGGATTTCAGCGGCTATTCCCGCGCGCTTGTGAAGGCTGTGGCGGCCTTTGAACCGCGCCTTGTGATACCTGTCGGCGATATGCGCGCTGCTTCAAGGATTCAATCTTCCGTTCCTGTCCCGATTGCGGTCGACAGGCCTCAGACAATTGATCTGCTCAGCAGCAAGGTCCGCACGTCAGCATTGGCTTCTGAACTTGGAGTGCTTCAGCCGCGAATCTACCGTAGAGAAGAGTGTCGCGACGGGATGGACCTCATCTTCAAGAGGGACTCGGGTTTCGGTGGAAACGGAGTGCACAGGCCGTGGGCTCTGAGCGGCCTGGACAATCTCATCGCACATGAGAACGGAGCCCCTTTCCTGATAGAGCAATACATTGCAGGGGAGGATGTCAGCATAGATTGCATCCGTGTCGGCTCATTCTTCAGGGCTTCCTGTTACCGTTCGCTCGGACGCAGCCAGACGCAGGGACCGTCGGCTGAGCGAGAACTCATTGATTGCCCGCAGGCTCGGGAGATTGCTCTGAAGATTCTGAATCATCTTGATTATCAGGGAGTATGCGGAATGGACTTCAGACTCGCTCCTGACGGTAAGCTGTATTTTCTCGAGTCAAACCCCCGCTTCACCGGAGGACTCGGGACGCAGATTGAAGGAGGATTTGACATTCCATACCTCTTGTGGGACAGATGGCCGAAGACAATATGAGATCATATGGTTCCGCCCCTCTCAGGCGGGCCGGAGCTTACCGCGAGCGGCGGCTGCGCTTGGATTGCTCGACCAGGCAGCCGAGCAGGTCTGCGAGGCGGCCGAGGCGCGATCTGGACCAGCGCAGGCGGTCCAGGTCATAGAGCGCCGGGCGGTAGTTGTGCATCTTGTACATATAGACCCCGCGGGCGAAGTTCAGAGTTCCGCCGCCTTGCGCGCTGACCCATCGGATGCATTGCAGGAGGTTCCATCCGTTGCTCACAGGATCGTCGTACAGCGCAATCCAGTCGATCAGCTCGCCTGAGGCTCCGCCTCGCAGCAGCAGGTTGCAGGCGAGGGGAGTGCCGTCCCTGAAGGTGGCGCAGACGACCATCAGGCCAGCGTCGTACACTCCCTTCAGGAAGTCGAGGAAGCCCGGGCTGAAGTATTCGGGCTTGCGTATTCCGGCCGCAACCATCGACTGCGTAAGCGTGCCGATGAGTTCGGCAGGCCAGGCTTCGTTTGAGTCGAACAGCCGGAAGTCTACGCCCGCGGCGTCCATCTTGGAGGCTATGTTCTTGAGGCGGTATTTCTCTTTGGTCGACAGGTGGGCGAGGGCGTCGATGGCTGATTTGGCTCCGCCGATTGCAGGCACCTTCATCACTGAATATTTGCGGTAGCCGAACAGCACGCAGCCCTTCAGGTGGTACTGGAGACCGCTCTGGAAGAGACGGCTGCGGATGTTCTCGAGTCGCACGCGGCGTATTTGAGGGGTGGCCAGGATGTGCTCCGCGAGTTCCTCGCACAGGTGGTAGCCGCCTGCACAGGAAGGATCGACGAGCGGGCCGCAGAAATCGGTGTGGGCGTCGGCGACGAATCGCAGTGTCCCTTTGCGGTCAATCCAGCAGGGGAAGATGGCCTGCGCCCCGGTGATTTTTCCGCCCTTGCTCTGCCAGGCGATTATGTGGGGCGCGCCGTCGCAGAGGGCGAGAGCGGCGCGCACATAGTCGATGCTCTGGTAGGGAGTCGCGTCCGGAGAAATTGCGTACAAGCGCCTCCAGTCAGCCTCGAGAGGGCTGCCTTGAGAAGAGTCGCACACATCTGCTTCCGGGCCGTTCAGACTGTCGTAAACTGTTATCATTCAGTGCAGGTCAATTTGTCAAACAAAGATTTCCATCTGGCCATTACGGCATCGGGAGAGTAGGCGCGGGCGGCCTCGAGGCCGCGGCGGCCGGTTTCGGCGCGCAGCGCCGGGTCGGCGATGAGCCGGCAGACCGCCTGCGCCGCCTCGTCCAGCGGCCCGCTCTCCGCCGCGTCGCTTCCTGCGGAATCTCCGCCGCGGGGCACAAGCACTCCGCCGCCGGAGGCGAGCACCTCGGCGATGCCTCCGGGGCAGCCGAGCGCGACGACCGGCACGCCGGACGCCATCGCCTCGACGGCCACGAGGCAGAAGCCCTCGTAGCGGGAGGTGATGAGCACGCCGTCGGCCGTCGCATACTCGGCGGCGAGAGTCCGGCTTGGCCCCATCAGGTTGACCTTCCCGCTCATCCCGCATTCCGCGATCAGTTCGCGCAGGCGCGATTCCTGCTTGCCGCCGCCATATATGTCAAGCCGCCAGTCGGGACAAACTGCGGCCACTTTCTGCCAGATGCGCACAGCATCGGCGAAATTCTTTTCCGGCGACAGCCGCCCCACCGCGATGAAACGCTCGCCGGACGCGGCTTCAACACGCCTCCGGGAGCCATCATCCTTCCCGGCAATGTCCGTGAAATTCGGAATCATCACCACTCGCTCGGGATGCTTGGATCGGGCGGCGTACCACGCGCGGTCGTATTCGCTCAGCACCACAAGCGCGTCGTAGCGCAGCAGCGCCCGGTTCAGCGCCCTCGTGCGCAAAGCGGCGTACGGCCTGAAGCGGTATTTGCGATAGAATTTGTCGTGAAGGAAATGGTTCTCTGCCACCTTCGCCCCGCACTCCCGGCATTTGAGCAGCTGGAAAACGTCCGCGCCGCCCAGCGACACGCTCACGTCAGGACGGACCTGCGAGAGCAGCGTCTGCAGCCGCCTGCGGTATCGCAGGCCCCACAGACGGTCGTTCACCCCGGCGTCCAGCAGATGCACGCGCGCGTCCAGCTCAAAAAAGGGCGTGCGGCCCCGCAGGTGCGAGGTTATCACCCAGACTTCGCAGTCGGGCATCCCGGCGAAGCGGTTCGCCTTCGCCGTCAGCATCTTCTCCATCCCGCCGCCCGTGTGGAGCGAATGTATGAGGTACACTATGCGCATCACTTGCCGAATATGTGCCGCACGTACCCGGCCAGGTTTTCGCGGAAATTGTAGTTGCGCACCTTGGCGTCTGTCGCTACCAGCGCGCGCCCGCAGCCGGCGGCATCTCCCGCCGTAACTTCCACCGGACAGAACTGGTGTCCGCCACGTTTGTAGAAGGGATCCGCGCTGTCCAGTATATGCTCGAAGGCCAGCCGCTCGGAATATTCCGTCGGCGTCAGCGCGGTCACCTCCATAATCGAGATCTGCTTGCCGTAGCCGTGCGAGCAGTCCTGCACGGGGCGGTACAGCCGCCCTTCGTGTTCGAACAGCCGCCCCGCGTTACGTGCGCAGGCGGGGTCAGTAGAGAACGGGGAGCAGGGGTGTTCGCGGAACTCCCCCTCGAGCGAATCGGCGACGAAAAGCCTGGCCTCCGGCGCCTTGCGCGAGTGCACGCAGGTCAGGAGGTAGTATTTCCCGTCCCGGCACACTATGTCCGAATCCGCCCAGGGACGGCCGTCGCTGATGATTTTGCGCACCAGGGTCCAACGCCCGAGCGTGTCGTCGACGGCTTCGTACAGCCGGATACTGCCGTCCGCGCCCGTCTCCGGGATCATATACGTCCGCCCGCCGTCCTTGAATACGTTGGGGAACGAGAGGTGGAAATCTTCGCGCAGCACGACCTTTTCCCCGCTCCAGTTTATGCCGTCCGGACTGCGCCGCATATGCAGTTCACCCTTGCCGTAGCGGCGGGTCTGGCTCTCGTAGAAAAGCAGCCACTCCCCGTCGCTTTTCAGCAGGAACGGGTCGGCGAGTATGCACACAGGATTCTTGCCCCTGAAGCGCGTCTGCGCCTTGAATTCCGCGAGCGGTTTGCCCCGGGTGGAGAAAAATTCGTCCCCGGGGCTTTTTTCCAGCAGCCTTATGCTGAACGAGTTGAAGTATCCTAAGCCCATCTGTGCCGGAAATCCGGGATCAGCGCTCCCGCGGTCTAGAAATTCTCTTTGTGAATCTCGAAGTAGGCCTGGGGATGATTGCAGACAGGGCAGGTCTCGGGCGCCTTGGTGCCGACCACGATGTGGCCGCAGTTGCGGCATTCCCATACCTTGACTTCCGATTTCTCAAAGACGGACGCGGTCTCGACATTCTTCAGGAGGGCGCGGTAGCGCTCTTCGTGGCGCTTCTCGATGGCTGCGACGCCACGGAACTTTGCCGCGAGCTCGGGGAATCCCTCGGCTTCGGCGGTCTGTGCGAAGCCTTCATACATATCAGTCCACTCGTAGTTCTCGCCGGCTGCCGCCGCGGCAAGGTTCTGCGCAGTGTCGCCGATGCCGGCGAGTTCTTTGAACCAGAGTTTTGCGTGCTCCTTCTCGTTGTCTGCTGTCTCAAGGAACAGGGCCGCGATCTGCTCGTAGCCTTCCTTTTTGGCCTTGGAGGCGAAATAGGTATACTTGTTTCGTGCCTGTGACTCACCAGCGAATGCTGCTTCCAGGTTTTTCTCGGTCTGGGTGCCGGTGTACT
>R04__coassemble_1182_pt1 | contig 8558 bp, 3 predicted proteins | sample R04__metabat2_low_PE_037 | metagenome-assembled genome bin R04
TCCACACCGACTTCCTCTGGAACATCAGCAACCAGTTCTGGGGCTACAAGGAGGATCGCGTTTACAACGCCATCCCTTATGTCCACGCAGGTTTGATCTACGGTTCCATCAACGGCGGTGAGTTCGAGTATGGCGCCGGTCTGCTCAACAATTTCCGCCTGGGCGAGAAGGTCAGCATCTTCGTTGACCTCAAGGGTGTCATGTGCCGCGCAGAGCAGGTCGCCGGCACCGGCTCCGCCCCCGCTCTCTATGCAACCGCAGGTCTGACCTTCAATCTCGGCAAGTCCAACTGGACCCGCAAGGCTACCACCGTCGGTGCAGCCGCAGCAGTGCTCGCAGCCTCCGAGGCCGCAGCCAACGCTCTGAAGGCCCAGAACGAGAAGCTCGCCAACGACGCAGCCGCAGCCGCAGCCGATAGTGACGCTCTCGCAAAGGAGAACAAGGACCTCAAGGACGCTCTTGCAAAGGCTGAGAACGATGCCGACGCTATCAAGGTCGACCTCGCCGAGAACCCCATCTGCGCATACTTCGAGATTGGCAAGACCACTCTGAGCACCAAGGAGCAGGCTCATCTTGACTATCAGATCAAGACCATCCTCGCCGGCCAGAAGGACGCAAAGCTCACCGTTATGGGAAGCGCCGACAAGCAGACCGGTTCCGCAAAGCGCAACCAGTATCTCGCCAAGAAGCGTGCTGAGTACCTTGCAAACCTCCTCACCGACAAGTACGGTATGAGCGCTGACAACTTCACCGTCGTTTCCGACGGCGCACAGGATATCTTCTCGACTCCTGAGCTCAACCGCGTCGCTCTGATCAAGAAGTAATCAAGTACGATTGACAACAAGCCCCGAAGCAATTCGGGGCTTTTTTCGTATATTTGACCCCGTATGGAATTCTCTTCTGAAAGTTACTCAGCCCTGGTGCAGTCGCTGTTCGAGCGGCACCAGTCGGTCCAGAGTGTCGGCTTCGTCTCCGGGGCCTACAAGCCTGGGCTGGACAATATGGTCAGATTTGCTTCGGTTCTGGGCAACCCGCAGGATTCTTTCCGTACCGTCCACGTCGCCGGAACCAACGGGAAGGGTTCGGTATGCTCGATGCTTGCCGCCTCACTCGCCGCAGCAGGCTTCAAGGTCGGTCTGTATACTTCTCCTCATCTGGTGGATTTCCGCGAGAGAGCGAAGATTGTCACCGAGTCCGGCTTCGAGATGATTTCCGAACGGGAAGTCTGGGATTTCCTTACCGCGCACGCCTCGGAATTGGACAATCTGTCGTTCTTCGAGATTACAACCGGCCTCGCGTTCCGTTGGTTTGCCGACAGGGAAGTGGACGTCGCGATCATCGAAACGGGGCTTGGCGGGCGGCTGGACAGTACCAATATAATCACTCCCGAACTCTCTGTCATCACGAGCATAGGTCTGGACCATTGCGCAATCCTTGGTGACACCAGGGCCGAAATCGCCGCCGAGAAGGCCGGAATCTTCAAACCCGGAGTGCCTGCGCTCGTCGCTTCGCGCGATGACGAGACAGCGCGGGTGTTTGAGCAGACTGCCTCCCGGGTGCACTGCCCGCTGTTTTTTGCGGACGTGGAGCCCCTCCCGGACGCGTCGCGTCTGGATCTCGAAGGCCCCTGCCAGGATGTCAACCTGCGCACTGTGCTCAGCTCTTTGGAACTGCTCGGGGTCGAGGCCGACACGGAAGCGATTTCGCGCGCGGCCGCCCTCACCGGATTCCGCGGCAGGTGGGAGATGCTTTGCGAAAATCCCGAGACCATATGTGACATAGGCCACAATCCCGCCGCCTTGCAATGCAATTTCCGCCGCCTCGAGCAGTCCGGCAGGCCGCTGGTGATTGTCTACGGTGTAATGGCGGACAAGGACTTGGACGGAATAGCGCCCCTGATGCCCTCTGAGGCATATTATATATTGGTAGCGCCCGCGACTGCGCGCGCGTTGCCCGCCTGCGAACTTCGTGAACGCCTTGCCTGCCTGCGTCCCGGCCTCCGCACCTGTACGGCGGAGTCCGTCGCCGAAGGCGTCGATGCCGCGTCGAGGGCCGCAGGGAGCGTCCCCGGCGCCCTTATATATATAGGTGGCAGCACTTTTGTAGTGTCCGAGGCCATAATCCATCTTGAAACCAACCACAAATGAAACGATTCTCAGCACTGATGCTCGCGGCGACTCTCTCTCTTCTGGCAAATACCGGCCTGCGGGCCAAGGATGACAACGGGCATACCCTCGTCAGATTGTGGCGTGAATATTATTCGGCTTCGGACTCCGACAAGCCGCAGGATGCCCTCGATGCGCTCGCGACCATCCTCGACGAGGCCGGCAGGCAGCGTCTGGCCTGGGATTTCTGGGATGCCGCGCGCCTCAAAAAGGAATGGGCGACCAGGCAGGACTGGAAAGTGCGCCGGCAGGCCGAACAAGACCGGTATGACTCTGTCGAGGCTTTCGGAGAGCCTGTGGCCGTCTATTTCAACAGGAACGGCAAGGATGCGTCGGAACTCCGCAGGTATGCCTTCGAGCACAAGGACAGACTCTGCCTGACCTTCAATCCCGAATTCTATGCCGACGGCACGCACGTTTCGGCCCTGTCTTATTCGGAGGCGCTGATCCCCGAGCTGCATTGTGACTGGGAATTCGTGCTCTGGGACCTTTTCCTGCGTGGTCAGAAGGATACCGGAATCGAAGAGTACTTCGCGGATTCCTACCCGGTCGGCGCGCTGGTGGAGTACAGCAAGATTGCCTCGGACGATTACGACGCATACAGGGATTATGTGATCAAATACAATACGCGTGCGGTTTCGCTGCTTGCACGCGAGCGTCTGCTGGACAAGGAATTCTCGGATCTGTGCGCTTCGGGCGCGGATTCGCGGCAGTTCCTGGCCTTGAGCGCAGAATGCGACAAGTTCATCGCCGACCGCAAGATCCTGTGCGGCAAGGCCGAAGAGAAGGCCGTTGCGTCGTGCTGCACCGGCCCCGACAACATTCTGGAGACCCTCACCGCCAAGGCCATAGGCCTGAATATGAAGGACGGGCTGGCGGAGATAACGCTCAGGAATCTGCAGAACGTGAGGGTGAAGGTGATTCAGGACGGCAGGACTTTCTTCGACACCACCCTGGACAACCCCGCGCGAAGTTTTTACGTTCCCGACACCCTGCGCCTGAAGCTCCCTGCCCTGCCTGACGGCGATTATACGCTGCAGTGCTCTTCGGACAAGGTCAGCGAGGACTTCGAGATGTTCAAATACACGCTGTCGCTCTCTTCCAGATCCGTTGCCTCCGGCACCGGAGTGTACGTCGCAGACTATATGACAGGCGAGCCCGTGAGGGATTATACCGTCGAATTGCTGGACGGCAGCGGCAAAGTGCTTGCCACTGCCGATATCAAGGGAGCGTCCGGATTTGCCGAATTGCCCCCCGAGATGGTCTCGAAGGCCGAAAGTTCGCGCAGGACCTGCTCTCTCAGAGCCGTCGTCAAGGACAAAGACGGCAATGTCCGCAGGAGCGGTGAGTCGTACCGGAGCGGATTCCGCGCCCGGAAGCCAGTCTCCGGCGGCGAGGATGACGTGCAGGCCGAGATCCTGACCGACCGTTCCGCTTTCAATCCCGACGAGACCGTGTTCTTCAAGGCAATCCTGTACACCGGCAGATATGCCTTCAAGACCATTCCCGAGGGCTCCGAGGTGACGGTCACGCTGGAGGACCCGCAGGGCAACGAATTGTCCAGGCAGACCCTGGCTGCCGGCGAATACGGCTCGGTGGACGGATCGTTCACGCTGGCCCGCTCCGAGCGCGGAGGGTTGTACGCCATAAAAATATACTCTGCCGGCTCCCTGCTTGCCACGCGGCGCGTGCGCGTCGACGATTTCGTGCTGCCCACCTTCGACGTCGCGTTCGAGGACGCGGTCAGATTGTATCTGGAAGAGGACAGCATCACGGTGCAGGGCCGGGTGCAGGCATATTCCGGCCATTCGCTCGGCTCCGCGAGCGCGACATACGAGGTTTCGTGCTGGGGAGACCGCATAAGCGGCGGTGACCTCGCGCTCGAGGCCGACGGCTCTTTCTCGATCGGTTTCAAGGCCCCCCAAGGGCAGCGTTCCATATCGGTGACCGTAAAGATTGCCGACGGCACCGGCGAGACCCTTGAATTCCAGACTTCAAGGCACTCCGCCGCCGGTCTGGGAGGGACCCTGACCCTGGACAATGCCGCCACCGGCACTTGCAGCGGAGGTGTGAGAGGATGCAGTATACTGGATTCGGGTGTCGCGGTTCTGAAGTTTGCCTGCTCGCATTATTACGGCCCGGACCTTCCTTATCCGGGGCTTGCCGTCAACTACAAGGTCTCGGACAGCTCCGGCAAAGTTATCTGCGAAACGGCCTCGGACCCGGATTACGGTCTCGTGCTGCCGATGTCCAGTTTCCCTTCGGGAATGTACACGGTCGAGGCGGTCGCGCGCGCCGTGTCGGACAGCGGCAGGGAGTACGTCGACACGCAGACGCTTGGCATCCTGAAGTGCCCGGATTCGGACACTTCCCTCGACGCGGACATCCTTTGTATGTTCAGGGATGTCGCGTCCGACCCTCTGGCGGTCCAGATAGGCGCTGCAAGGGGGGACTTGTGGGTCGTCGCCGAGATTTATGATTCCGCGGCCGGGCTGCTGGATGCCCGCCTTGTGCATCTGGGCGGCAAAAGGGCCGCTCCCGGTTCGCTGTTTACCCTGAAATTCACGCGCAAGGCTTCCTGGAGCGGTGATCTGACGATCAAACTGCTCACTTTCAGGGACGGCGAAGTGTATACTTATACAAGGACGGCCGAAGCTCCGGGCACCGCAGAAGTGATGCCGCTCGAGTTTACCCGTGTGCTCGATACGACGCGTCCCGGTACCGGATATACTTTCAGTTTCCGGACAGCGCCGGGCGCGGAATGCGCCGTCACAGTATTTGACAAGTCGACGGAAGCGGTTCAGCCCTCGGTCTGGACGGCTCCCAAACCCCGGAAAAGCCCTTCCTCCAGTGTGAGTTTCAGTACCTTGTGCGGCCGGTATCTGTGCCGGGGGGCCGACCTCTGGCCTGTCAGGGTCATAGGATACGGGGCGGCAAAATCCTCTGCGCGCCTTATGGCGACGAACGCGGCGCCTGATACGGACGAGGCCGCGGTCGAGGAGTCGGCTTTTTTACCCACCGGCCCGGCGGAGGTGACGGTGCGCGAGAATTTCGCGAACACCCTGGCCTGGGAACCCTGCCTGCGTACTGATGCGGAAGGCAACGTGACCTTCGATTTCACCACTTCGGACAAGCTTTCGACTTATTACGTGCAGGTGTTCGCCCACGACAAGGCTATGAATGCCGCCGCGGACCGCCGCGAATTCAAGGTCACGATTCCGGTGAAGGTGTCGCTCGTGCAGCCGCAATACCTGTACGGCGGCGACCTGTATGCCGTGTCTCTGACCGTTTCCAACAATCTGGACACGGATGTGCCGGGGCGTGTCGCCGTGCGCTGCTATGACGGCGCCGATTACGAGAATTCGCAGGTCATCGGACTGAGTCAGGGGGCGCTGACGGTGAGAGCCGGCGGCAGTTCGTCTTTTGCCGGATATGTGCGTGTGAGTGAAAAAGTTTCGGAAATGGGCATCCTGGTGCAGTTCAAGGCCGACAATCCCGCCTTCGGAGGTGACGCAGTGTTCGTTACGGTGCCTGTTTCCCGCCCTGTCCAGAGTCTGAAGGAATCCCATTCCGCGCTGCTGCTCTCCGGCCGTGACGCCGCCGCGCTTGCAGATTCGCTGCGAACCCTGTTCGTGAATGTACCGGGTTCCGACGCCGTGCAGTCCGAGATATCCATACGCCGGATGCTGGGCGAGGCCCTTCCCGGCGAGGTCGTGCCTGATTCCGACAACTGCCTGGCCCTGTCCAAGGCCCTGTACGCCGCCAGGTTGCTGAAGGGACTCGGAGCCGGCGATGCTGACGATGACCCTGAAGTTCTCGGCAAGTTGCTTGCCTGCCGGAATGACGACGGAGGCTTCGCCTGGTTCGAGGGGATGAGTTCCTCGCCGGTGCTGACGGCCCTGCTGCTGCAGCGCTTCGCCGCGATGCCGGGCCTGGTCGATGACGAAATCACCCGCGCGGCCGTGCTGTGGCTCGACAAGATGTATTTCACGCAGCGCGAGCGGCCTCTGTGGTGCGGCGGATTGAGTCTGCAGACATATCTGCATACGCGAAGCCTGTATACCGGCGTCCCGTTCGATGTCTCCGGGTTCGATTCCAAGGTTGTAAAGCAGTTCAGGAAGGACGCGAAGGCCTATCTCGTCCCCTCGAAGGCCTCGGACCTGCAGGGACAGATACTCGCCAAGGCGCGCAGGATTTCCCTCTGCCGGACGCTGACGGGCTCGCCCGAGGGCCTTTCGCTCGCCGGTGCCTGGGGGCTGGGGTCGAATCCCGCACGCAAACTTTCCAAGACACAAAGAGCCGATTACGAGTCACTTCTGCAATACGCAAGACCTCACTCGAGCGGAGGGTGGTATTATCCCAATGCGGTGATGCCCTTCAGGGGCCTGATGGAGAGCGAACTCTACGCGCATTCGCTGCTGTGCGATCTGCTCGCCGATATTGCAGCCACCGACCCTTCTCAGGCGCGTGCATCTCAGATCGCGGACGGCATACGCCTGTGGATGATGGTCCAGAAGGAAACCCAGCAGTGGGGGGACGACCCCGCTTATATCGAGGCCCTTTCGAGCGTGTTTCACGGTTCCGGGGCTCTGCTCGATACCAAAGTGCTGGTGCTCAGTGCCGGATACGAGAAGCCGTTCAAGGACATAAAGGCCGCGGGCAACGGATTCATCGTCTCCTGTGAATACGTGCATGACGGCAAAGTCCTCGAGGAAGGGGATGTCCTGCACGTCGGCGACAAGATTACCGCGCAGTACAAGATATGGAACGGCGAGAACCGCAGCTTCGTGCGCCTGACCGTCCCGCGCCCCGCGTGCCTGCGGCCGGTGGAGCAGCTGTCCGGCCGTTATGGATGGCGTTTCTCGCCGCTGAACGTCGCAGGTTGGTATTCCGTGACCCCGCAAGGTTATCGCAGCGTGCTCTCAGACCGTACGCAGTACTGGTTCGACAGCTATCCCGAAGAGGATACGGTGGTTTCCGAAGATCTGTTCGTCACCCAGGAGGGCAGCTTCAGCAGCCCCGTTGCCGTGGTCGAATCCCTGTATGCCCCCCATTACCGGGCAAATGATTCCGGGCGCGCCGCCGTAAGAGTTGAACCTTGAAGAAAAAACATTATATTTGTCAAATTATGGAACCGGCGCTTTATTCGCATTACATCATCGACGGCGTCCCTCAGGACTCCACTCCCGCCTCGCTTCTGGAATCGGTGGGCGCTGACCTCGGCGGAGAGGCTCCCGCAGACTGTCCCTGCATAGTGGACGAGACCCTGGACCAGGTGCTGGGGCTGTTCAACCTCAGCAATTCCAGGATCAGGGAGTATTCCGCACTTGTCGAGGAGGTGCGCCGGATTCTGCCGCTTTCATTCCCGGACAACTATACCCGCGCCAGGATTGCATCTTCGCTGGTCGACCTTATATGGCGCACCGGCCATTTCACGCTCCAGGACCTTGAACTCAAGGCTGACTGGAAATGGAATCCGGTGCCTGTGGGATCAAACGCCGCCTTCTACAATTCCGTTCAGGGCGCCGCTGACTACATCGATGCGCTGGGTCTGCGCCTGCACGGCGCCGGTTATGTGCGTTCGCGCCGCAATGACGTGGCTTTCAAAGCAGTGCTTTCCAAGGACGGCGGCCCCCGGGACTTCCTCGCCCTGCCCCGCAAGAACGGCCGTCCCCGCATAGGTACGGCCCGGGCGTGTCCGGACACTGTCCGGCCCGACCCCCGCAGCTGGCTCATATACGTACCCTTCGATCCGACCGATTTCCGGCTCGGAGGCTCCCTGCTGGCCCAGGCCCTGGGCCTCGGCGGGGGAGTGGCGCCCCAGATTTCCGACGCCGACTATTTCGCCGATTGTTTCGAGGTGGTCCGCGAACTTGTCGAGGACGGCATAGTCATGTCCGGAGTGAGCGTCGGCGATGCGGGACTGATGCGCGCGGCGAAGCGGCTGTGCCGGGAAGCGTGCGGAGCGACGCTCGACCTCTCTCCGATAGTGCAGGCATACCAGGACGACAACCTGATAAGGATACTCTTCGGCGAGATTCCCGGCGTGCTGATCCAGATCCAGGACTCCGATTTCGATTATATAGACGCCGAGTTCCTGCTCCAGGACATAGCCTACTATCCCCTGGGCCATCCGAGCCTCAAGGCTCCCGGCATCAGAGTCCGTGCGAACGCGTCGAACGGCATCCAGAACATTCTGTCGTCGCTGATGCGCGACGCCGGCGCGGAGGGTGAGGACTAATTATTTTATAATTAGGAATTTTCTTCGTAAATTCGCGGCCTGAAATTTATCTAGTATCAAAAATATGTTCGAAAACAAGAAAAGAGTCTATCGTTTTGGCGGCAAGACGGCCGAGGGCGATGGAACAATGCGTGAGCTCCTTGGAGGAAAGG
>R04__coassemble_1197_pt1 | contig 8491 bp, 7 predicted proteins | sample R04__metabat2_low_PE_037 | metagenome-assembled genome bin R04
TATAGCAAAAAAGTTGGACAGACGCGAGTGACTCGCGTCTGTCCAAAAATACCAACTTTTTGGGATTGCGGCGGGGCGGGGACGGATGTAACTTTGCATTCGGAAATCAAGAGGACAGATGAATTGTGACCGGAATTGTGAAGGATGCCCGTTTGCGCCGCTGGAGGCGGCTACGGGGCGGGACATCACGGTGAACGTGGTCGGGAGCGTGCCCGACAACGCTCTGCTTGACTTTTCGGCCGCTCCGGTGCTGGTATTCACGCACCGCGGATATTCCATAAAACTGGTCAACCTGTCCGGCGACAGCCACCACATCGGGCGGAAGATCCTTAAAGGCCATCCCGACATCGTCCTGAACGTGGTTCCCGCAACCGACCTCGAATCGGGTCTGGAGCTGACTGCCCGCCTCATCGATATGGACACCCGCACCATCGTGGCCCTGGACGGCTACGACAAACTGCTCGCCACCGGCCACTCGGTGGACTGCGCGACCTTCGGCAGTCTGACAGGAATGACGGTCCTCCCCATTCAGGACAGCGCCCACGAAACCCTGAGCCGCCTGCTCAGCGCGACAGTCGATTCGTTCGAAGAGAAGGACCGCCGCCACGTCCACGTGCCCTACGGAACCGACGTCGAAGAGGCCGTGGACGCCATCTCAAAGCAGATTTCGAAGTCCGAGAGGCTCTGCTCGCTGTACCACGACCGATACATCGCCCTGCGCCTGCTCGAAGACCCGGACTACATACTCGAGACCATCGGCCAGGATCCCGCCCTCGAAGCGATTACCGCCGAAGCGCGCAGGCAGGCAAAAGGACTGAGCAGCGAATTCGGCCGCGACTGCGCCCGCATCGTGGCCGACGCCCGAATGGGCTTCATCACCGGCGCCCTGCAGGAAACCCTGCGCCACTCCTCCGACAACTCAGACCACACACTCGCCCAGAAGATCGACTCCGTGCTCACGAGCCGCTGGCTCGGCCTGCCCATCCTCATCCTGGTGCTGTTTGGAGTGTTCGAAGCCACTTTCGCGCTCGGGGCTTACCCGCAGGGATTGATCGAGAGCGGAATCGCGGCACTGAGCGGATGGCTGAAAGCCTCGCTTGCCCCGGGCTGGCTGACGAGCCTGCTCACGGACGGCATAGTCCAGGGCGTGGGCGCCGTGCTCGCGTTCCTGCCCAACATCGTGATCCTGTTCTTCTTCCTGTCGCTGCTCGAAGACAGCGGATATATGGCGCGCGCGGCCTTCCTGATGGACAAGCTGATGCACCGCATAGGCCTGCACGGGCGCTCGTTCATACCTATGCTGATAGGCTTCGGATGCAACGTGCCCGCGATTATGGCGGCGCGAAGCATCCCGGACAGGCGCGACCGCACGCTGACCATGCTGATGATTCCGTTCATGTCCTGCTCGGCCCGCCTGCCGGTGTACCTTCTGTTCGTGGGCGCCTTCTTCGCACGGTACAAGGCCCTGGTGATGATAGGGCTGTATGCCGGCGGAATCCTGCTGTCCATCCTCTTCGCGTTCATAATGAAGCGCACGAAATGGCTGAGAAAGAGCTCCGAGGACTACGTATCCGAACTGCCCCCTTTCCGCAAGCCTACCTTCAAAAACACCGGTCTGCACATCTGGGAGAGGGTTTCCGACTATCTGCAGAAGATCTCTACCGTCATACTTGCCGCATCGGTGATAATCTGGGCGCTGGAGTATTTCCCCGCCGACCGCACTCAGGGAGGCACGCTTAAGGAGGAATCGGTGCTCGCAGACGTGGGCCGTGCGATGACCCCGGTGATGGAGCCCCTGGGCTTCGACTGGAGGATGAACGTCTGCCTGCTGACCGGCCTGCCCGCCAAGGAAGCCATCGTGAGCACGATGGGCATACTCTACCACACCGAGGACGAAAGCTCGCTTGCAGACGCGATGCGCACGGACGAGGGAGTCACCCCCGCCGCCGCCCTCGCCTTCATGATTTTCGTGCTGCTCTACTTCCCCTGCATCGCTACCATAGCGACCCTCAAACGGGAAGCGGGAGGAAAGTGGGCGGCATTCACCGTTGTCCACTCCCTCCTGCTGGCCTGGGTCGCGGCCCTGATTGTGTTCAGGGTGTTCTCGCTTATTCTATGATGCCGAGCTTGCGCAGCAGCGCTTCGGGCTCGGGATCGTGGCCGCGGAAACGGCGGTAGAGCACTCCGGCGGGCTCGCTGTCACCCTTGCTCAGGATGTTCTCGCGGAACGAGGCGGCCACGTCGGTATTGAAGATTCCCTCCTGCTCGAAGAGCGAGAAAGCGTCGGCCTCGAGCACTTCGGCCCACTTGTAGGAATAATACCCTGCGGCGTATCCGCCCGAGAATATGTGGCTGAAGGTCGTGCTTGAGCAGGTACCTTCGATGTAAGGGAGGGTGCTCACGGATTCGGCGGCGGCCCTTTCATATTCGACAGCCCCTTCGGCGGGGAGTTCCTTGATGTCGTTCCAGGCCAGATCGATATAGCCGAAGCGGAGCTGGCGTGCCTGGAAATAGGCGGCCTGGAAGTTGCGGGCGGCGACGATCTTGTCAATCAGGGCGTCGGGAATGACCTCGCCGGTCTGGTAATGCCTTGCGAAAGTCCTCAGGTACTCGGGCTCATAGCCCCAGTTCTCCATTATCTGGCTGGGGAGCTCAACGAAGTCGTGGTCCACGTTGGTGCCTGTCATCGAGCCGTAGCGGCCCTCGGTCAGGATTCCGTGCAGGGCGTGGCCGAACTCGTGCAGGAAGGTGGTGAGCTCGTAATGGGTCAGCAGCGAAGGCGCGGAGGCAGTCGGCTTGCTGAAGTTGGTTACGATGCTCACGAAGGGCCTGCGCTCCACTCCGTCCTTGATGCTCTGGCCACGGAATTCGGTCATCCAGGCGCCCGAGCGCTTGCTCGCGCGGGGGAAGAAGTCGGCATAGAAGAGGGCCAGATGCTTGCCGTCGGCATCCTTGACGTCGAACACGCGCACGTCGGGATGGTAGGCGGGGATGTCGGGCCTGGGCTCGAACTGGATGCCGTACAGACGGGTTGCAAGTCCCAGGACGGCGTCTATGCAGCTGTCCAGCTGGAAGTAGGGCTTGAGCATCTCGTCCGAGAGGTCGTACTCGGCCACGCGGAGTTTCTCGGACCAGTAGCTGAAGTCCCAGGGCATCAGGACGTCGCCATCAAAGCCGTTCGCCTTGGCATAAGCCTCGACCTCGGCGACTTCGCGGCGCGCGGCGGGGATGGTGGGTCCGGCAAGTTTGCCCAGGAACGCGTGGATATTCTCGACGGAACCGACCATACGGTCCTCGACTGCATAATAGGCATAGGTCTCATAGCCCAGCAGATTGGCTATCTTGATGCGCAGGTCGGCGATTTTGCGGCAGACTTCGGTGTTGTCGAATTCGCCGCCCACGGCCTTGGTGTTGCTTGCGCGCCAGATCTGCTCGCGCAGGTCCCTGCGGGCGCTATAGGTAAGGAACGGGGACAGGCTGGGGTAGCTGAGGTCGAAGGTCCAGCCTTCCTGCCCGTTCTCGGCGGCGGTGGCGGCGCCCATCTCACGCACATATTCGGGCAGTCCCTCGAGGTCGGCCTCGTCGGTGAGGTTGAGTTTGAATGCGTTGGTGGCGGCGAGCGAATTGTTGCTGAACTGCAGGCTCAGAAGCGAGAGTTCCTGCTGCCAGGCGGCGAGTTTCTCCTTGTCCTCGGGGCTCAGAAGGGCGCCTCCGCGCACAAAGCCCTTGTAGTTGTTTTCAAGCAGGCGGTACTGCACAGGATCAAGTCCGAGGGACTCACGCTTGTCCCACACGGCCTTCACCCTCTGGAACAGGCCCTCGTTCAGGGTCGTGTAGAGGCTGAACTCGGTCATCATCGGCGACACTTTCTCGGCGATCTCCTGCTTCTCGGGGTCCGAATCGCACTCCAGAAGATTGTAGAATATGCCCGCGACCTTGTCGACCGCCTCGCCGCTGAATTCCAGAGCCTCGACGGTATTTTCGAAGGTGGGTTCTTCGGGATTGGCGACTATTGCGTCTATTTCGGCCTTCGCCTCGGCGACGGCGGCCTCGAATGCCGGCAGGTAGTCGGCGTTGGTGATCTTGTCAAACTGCGGAGCGCCGTAGGGCAGGTCCGATGCGGTCAGAAGGGGATTTTCGTTCATCTTGCAGGAGGGCAGCAGAGCCAGGACGGCGGCTGCCATTAAAAGTGATTTTCTCATTATATGCTATTTTCTGTTGTTTGCAATTCCTATATAGTAGAAAAGGGTTGCAAGGGATCCGAGGGCGGCGATGATATAGGTGTATGCCGCCCACTTGAGGGCGTCTACCGCCATCGGGCGGGTGCCCTCATCCACCACTCCGGCGCCTTCGAGCCATATGACCGCCCTCTGGCTGGCGTTGATTTCTACCGGCAGGGTGACCAGGCTGAACAGGGTCGTCATCGCAAACAGGATTATGCCTATCCAGAGGATCGAGGGGAGCACGTTTACGAGCAGCACTCCGGCGAGCAGCACCCACTGGACGGTGTTGTTGGCGAAAGTCACAACAGGGACCAGAGCGGAGCGCAACCTGATCGGGGCATAGCCCTGGGCGTGCTGGAGCGCGTGCCCGGTCTCGTGGGCGGCCACGGCGCAGGCGGCGATGCTCGCGCTGCCGTAAACGGATTCGCTGAGGTTGATGGTCTTGTCCGAAGGGTTGAAGTGGTCGGTGAGCTTGCCGGACACGCTCTGGACCTTGACGTCCGTTATACCGTTCTGCCGGAGCATCAGGCGGGCGACGTCAGCGCCGGTCAGGCCGTGGGGCGAAGCGATTTTGGAATATTTGTCGAATTTGCTCTGCAGAGTCTGCTGGATGATCAGCGACAGGACCATCACGATCAGCATTATTATCCAGATATTCATAATTGCCAGTCTATTGGTGTTTTACCTTCTTGTTCAAGTATTGCGTTTGTCTTGGAGAAATGGCGGCATCCGAAAAATGCCCCGCGGGCGAGCGGCGAGGGGTGGGCGGCTTCCAGTACCGTATGGCGGGCAGTGTCGACGAGCGGAGCCTTGCCGCGGGCGTAATTGCCCCAGAGCAGGAACACTACGCCGTCGCAGCGCTCGTTTATGGTCCTGATGACGGCGTCGGTGAAAGTCTGCCAGCCCAGGGCGCCGTGCGAAGTCGGCTCGCCCGCGCGGACGGTGAGCACCGCGTTGAGCAGCAGCACCCCCTGGCGCGCCCAGTTCTCGAGATTGGGGCGGCCGCTCATCCTTATCCCGAGGTCGCTCTCGATCTCCTTGAATATATTTTTGAGCGACGGGGGCGCGGGGACACCGTCGGGCACCGAGAACGACAGGCCCATCGCCTGCCCGGGACCGTGGTACGGGTCCTGGCCCAGAATCACGACCTTGACACTGTCCAGAGGGCAGAGATCGAAGGCCTTGAAGATGCTGGGACCGGGAGGGTAGATAACCTTGCCGTCCTGCTTCTCGGCGTGCAGGCGCGAGGCAAGTTCGACGAAATAGGGCTTGTCGAACTCGCGGGCGAGCGCATCCCGCCAGCTTTGCTCTATCTTTACGTTCAAAATACGAAGTCGATTACGTCGGCGATAGTGTTCACATAGTGGAAGGTCAGGCCTTTCACATAGATTTCCTTGATGTCCTCGATGTCCTTGCGGTTCTCTTCGCAGATGACGATGGTGGTGACGCCGGCCCTCTTGGCGGCAAGGATCTTCTCCTTGATGCCGCCGACGGGCAGCACGCGGCCGCGAAGGGTCATCTCGCCTGTCATCGCGATGCCCGGCTTGATCTTTTCGCCGCGCAGGGCGGACACCATCGAGGTGACCATCGTGATGCCGGCCGAAGGGCCGTCCTTGGGGGTTGCGCCCTCGGGCACGTGTACGTGCAGGTCCTTGGAGGCGAACTTCTCGCTGTCCATTCCGGCCATCTCGGGGTGCGCCTTTATATATTGGTACGCGATGGTGGCTGATTCCTTCATCACGTCGCCCAGGTTGCCGGTCATCGTCATCACACCCTTGCCGTTCGAGACGCTGCTCTCGACAAAGAGGATTTCGCCTCCCATACTGGTCCAGGCCAGACCGGTGACGACTCCGGGGGCTTCGTTGCCCTTCTGGAGGTCGTGGAAATTGGTGGGCAGGCCGAGGTACTCCTTGAGGTGGGAGGGTTCTATGGTTGTGGGATATTCCTGCTCCAGGGCTATCTTCTTGGCGGTCACGCGGGCAATCTTGGCGATCTGCTTCTCAAGTCCGCGGACGCCGCTCTCGTGCGTGTATTCGTCGATTATCGCCTTCAGGCCGGCCTTGCTGATCTTGAGGACCTTGCGGCCGATGCCGTGCTCGCCGAGCTGCTTGGGCAGCAGATACTTGCGGGCAATCTCGTATTTCTCTTCGGCAAGATAGCCGGTGACGTTGATCATCTCCATACGGTCCAGCAGGGCGGGCTGTACGGGGGCGGTGCTGTTGGCGGTGGTGATGAAAAGGACGTTGCTGAGATCGTAGTCGATGTCCAGGTAATTGTCGTGGAAAGTGCCGTTCTGCTCGGGATCGAGCGCTTCGAGCAGCGCCGAAGACGGGTCGCCCTTGAAGTCCGATGACAGTTTGTCAATTTCGTCCAGCACGATGACAGGGTTGGAAGTGCCGGCCTTGGCGATGCCGTTCAGTATCCTTCCGGGCAGGGCGCCGACATAAGTCTTGCGATGGCCGCGGATTTCGGCCTCGTCGTGCATTCCGCCCAGGGCGATGCGCACGTACTTGCGGCCGAGAGCCTTCGCAATCGACTTGCCGAGCGAGGTCTTGCCGACTCCCGGAGGGCCGTACAGGCACAGGATCGGGGACTTCATGTTGCCCTTCAGTTTGAGCACCGCCAGGTACTCGATGATGCGGTCCTTGACGGAATCAAGTCCGTAATGGTCGTTGTCCAGGACTTCCTGGGCGTGCTTGAGGTCCAGATTGTCGGTGCTCATCTCGCCCCAGGGGAGATCGAGCATGAACTCGAGGTAATTGTACTGGACGCTGTAGTCGGGGGAATTGGGATTGTATTTCTGGAGTTTTGCGAGTTCCTTCTCGAAGAGTTTGCCGACAGCCTCGGGCCATTTCTTTTCGGCGGCGCGCTCGCGGAACTTGTCGAATTCGCCGTCCTCGTCCATACCGAGTTCCTCCTGGATCGTACGGAGCTGGTTGTTGAGGAAATACTCCCTCTGCTGCTGGTCGATGTCGCTCTTGACCTTCTGGTTGATTTCCTGCTTGATCTTGAGCAGCTGGAGCTGAACCTCGAGCAGGGACAGGAGTTTGAGGGCCCTGGTCTTGACGTCGTCATACTGCAGCAGTTCGACCTTGCCCTCAAAATTCTCGACTTCGATGGTGGTGGCGATGAAGTTGACCAGGAACGGGAAATTGTCGATGGCCCTGAGAGCGCCGATTGTCTCGCGCGTGCCCATATTGGAGGACTTGAGCAGCTGCGAGGCCCTGTCCTTGAGGGACTCGCTGAGGGCCTTGACGTCGGCGGACCTTTCGTCGCGCAGGATATCCGGGAGATAGTGGACGCGCGCGGTGATGTAGGGCTCGAACCCTATGACCGCATCCAGTTCCAGACGCTTGAACGCCTGGAGTATGGCCGTGATGGTGCCGTCGGGCATCTCGATGGTTTTCAGGATCTTGCAGACGGTGCCCCAGTGGCTGAGGTCCTCCTGCTGGGGCTCCTCGACCATCACGTCGTTCTGGGGTACGGCGCCTATATAGAAGTCGTCCCGTTCGGCGTCCTGGATCAGACGCACGGATTTCTCGCGTCCTATCGTGATGGGGAAGACGGCGCCGGGGAACAGGACTGCGTTGCGCAGTGCCAGCACAGGCAGAATTTCAGGCAGTTGGGATTCGTCCACCTTGCTCAAACCTTCGCCCTGCATCACCGGGATTATGCTCACCTCGGCACCCGCAGGGAATGCGTATTCTTTATCTTGTCTCATATTCTGTCAAAATGTCAGTAAAAAGGGTCGAAAATTTCGGAATGCTAATATAGTCAATATTAGTGCCACGGCAAAATATGAATTTAATGTTTTGTTTATTGAAAATATTTCCTATTTTTGCACTCCCAAATTATTGAATACTAAATATAAAGACAATGACTAAAGCAGACATCGTAAACGAAGTGGCGAAAGCTACCGGAGTCGAGAAGGTGACCGTACAGGCCGTCCTCGAAGCTTCCATGGACAGCATCAAGGATTCCATCATCAAGGGCAACCCCGTCTATCTCCGCGGTTTCGGTTCCTTCATCATCAAGCACAGGGCCCAGAAAGCCGCCCGCAACATCAAGGAAAAGACCACACTCACCATCCCCGCCCACAACATCCCCGCTTTCAAGCCCGCGAAGTCCTTTGTCGCAGAGGTCAAGGAGAAATAAACTTTAAAACATTATAATTATGCCTAACGGAAAGAAGCATAAGAGGCACAAGATGGCCACGCACAAGCGTAAGAAGCGTCTTCGTCTCAACAGACACAAGAAGAAGTAGTCGC
>R04__coassemble_1236_pt1 | contig 8334 bp, 12 predicted proteins | sample R04__metabat2_low_PE_037 | metagenome-assembled genome bin R04
TGTTTTCAGAAGATGGGCCTGACGGCTACTTTTTATTTATCCCGTCCAGATAGGCGCCTGTTTCCGAGGTCAGCGTCTGCAGCTCGTCGACAACACCGCTGAGTTTGGTCTGGTAAGTGAATTTGCCGACTGCCTCCTGGAGGGCTACGAAAGCAAGTTTGTCAACAATGGGCTTGCCGGGGAAGCGCTCGTCGTACTTGGCGAGCAGGCGCTTGATATCCTCTGCGGCGAGCCGGTAGAGCTTTTCTGCTTCCGGCGTGGCGGCCTTGAGGGGATAATCGGTACCCGCAATGTTGATGGTGATGCTCTGGTCCATTATTTCTCCAGAAGTTTTATACAGTTGTCAATCTCACGTATGAGCTTGGTGATGCGCTCTTTGGCCAGCTGGTTGTCCCCGCCGCCGCTGAATGCGCTCATAAGCCTCAGATTGTCTATCTGTGCGTTCAATTCAGCTATCTGCATCCGGCAGTTCTCCACTTCAGCCGCGCTCTCGGTCAGACGGGAAGCGAGCGCGTCAGCGCGCTGCTTCTCTGATTCATACAAGGCTATGAGCCTTGTGATATTTGATCTGATATCTTCGAGCATGACTGCAGCAAAAATCTACCAACCACAAATGTAATAATAATTTGCGTGACAAGCAACCCAAGCAGCAGAAAAATTGAAGTTGGACAGACGCGAGTGACTCGCGTCTGTCCAAAAAAGAGTGTGACTAAAAAGTCTTACTCACTCTCTTTTTTTGTTGTCATCTCCGATCTGAGCAGGCAGCAGCCTCCGGGGGAACTCCGTTCGCTTCGCTCACTCCGGCCCCTCCCACAATCTCCTGCGTCCCGCTAAAGCGGAACTTGTATCTTGCGGGCCCCTCCCCCTGCCCGCGTCCGGGGGTGGACACGTCCCCCGGAGGCTGCTGCCTGCTCAGATTCTCCGCTGCCGGAGGCGGTACCAGCAGATACAATCCACAACCCAAGAAAGTATGTCGCTTTGGGAGCACCAGAGGCAATAGCCGCCGCTGCGGAGTCCGGTGCTCACAAAAAAAGAGACCGACCCTTTTTGGTCGGCCTCTCGTTTTTTACAGCCTTTCGATCATCCGCCGGAAGAGTTCAGACATCTGGGTGGCGGCCTTGTCGGCCTGCTGGACGACGTCGTCGCCGTCGTTGAGATTGCGATCGACGTTCAGCGTGTTGGAAACGTTGGTGGCCACTGACATCCCGAAGACGCGGATGCCGCAGTGTCGGGCCACGATGACTTCGGGAATTGTCGACATACCGACGAGGTCGGCGCCGACGGCCCTGTAGAAGCGCACCTCGGCCGGTGTCTCGTAGGTGGGACCCGTGCTGCCGAAATACACGCCGCTCCGGACTTCCAGGCCCATTTCGCCGGCAATCTCGCGGCAGAGATCCTGTAGCTGAAGGTCGTAGGCGCAGGTCATATCGGGGAAGCGCGGGCCGAATTCGTCCATATTGGGACCGATCAGCGGATTGGGCAGCATATTGATATGGTCCTTGATGATCACCAGATCGCCCACTTTGATCTCGGGGTTGCAGGCGCCGGCCGCGTTGGAGACGAAGAGAACCTGGACGCCAAGCAGCTTCATTGTGCGGATGCCGATTGTCACAAGGTCCATCGAATAGCCTTCATAATAATGGAAGCGTCCCTGCATTGCAACCACGCTCCTGCCGCCCAGGGTGCCGAAGATGAAATTGCCTTTGTGGCCGATAGCGGTCGAGCTCGGGAAGCCGGGGATGTCGCGATAGGGGATGACGAGGGGATTCTCGATACTCTCGGCGAGTTTGCCGAGGCCGCTGCCCAGGACTATGCCGACCGAGGGGGTGAAATCGCCGATGAGGGCTTTGACGGCGTCGGCCGCCCGGTGGATTCTGGTGATGCTGGCGTTCATTTCTTAACTGATTTTTGAGAGGACATTGCGTGCCTGTGAGTAAATCTCCTGCTCGCCCTTGATCTCGCGGTGGCGCATCACGAAACGGCCGTCCACGATGACGGAGTCGATGCAGTCGGAATGTGCGGAATACACGAGGTTCGCCAGGAACGGAGCGGGCGAGAGGAAGAAGGAGTTGTCGGTTTCGACGATGGAGATGTCGGCCACCGCGCCTTCGACTATGCGGCCGGAATTGATTTTCAGCGCCCTGGCGCCGTTGATCGTGGCCATGTCAAGCAGTTCGGGCAGGGGAAGGGCAGAGGGATCGTCCCTCCAGGCTTTCTGGAAGATTGCGGTGGTCTTCATGGCCTCGAGCATATCCAGATTGTTGCTGGACGCGCAGCCGTCGGTGCCTATGCAGATGTTGGCCCCGGCGTCGCGCAGTTCATTGTAAAGGAAGCGGTAGCCGGAGGCGAGCTTGGTGTTCGAGTTGATGTTGTGGACGCAGTGCACGCCGCGTGAGGCGAGCAGCTCGATGTCGTGCCCGCTCACCCAGAGGGTGTGCGCCGCAATCAGGTTGGGCCCCAGTATTCCGAGGGCGTCCAGGTATTCGACCGGACTCAGGCCGCCGTGCTGTTCCTTGCAGTCAGTGACCTCCTTCTGGGTCTCGCTGAGGTGGATGTGGAGGTTTATGCCGTGGCTGCGGGCGAATTCGCTGATCCAGACCATCAGAGGCTCGCTTACCGAGTAGATGGCGTGGAATGCGACCTGGTAGATCGACTGTCCGCCCCAGTTGTCGCCGTGCTCCTCCCACATCCTGATGCACTGCTCCTTCTGGCGCTCGGCCTCGGCCGGGTCGCCCTTGTCCATCACTTCGTAGCCGGTGGCTATGCGGAGGCCCATCTCGACCGCGGCTTTCTGGGAATAAGGGGAGAGCCAGTAATGGTCGTTGAAGGTTGTGGTGCCGGTGCGTATCATCTCGAGGCAGGCGACCTTGGTGGCCCAGTAGACGTAGTCGGGGTCAATGCCTTTCTCGACGTCCCAGATGCGGGACAGCCATTCGTGGAATTTGATGTCTTCGCCCACGCCTCTCATAAGTGTCATGGGGGAGTGGACGTGCATATTGACAAAGCCAGGGATGGCGACCTTGCCGCTGCAGTTCATTATCTCGATGTCCCCGCACAGTTCCCAACAGGCGCACGCGCCTGCGGGACCGATTCTCGAAATCAGTCCCTTCTCGATCAGAATGTCCTTGCGGGCGCCTTCGAGAGTGATGTCCTTCAGCAGTATGGAACCCATTACAGATCCTCGAATTCCACGTCAGAAGAGTTCTCGCGGACGGGAATCTCGCCGCCGAAGCAGTTGTCCTTGATGTACTCGAGGGTCTCGGAAAGCCCCTGCGTGAATTTTTCGAAATCCTCTTTGTAGAGGAAAATCTTGTGCTTGTCGTAGGTGTAGCTGCCGTCGGGATTGTTGCGGCGCTTGCTCTCGGTGATCGTAAGGTAGAAATCCTTGCCGCCCTTGGTGGACTTGACGTCAAAGAAATAAGTGCGCTTGCCGGCCTTGACGGGCTTGGAATAGACGTCATCTGCGGAACGCTCGCGTCCGTAACCGCCGTCGTAATCTTCTCTGTACATAAATGATCGTTTTTGTTAATCAAATTTCACAAAAATAGAATTTTTATTGATAATCTGTGTTATCTTTGCCTAAATTTTTGTTTGAAACAATGCTCAATCGCAGAATTCTCCGTATAAAGGCCTTCAAGGCCGTCTACTCTTACGCGGAAAATCCCGGTATGACGCTCAGGGACACCGAAGCCCTTCTGGAGCATTCCCTGGAGGCCACCCGCGACCTCTATGTCTATATGCTCTCGATAATCGGCTCCCTTACGGCGGAAGCTTCGGCCCGCATCGAGGCCGCACGTTCCAAATTCAACCCCACCGAAGAGGAACGCAATCCCAATATGAAGTTCGTGAGGAACCGCGTTTCAGCCCTGCTCGAGTCCGATCCTGATTTCCAGAAGGCCGTCAAGAACCGCAAACTCAGCTGGGACCAGTGCGACGTGCTGCTGCGCAACCTCTACGAAAAGCTCCGCGGCCGCGAATATTTCCGCAAGTATATGGAATCCGGCGAAGACTCGGTTGCAGAGGACGCCGCGCTGTGGATGCGCATATTCGAGCGCGAGTTCGAGGATAACGACGACCTCTGGCAGATACTCGAGGATATGGACATCCTCTGGACCGACGACCTGCCCTATGCGCTGATCGCATGCTGCAACACTCTGCGCTCGATCGGCGCCGGCGCGCGCTGGAGCCTGCCCGAACTGTATCTGAGCGATATGCCCGGACAGGAAGGCAAGGACAGCGACAAGCAGTTCGTGTTCTGCTTGCTGCGCAAGGCCTACGCCCGCTATGCCGACTACTTCCAGGCAGTGTCCGAACTCACTCCCAAGTGGGACAAGAACCGCCTGTGCGTGACCGATCTCGCCCTGATCGCGTGCGGACTGGCCGAGAACGAGGCCTTCCCCTCGATCCCCGCCAAGGTGATAATCAACGAATACGTCGAAATTTCGAAATACTACAGCACTCCCGAGAGCCGCGCTTTCGTCAACGGGCTGCTGGACAAGTTAATCAATAAAAATCAATAGAAATTATGATCACAAACATTCTCTTCAAGGCGTTCAGCCTTCTCGACGCAACTGCCCAGACTAATGGCGGAAATCCCCAGCAGGGCGGCGGCGCCGGTTTCTGGATAATGATCATCCTCATCTTCGTGGTGATGTGGTTCTTTATGATCCGCCCCCAGCGCAAGCAGCAGAAGGAGATGGAGAAATTCCGCAATTCACTCGCCAAAGGCGACAAGGTCGTCACCGCCGGCGGCATCTACGGCACCATCGCCGAAATCCAGGAGCGCACCGTGCTGCTCAAGGTAGACGGCGACGTCAAGATCCGCGTCGACAAGGCTTCCCTCCAGAAGGATTTCTCCGAAACTGCCGCCCCCCAGCAGAACCAGAAGTAGACTGTGAGGCGCTGGCTTTCCCCGCTTCTCTGCCTGCTGGTGTCGCTGGTCCTGTGGTTCATCCACAACCTGTCGCTCACATATTCGGATATCGTCAGCGTCAGGATCCAGGCCGAAAGCAACATCGAGGGCCGCGCCAGGCTTGCCTCGGGAGAAGTGACACTGATAGCCAAATGCAAGGCCACGGGCTTCCGCCTGCTGGCCTTGAACTCGTCTGACAAGGTGACCGGCGTCTTTTTTGACCCCGCCGACCTGGAACGGGTCGAGTCTGACGCATATCGTCTGCCTGCCCAGGCCGTCTACAAATACGCTTCGGAAATCTTCGGCGACAACGTCAACCTCGAGAATGTGGTCTCGGACAATATCCAGTTCCGCTTCAATGCCGAGTATTTCAAGAAAGTACCCGTTCGCGCTGTGGCCTCTGTCAGCTTCAGTCCCCAGCATATGGCCGCGTCGGATCTGTCCGTAAGCCCGGATTCGATACTCGTTTACGGCTCCCAGGCCCGCCTGAACGGCATCAGCGCCATATCCACCCAGCCCATAGTGCTGCGCGGCGTCGACCGCAATATGCACGGGTTGGTCGGATATGACGTTCCTTCCGGAGTGCGCCTCTCGGAGCAGAGCGCGTCCTACACACTGGAGGTGTCGCGCTTTATTGAAATACGCTCCAAGGCCGCAGTCCGGGTGAGGGGAGTGCCCGATTCGGTCGAACTCTCTCTGAATCCCGCCGAGGTGGAAGTCGTGTACAGATGCACCTTCCCCGTTATTGTGGAGCCGGAAGGCAAGGTCGAGTTCTGGGTGGATTACGCCGAATTCGAGAATTCCATTTCGGGCGAGTGCCTCATCCACGCTTCCGCCCTGCCCGACGGCGTGATCGGATATACGCTTGACAGTGATGTGTGCGAGTGCAAGATCAAACTCTAGAGTTGTCCTTGTGACCGGCGGCATAGCCTCCGGTAAGAGCGAGGTCTGCCGACGGCTGCGCGCGCTCGGATTGTGCGTGTACGACTGCGATTCGCGCTGCAAGGCCCTCTATGACGAGGTCCCCGGGCTGCGTGAGGCCGTCGAGAGGGCGATCGGAGCCCCGTTCTCGCAAATCGGGATAATCTTTGAGGATGCAGCCCGCCGCGAGGCCCTGGAGGCTGTGGTCTATCCGGTGCTGAAGATTGACCTCGAGCGCTGGATCGCCTCGCAGGATGCCCCCGTTGTCTTTGTGGAATCCGCCGTCGCTGCTTCCAAGCCCCTTTTTGACGAACTCTGGGACAGCATATGGCTGGTGCGCGCCCCGCTTTCCAGCCGTCTGGAGCGCAACCCCAAGGCGGCCTCCCGCGCGGGATGCCAGCAGGAACTTGATCCCGCCCGCGCCGACCTGGTCATCGACAATGACGGCACGCTCGCTCAACTGTACGAAAAAATCAACGAAAAAGTCAATACATTATGAAAACAGATCTTGCAAAAATCCTGACCGTGTCAGGTACCCACGGACTCTACCGCTATCTGGCGCAGGCCCGTAACGGCGCCATCGCCGAATCACTTGCCGACGGCAAGCGCACCGTGTTTTCCGGCAGCAGCCGCATAAGCACCCTCGCCGACATCGCCATCTACACTTCCGAAGGCGAGATGCGCCTGGACAAGGTGTTCCTTGCCCTTAAGGAAGTCCTCGGCGACGCCGAGGCTCCCGCATCGAAATCCTCCTCCGAAGTGCTCGAGGACCTCTTTACCAAGGCCATCCCCAACTATGACGCAGACCGCTTCTACGTGTCGCATATGCGCAAGGTTGTCGACTGGTACAACGAGATAGCCAAGTACGCCTCGTTTGACTTCGTGACCGACGAAGACCGCGAGGCCGAGGCAGCCGGACAGGACGAATAATTCCCCGTCAGGAAGATCCGCCATGAAAGGACTGTTGACAATACTGATGCTGGTGGTGTCGAACGTGTTCATGACGTTCGCCTGGTATGGCCAGCTCAAGATCAAGGACTGGGTGCCCGGAGCCAAGGACTGGCCGCTGATAGTGGTGATACTGCTGTCCTGGGGGCTGGCGTTACTGGAATACTGTTTTATGATTCCGGCCAACAGGATCGGGTCCAACGTCAACGGAGGCCCTTTCAACCTGATGCAGCTCAAGATCATCCAGGAGTGCATCTCGCTGGTGGTGTTCACGCTGATCTGTGCGCTGGTTTTCAAGAACCAGCCGATCCAGTGGAATCATTTCGCTGCTTTCGGGTGCATAATTGCCGCGGTTTTCTTTTGTTTTTTAAAATAAAAGACCTATCTTTGCGGCCGATTCAAAAACACTAGTGTAATGAAAAAAGGAATCCATCCCGAAACCTACCGTCTTGTAGCTTTCAAGGATATGTCAAACGAGGACGTGTTCATCACCCGCTCCTGCTGCTCCACCAAGGAGACCATCGAGATTGAAGGTGTGACCTACCCTCTGTACAAGCTTGAGATTTCCAACACATCTCATCCTTTCTACACCGGCAAGATGAAGATCATCGACACCGCCGGACGAGTTGATATGTTCTACCAGCGCTACAAGAGCCGCAAGAAGTAATCCTTCTGCGTCACAATAGGTACAGGACGGCCGCAACCAGGTTGCGGCCGTCTTTTATTGTGGAGGCTCGGAAAACAGCTAATCTTCTATTTCCGAAATGTCCAGCAGCGGCTTGATCGGATGCTTGTCGCTGTCTTTCGCGCCCAGTTTGAGGAGTTTTCGCGAAGAGTTCAGGATGCTCTGGCCGGCGGGATCGAGCTTGCGGCGTCCGGCATCGAATTCGGTGCGGGCTTTGTCCAGAGCCTTGCCCATCGCCTCGTAGTGCTCCTGGAACTGGCCCACGCGGTCGATTATCTCGGAGGCAAGCTCGTACACACGCTCGTGGTTGCGGGTCTGGGCTACCTGGGTCCAGGTCAGGCTGACTATCTTGAGGGCTCCGTAGAGGCTCTGCTCGTCGGTGATATAGACGTTCGAGTCGGCGGCCTTGCGCCACAGGTCGGGTTCTGCGTTCAGCGCAGTCCACAGGGCGCCGACGTTGGGTACGAACATCAGCACGTAGCCGGCTGACACCTTAGGTGGCTGCACGAGTGAGGTGTAGTCCTTTTCCGCAAGTTCTTTGACGTGCTTGCGGATACTCTCGACGTGCAGCTTGAGCGCCCTTGCGCGGCCGGCCTCATCCTCTGCGTTGACGTAGTCGATATAGGCGGTGAGCGACACCTTCGAATCGATGATGACCTCGCGCCGTTCGTCCAGATGAAGGATGACGTCGGGACGCAGACCGCCTGCGACAACGCTCTGGGTATCATAGTGGACACCCTTTGTAAGTCCCTGGGAAGCAAGAAGTTCGTCCAGCACAGTCTCGCCCCAGTCGCCCTGGACCTTGGTGCCGTGCTTGAGGGCGGCGGCAAGTTCGTCGGCGCTCTTGCGGGCGGCGTCGCTCTGCTGC
>R04__coassemble_1285_pt1 | contig 8179 bp, 8 predicted proteins | sample R04__metabat2_low_PE_037 | metagenome-assembled genome bin R04
CGGGGGGCTGGGGGTGGTCCTGCGCCGACAGGGTCGTGGTCAGCAGGAGGGCGGCAAATGCCAATGTAAGCAATTTTTTCATAATGTGGTGTATTTGGTGGTTATTGCAGGCAGAAGTCGAGCGCCGCCTTCACGGCGTCCCGGTCGAGGTGCTGGCCTATGAAGACGAGTTTCTGGATGCGGTCGCCCCACAGGGGGTCCCAGTCGACGGCGATCGTGGGGTCTTCGAGCACCGCCTGGCGGAGTTCGTCCTCGGGCATCGTGGCGTACCACTGGCCTATGTTCTTGAGGCTTATCTGCGAGCCGGCCTGTTCGAAGAGATAGCAGATGTCGGGCTCGTCGCCGAAATAGCATATGCCCTTGATGCGGATGATCCCCGCGGGCAGGTGCTTTGCGATGAAATTGTCGAACTTGTTGATGTCCAGCGGCCCGCGGGCGCGGTAGACGTAGGTGCCTATGCCGTATTCCTCGCTCTCGCCCTCCTCGTCGTTGCCCTCGACGGCGCTGACCCAGGCGGCCGAGCCGGCCACGGAGTCGTAGTTGAACAGGCCCGTGTCGAGGATTTCGTCCAGTTCGACCCCGCCCCAGTCGCATTCGATGATGCGGGCCTGAGGCTGGATGGCGTGGACAATCTCGCGCACCTTGCCGAGTTCCTCGGGCTTGACCTCCGAGGCCTTGTTGAGCAGCACCATGTTGCAGAACTCGAGCTGTTCGATGACGAGTTTCTCGAGGTCGTCCTCGCCGATATTGCCGCGCAGAAGGTCCTTGGCGCAGTTGAACTCGTCCTTCAGGCGCAGGGCGTCCACCACGGTCACGATGCAGTCCAGCCTGGGCAGCCCGTCCTTCACGAATTCCGGCCCCATATAGGGGAAGGAACAGATGGTCCGGGCGATGGGCTCGGGCTCGCAGATGCCGCTGGCCTCGATGACTATGTAGTCGAACTTTTTCATCGCGACGATGTCGCGCAGCTGCTCGACCAGGTCCATCTTGAGCGTGCAGCAGATGCATCCGTTCTGAAGGGCGACCAGCGAGTCGTCCTTCTTGCCTACGACGCCGCCCTGCGCGATCAGGTCGGCGTCTATGTTGACCTCACCTATATCGTTGACTATCACCGCGAAGCGTATGCCCTTGCGGTTGCCCAGGATCCTGTTGACCAGAGTGGTCTTGCCGCTCCCGAGGTATCCTGTCAGAAGAAGTACCGGAATGTCTTTCATTGTCTTGACGAAAATAATTTAACAAATATACTCAATTTTTAAGACAGAAAATGATTACCTTTATGTGATTTATGACCCGGAATGCAAAAAGAATCCTGCTGCCGGCCGCGCTCACCGTGGCCCTGGCGGTGTTTTTTGCCGTGTTCCGCAAGGGATACCTGCATTATCTGGAGCACAACCAGATATTCGAATGGACCTGGAGCTATGTCAGTTCCACCCTGAAATCCCCCTGCGGATTCTTCATCCTCTGCCGTGAATTCTTCGCCCAGTTCTGCTTCAGCACCGTCCTGGGCGCGTCGCTCTTCGCCCTTCTGCCGCTTGCGGTTTGGAGGCTGGCGAGGGCCTTCAAGGTACCGTACGGACTGAGTTTCATCCCCGCCGGGCTGTGCGCAATTGCCCTGGCAATCGGCACCCACAGCAGTTCGGACAGGCTCCTGTACCTGGACCACCTGTGCGCGGAGCAGGAGTGGGACAAGATCCTGAGCCTTACGGACGGTCAGGATGAAATGTCCGATGTCGAGGCATCGTATCGCAACATCGCCCTGGCCGCCGAAGGCAGGCTCCTGAACGAACTTTTCTCCTGGCCGGTCGGCAGCCCGCGCTGCCTTATGCCCGAAGAGTACAGCAGCCTGTACTCCAACTTCATACAGTCCGAGATTTTCTGGCGCTCGGGCCTGGTGAACGCGTCGCGCCGTTTCGCCTTCGAGGCCCAGCAGGCCTTCCCGGACCACCGTCCCAGCGCCCGCTGCTACAAGCGCCTGGCGGAGTGCGAGATGCGCTCCGGACGCGCCGGGAGCGCGATGAAGTTCATAACGCCCCTGTCGCATACGCTGCATTATCGTGCCTGGGCGCAGGACGCCGCCCGCAGAGCCCGCGGCTGCAGCGCGGAAGTCCATTCCTTCGACGATCCTTACAACAGCCTCAATACGGTCGCAAGTTTCGAACGCATCTACAACGACGACCTCTCCAATTACGAGGCGCTGGAGTATCTCTTCGCTTCGTCCCTGCTGGACAAGAACCTCAGCGGTCTGGAGTATTTCGAGACTCTGGGGGGCAGGGTGCCGCGCTATATCAAGGAGGCGATGCTCGTGCGCTGCGCCGCCGACGGAGCTGAATTCCCCGCCTGCGTGGACGACGCCACCGTGCGCAGGTTCGCCGCCTTCGTCTCCGATATGAAGGCGTCGCGTCCTGTCGAGACTATGATCGGGCGCTACGGCGACACTTACTGGCTCTATTATTATTACAGAAAATTCGAATGATCCGAAGGCTTGCCATACTGCTCACTGCGGCCGTTCTCGCCGCCGGCTGCGCCACGAAGGTGGTGAAGCCAGCCCTGTCGGACTCACTTCCCGCCATCTGGCCCGACTACGAGGGCGTCACCGTCCCCGCGGGCATCGCCCCTCTTGATTTCGGGATGGCGGACGACTCGTTCGATGCCCTTCAGGTGAGGGTCAGCGCCCCTTCGGGAGCATCGCTTTCCGTCAAGGGCAAGGGCTGCGTCAAGTTCCCCGTCAAGCAGTGGCGCGAGCTCCTTTCGCAAAGCGTCGGTGACTCCCTTTCCGTGCTCGTATGCGCCAAGGACTCCACCGGATGGACCCAGTTCCGCAGCTTTCCCATCCACGTGAGCGCCGACGGCATCGATTACGGCCTGTGCTACAGGCTCATCCCGCCCGGCTACAGCAATTACGGCGCGATGGGCATCTACGAGCGCGACCTCTCGTCTTTCGAAGAGCGCCCCGTGCTCACCAACGATCATTTCACCGGCTGCGTCAACTGCCACAGTTTCAACCGCTGCGACCCTTCCGATGTGTCGATCCACATCCGCGGCGAGCACGGCGCCACCCTGCTGCGCCTGGACGGGGCGATGGATGCTTACAACACCAGGACTGAAAGCTCGATCGGATTCTGCGTCTATCCCTACTGGCATCCCGGCGGGCGCTTCATAGCCTATTCCTCCAACGCCACCCGCCAGGTCTTCCACGACGCCGGGCGCAAGCTCATAGAGGTCTTCGACAGCGCGTCGGACGTCCAGATCTACGACACCCGCACCGGAGAACTCGCGCATCCCGCCGCCCTGTGCGGCGACAACCGCTGGGAGACTTTCCCCGCATTCAGCGCCGACGGCAGGTGCCTGTTCTACTGCAGCGCGGAGCCTTGCGACGTTCCCAAGGACATAAAGCAGGTGCGCTACGACCTCTGTATGGTCACCTTCGACGCCGGGACCGGCAGGGTGGGGGACGACCCCGTCGTGCTGCTGAACGCTTCCCGCGCCGGACGCAGCATCTCCTTCCCCAGACCCTCCTTCGACGGCAGGTTCCTTATGTACACGCTGTCCGATTACGGCAATTTCCCGATCTGGCATCCTGAGTCCGACCTCTGGCTGCTGGACCTCAGGACCGGAATCAACCGTCGCCTGGACGAGGTCAACAGCACCGCGGCCGAAAGTTACCACAACTGGAGCAGCAATTCCCGCTGGTTCGTGTTCGGCACCCGCCGCGACGACGACACCTTCACCCGCGCCTACATCTGCCATATCGACGCCGAAGGCCGCTGCGGCAAGCCCTTCCTGCTGCCGCAGGAGGACCCGAAAGAGTATTATCTGCGCCAGATGAATTCCTACAACATCCCCGAATTCATAACGGGTCCGGTTGACCTGGACTCGCGCGAGGCGCTTCGTCTGATCGACCGGACCGAAAGGACTCCTTTCAAGCAGCCTTAAAGCAGCAGCATCACCGCAAATACGTAAAGCAGGAAGCCCTGGACCTTGAGTTTTGAGCCTGAATTTTCGGAAATCACTGCTTCCGTGGGATCGGCCGCCGCTATTTCCTGCAGTTTTTCGACATCGGGGTACGAGCGCGCGGCCCACTTGCGGATTATCTGGCCGCCGCGCAGAATGGTCGCGCCGCCGTTGGAGCGGTTGAGCGTCATCAGCGTGCGCGCGTCGGCGAAATAAGTGCGGTCCGCAAGCGCGGAATCAGCCCACGCAATCTCGTCCGGGGCCGATGCCGCCAGCATCAGCGGGCGGTATCCGCATTCCGAAGCCTCCTGCATCAGTGTGGAGATGTCTTCCAGCCGCTCTCCAGACAAGTTGTCGGGCTCGTAAGTGGACACGACCAGCACGGCGCCATCGAACGCGAGCGAGTCGAGGTACTCGTCCGAGGCGTCGCAGAAGGGGAGCGTCAGGGGTTCGGCGGTCTCCTCGTCCCATTCGGGTGTGAGCCTCTCGCCGGGGGCGTAGGGGGTGAAGTCCATCATCGGGATGCCGAGCAGCGACCACACGGTGAACGCGGCGACGGAAATCGCGGTGATGGTGAAACTCGCGTACTTGACCTTTGCGGGATTCTCGAGTTTGCCCAGGGGCAGGTAAGCCGCGCACCACAGCGCGAGCAGGGCGACGTTCTTCAGAAGGCTCTGCAGGTGGGTGAGGTGAATCGCCTGCCCGAAGCATCCGCAGTCCATCGCGGGATTTGCTGTCCAGAGTATGAAGGTGAGGACGGTGAAGCCCCCCAGAACTACGAGCGAGACCAGTGCGACGGCCTTGCGCCACACGCCGGTGATGATCGCGGCTCCCAGCAGGGTCTCGAACAGGGCCAGACCCACGCCGATTGCCTTCGACAGGGGCGCGAGCCATCCCAGGGGCATCCAGTTCAGGTATCCGTCCACGATGAGCCCCGCCCCTACCGGATCCATCAGCTTGAGGAATCCGGCCACGAAGAGCACGAAGCCGACCAGGAACGCGGCTGTTTTGCGCAGGAACTTCATCTATTCGTCAAACAGGCTCGGCACGCGTGTGAGGTTGCCCTCGGGCTGCTCCTGCGGAATGCGGGAAAATACGCGGACAATCAGGATCGTGAGCAGAGCGCAGGCCGCGCAGATGGTCCAGTACTGCGCGCCCGGGAACACGTCCATCCAGCTTTCGGCCTCTTCGAGCCCCGGGATGTAGCCGGCGGCGACGGCGAGGCTGTTGTTGACGCAGTGCATAAGCATCGTGAGTTTCAGCGAGCCGGTCTTGTAGTAGACATAGCCGAACAGGCAGCCGAGCAGGAATGCGGGAATGGCCTGCCAGGGATTGAGGTGGATCAGGCCGAAGAAGAGCGCCGAGATCACTATCGACCATACGGGCTTCACACCATTTGCAAGCAATCCGCGAAGCACGGTGCCGCGGCACAGCCATTCCTCAAAGAAAGGCGCGAACACGCTCACGCACAGCAGACTGATCCACAGGGGACCGCCGGTAAGGCCGCCCAGAGCCTGCTCGAGCCATTCGGGCATCGCGGGCAGGAAGCTGTTGATTCCGTCGGCTACGAATGCCAGCGATATGGTGCCCAGCGCGGCGAGCAGCGCGCAGCCGAGCCCCCCGGGCTTGCCGAACACTCCGCCGTCCATCAGCACGCCCGTGCGGTTGAATCGGCCCCGCGAACTCTTGACGCTCGAGTCCATCATCGCGGGCAGGAACATGAACGGGTACGAGATCAGCGTCCCGTATTCGAGCGCGAATTCCTGGCCTCCCAGCATCAGACACAGTATCTCGACCAGGTTGCCCAGCAGCACGCCGAGCGCAAAGAATGCCAGTATTATGAACAACTGCGGCACTCCGGGCACAAACCAGGAGTAGCGGCCCAGCAGGGTGTAGTTGCGAGGTTTGCGGCGTCCCATATCAATAAAGGGGTGAAGGGTAGACTCCGTCGGCGACCAGCTGCGCGAACTTCGCGACCACTCCGGGGCGGTCCTCCTTGAACGTGACGCCGAACCAGCGTGAAGGGGTGGCGAGCACGTCGCACTTGGCGCCGCCGTCCTTGATCATGCAGTCGACTGCGTAGGGGATATAGAATTCTTTCTTGAGTTCGCCGATATTGGCCTCGAGGAAACCCTCGAAGATTTCGGCGCTGCGCTCGAAGTAGTCGGGGGTGAAGCACCACATGTTCATCGAGCAGAGGGCCTTGCCGTCCAGGTCGACGTGGCTGCCGTCGGTCGAGTCGTTGCCGCGCACGACGCCGTCCGCGTCCTTCTGGATCTCGAGGTGCTCCACGACGCTGGTGAGGTGCTTGTCGGAGTCGTACGAGCAGATGCCGCGGGACACGCTGCCGTTTTCGCTCAGGGTGTTGTCGAGCTCGAAGCCGACGATCGCATACACTCCCTTCGAATCCTCGTGCGAGCGACACCAGTCGCCGGCGATGCGGAAGGAATCCCTGCCGTAGTAGTCGTCGCCGTTGATCACGACAAAGGGCTCCTTGATCACGTCTGCGGCCATCAGCACTGCGTGGGCGGTGCCCCAGGGCTTCTGGCGCTCGGGGTTCAGGGTGAAGCGCGCGGGGATCTTGCTGAGTTCCTGGGTCACGAAGACAAATTCCAGCGGAGTGCCGTCACAGCACTTGACAGAGCTGTACTTGCGGGCGACAATCTCCTTGAACTGGTCGAGGAAATATTCGCGTACGATATACACCACCTTGCCGAATCCGGCGCGGACGGCGTCATAGATGGAATAGTCGATGATCGTTTCTTCGTGGGGGCCGAGGCCGTCCATCTGTTTGAGTCCGCCGTAGCGGCTGCCCATGCCGGCAGCGAGTACAAGAAGTGAAGGTTTCATATCAATTCTGTTATATTTCCGCAAATTTAATTAATTTTGTGCAATTCTGGTATGGGAAAGTACAAAGACCTTTGGCGCCGCAGCAAGGACGGCAATTACCGGGGGCAGCGTTCGTTCGTCCGCTGCGCCATAGTCGTGACCGCCCTCGCGCTCCTCTTTCTGATGTTCAAGAAAGACAATATCTTCACCTGGATAAAGTCAGGCCGCACCATACGTGCCCAGCAGGAGCGGATCGAGCAGCTGAACCGGCGTAACGCCTCGCTGGACGCGAGCATCAGCGGCTTCGAATCCGACAGGGACACCCTCGAGCGCTTTGCGCGCGAGCAGCTGCTGCTCAGCGAGCCCGGCGACGACGTCTACCTGGTGGAGGAGTGAATCTCCAGACGCCCTTTTTTGATTGTGATTCTGCCTTCAGGGGACTCGAAAGTCTTGCCTGAAGCGGTGACCGTACCCCTGGGTGCATCCTTGAATCTGCGCAGCAGGTCCCTGAGTTTGCCGAAAGTCTCTTCGCTCAGCGAGCAGGGCTCCGAGATGCGCCAGAGCACATATTCCCAATGCTCCAGGGCGAGCAGCGCGTCGATCCTGACGGGATCTCCCAGCGCGGGCCTGACTGAGTTGTAATAGCTGTCCGCGATGTCATCCACCAGCGCTATGTGTTCCATGTCCCGGCCCAGCGTGCGCAGGAAAGCGGGGTTTATCTTTTCAAACAGGGGGAAAATCTCGTTCCGTATGCGGTTGCGCTTGTAGGCGCTGTCCGAATTGGTGCGGTCTTCACGCCAGGATTTGCCGTTTGCGCGCATCCAGCGCTCGATTTCCGCGCGGGGAGTGCCCAGCAGCGGACGCAATATGCCATCGCGGTTTTCAGCCATTCCGCGCATCCCGCGCGAACCCGTGCCGCGCAGCAGGTTGAGGACCAGTGTCTCGGCGTTGTCGTTTGAGTTGTGCGCCACCGCGACGGCGTCGAATCCGTGCTCCTTCCTGAGGTCTTCGAACCAGCGGTACCGCAGTTCCCGCGCCGCCATCTCGATGCTGACGCCGTTGTCCGCGGCGCAGCGCGCGGTGTCGAACCTTTGCACGAAGCATTCCAGTCCCGCATCAGCGCACCACCCCCGCACGAACTCCTCGTCCCCGTCGGATTCGTCGCCGCGCAGGCCGAAATTGCAGTGCGCAACAGCAAACGAGGCCCCGGGGAAAAGTTCCGGGGCCCTGTCTGCGAGATACATCGAATCTATCCCGCCGCTGACGGCCAGAAGGATCCGCATCGCCTATTTGCTTGCGATCGTGTACGTGAAGTTGATCGAGATGAACTCCTTGAACTGTACTTTGCTCTGGCAGTCGTCGATGGTCACGATAGGATCGTAGATGAGCCAGGTGTCCA